>JACCED012050147.1_pt1 | contig 31052 bp, 43 predicted proteins | sample 7455021 | NCBI WGS metagenome assembly JACCED01 (sample SAMN15323456, study PRJNA562643) | freshwater metagenome | isolation source: river surface water | place: USA:Blue River Watershed | collected 2017-08-19 | reverse complement strand
GCTCTTCCAAGTTAACCCAATTCTTTTGAAGTTTGACCCACGCAATGTCGCCTTTACGAACACCGTAGATTTCTCCCTTGAACAGGCCTGGCAAGGCAGTAACATCGTTGTAAAAATACTTAGCATCGCTATAGCCTTTGGTGCTTTGCATTTGAAAACCAACCAAAGGAACATAGTAATGTGTTTCATTAGTATCGAAGCTGTCGGCCTTGCCAGCATCGCGCCACACCATATCGTCATCAGTGCGACGATAACCACGGCCGCCGCGCCGTTCCAGTTTCATGATAGTAACATTCTTGCCAAGTCCGGCAGCACGAGGCTTTTCCAAAAGCGCACTCGCTACAAATCGTCGAGCTTCAGGCGGATTGTAAATAGCGGCAAAGAAACCTTTCAAGTCCATAGACTTGGTCTTGTCTGCCTTGTCCAAAACGTAGACAGTACGACTGTAAACATCACTCTTGGTATTCTTGTAGTGAAATTTGGCACGTTCGGTAGCACCAGTCTTAAGGTCGTTGACAACAAAGTTACTGTCGGCATCGATAATAAAATTCCAAGAAAACCAAGTAATGTAGTTTCCGTTAGCATCCTTATCGCCGTGTTCAGTCTTGGCGTTTACAGTATGGCAAGCGGCATTGTTTCGATTCTTAGTAAATGCACGAATATGAACGTTGTACTTGCTAGCCAAATCTTCTACCTTGAGTGAGATACTGCTAGTGCCACCATAACGGGTATGGTCAAACGTAGGAATAGGATTCTTAGTAGAATATTCTACGACAGCAGCCGACCAAAGATTATTGCCCTTGCGTTGTGCAAGGAACAGAGCCCGTTCCCACAGGTTAGCAATAGCATCTGCTTCGCTGGCCATCTTGGTAGTCAATACTCCATTCAAAGCATTGAGCTTATTTTTAATAGACTCGATAGTGCTAGGAATATAAGATAGGCCTTCGCGACTAGCTTGAAAGTCCAGTTCACCGATTGCAAAATGCAATTCAAGTCCACAGCTCAGAAGTTTAGCCAGCTCGCCAAGGCTTGTATCTGCCTTGGGAATATCGATAGGATAGGCAATATTGCCCATAATAGCAATACTGCGGTTAAAGCCTTTGGCTTGATGCACACCCGGAATAATGTCTCGGCTTTCGTATTCAACATTACGAAACTCAAAACGGTCCACGCCACTAATAACAGGACGAAGTGCAAAATAGGTGTAGACATCACGAGCTTCTTGGTGAAACTTGCTAAAGTCCCAACGGTCATTAACGCTGAACTTGACTTCAACACCAGCAGGCTCGTCTGTTTCTTCTGTAGCCATCAACGCGATGCTAGGAACACCTTGGTCATTAATAAAGGCCGTATAGATACCCTTAACACCGTTTTGGATAGCAGTTACGGTGAAGTTATCCGTATAACTAAATGGAGACTTTGAACCAAGACCAAGAGCACCAATAAAAGCATTAGAATCAGTCTTAGTAGATTCGAAGTATGTTGTATAAATGCTCGTAACTTGTTCATGGCTGAGTCCTGTACCATAGTCGCGAATAGAAAACCAAGGCTCCAATTGATTTGGGAGATGCACATCGAAAGGTGTGTCTTGCCGGCCTGCGGCAGTATGTGAGTCAACTGCGTTACAACTCAACTCGCGAACAATAGCACGGATCTTATTGGCATACAAACCCGAACTCAAAATGTTAAATGCCTTGGCAGAATTGCGAATTCGAAATTCGCCAATTTCGCCAACATTGGAAAGGACTGCTTCGTTTTGGGGTGCAGTATTAAGAATCATTTTGGAGTCGCTCTGTGTTGTTGCAATAGTGTTATTATATGTTCGTTTGGCTGTAAAGTCAATTGATTTTGGTAAGCCAAAATCTTATTTCTGCATTTTTTTAGAAATAAATATTCTATCAAGGATTCCAAACATGTCAAAACTCTTTTATGAAGTAAAGAAAAAAGCCAAAATTGGCGATGCACTATATGACTTTGCTGTTAGTCAACCAAGACCACTAGGCAAAGAACACGGCTTTAACCAAATTCCAAAATGGCGGGCGCCTGACGAAATTTTACAAAAAGACGAGTTCCTTTGGAATTTAATGAAAAAGTATAATGCAACCGGTTGGGTGTTTTATTACAAACCCTGGGAACACTACAAATGGCATTTCGACGAAGTGCGAACAGTTGGTTTAAATCTAGCGTTGAATGATGTCAGACATCATGTATTTTTTGATACAGGTGATAACGATTCTTTTAAAACTGATATGATGAGAGACTTTATTGAGTTAAAGTATAAGCCGCATACGTATCATGTATTGAACGCCGGTGTTTATCATTGCGGTTATAATTTTGAAGAATACAGATATTTCTTCACGGTTCAGTTTCCAAAAGACATCATTAGTTATGATCAACTAGTTGCTGAGCTAATGGACGAAGATCTATTATTCGACTAAAACACCTTCGGTCTTTTTGACTACATTTCCTTTTCGGTCAAATTCGGTATTTTCAAATCTAGCTTTAATACCATTTGCTTTCCAAAATTCACGTAGCTGGGCATGCTTCTTTTGTATTACCGGATCTTTAATGTAGTCTAGACGATCTTCCTCGCTACGCCATTGTGTTGCACTGATCATAACTAGCCAGTCGTCAGAATAAGTTGTTCCCCTGACTAAAAATTTTCCTGTATCAAAATAATTTTGATTGATGTATCCATCAATCTCTCCCATTTTTACAATTTTTGTACCCCATGCTACATCAGTATTTGGTCTAGTTACAATTGTCCTAGCTAAAACTATGTTGGCCATAATTAATCCTTCTATTTTAACTATATATCTAAACAAAAGCCCGCCGAAGCGGGCTTTTGACTAGTTTGGGTGACAAGGTATAGCTACCCCGGTACCGCTGTTTCTTAGGCAGCTAAAGCAAACTGCTCGTCGTTACGTGCTGTAACGTCGAAGTCTACTTCATAGTACTTAAATGCTGTGTTTGCATTTACATTTTTTGCTTCTACGGCCGGGAATCCCCAACCCTACGGCTTCTGCTTTGCCGAGCTGTCCACTCTGTTACTCTTTGCCCTGTCGAAACCATGACTGGCCCATCATAAAAGGACTATAGCAAAAACTACTAAAACTACAGTTATACCAAACAACCACTTAACTACTTCGTTGTCCATATAATCCCTTTATGGTGGACCAGGCGGGAGTCGAACCCGCGTCCAGAACACTTTTCTCTTTGCTTCATACAGCAATAACTGCTATTGTACAGAGTACAATAACATAAATCAACCACATATAACTCCAAAACTGTTCTTGTTCAGGAGTTAATTCTTTCTGTTTTCCTTCAATTTCTTCTTTTATTATCAGCCATTGCTCAAGCTCGGCTTCATTCAAAGTACCTGGAAAGTGTACGCCTTTCCAGTAAAATTGTTCCTTATTCCCCATCTTCGTGTTTATCGTGCCAGTCCATAAGCCACCAGCAGACAACGGCACCGATTATTCCAATAAAGATCCAAAACATGTAATTCATTTTATTAAGAAATTGATATTAATGATAATCCTTGCGTCTGTATTTATAGGATTGCTAGCGGTGTGATATTGTAATCCGTCAAATAAGACCAACCTGTTGGCCTTAGGACTTATACGCTTCCTAACTGTGAATCTTTCAGGTTCTGGAAACTGCTCAAAAATTTGATCAAATATCCATGTGTCGCCGTCGCTTTCATTAACATAATAAAGGCCTGTTGTATGAGGGAAAAAATAGTCTACATGCGGTATGTTATAGTTGTTTTCTGTAAATCCGTTTTTTGGGGTTTTTAATCCTGCCCGAACACGAAATATTTCAATAGTGTTATTATTGTACTTTTCTAGTGCATGGAGTAACGGAGCGAAATGATCTATAGTAAAGCTAGTCATTCCGTCTTCTTTGCTATGTATACTGTGTGTCATAGCAAACGTTTCCATAGCATTTTCTGGAACAAAAGAGCCCGGTGCGCGACTTGCATTGCTCATATAGAACCAAGGAAATTCCTGGCTGGTCATGTAATTTTGCAATTTTAAGTGTTCTTGGTTAGGTAAAAAATTATCAAGTACAGTTAACATGGTGCTTTATTTACCCTGTGTTAATAAATACATATATAAAAGCCGGGAGCGAATCGGATGGGTGATTTTTTTAAACTAGTAGCAGATGTTGGATTTCCTATTGCTGCCGCATTGGCAGCAGGTTACTTCGTTTTTCTTACACTAAAGTTTATCTTAGACGGAGTAACAAGTAGTGTTAATGGCATGGCCGGTATTATTAAAGGGCTAGATGCCCGTGTTGATACTATGACTAATGATCTGCAACGAGTTGATGTAAAAATTAGCCACGCATTAGGATTACAACCAGATTACTATCGTATTAGTAGAGCGGAACAAACGGATCAAAGACGAGACTGATGGATAACATTGCAGATTTAATTAACAAATATGGGTTTCCTATTGTCAGTGCAGCTGGCATGGGCTACTTCATTTACTTTGTTTGGAAATGGGTAACAACTGTTATTAAACCGGTTATTGGACAGGCCAACGGTACACTGATTGCACTAATTGATCGTATACGTATGCTAGACAATGACCTTATTAGATTAAATCAAAAGGTCGAAACTGTGCTACAACTACGCGGTAAAACTATTGATAAAGAGCGTATCATTGCAGAACAAGAAATTAACATAGACCCATTTAAGAAAAAGCGCGATGAAGAACTTGCCGCTAAAAAAGCTACAGAACAGCCAATTGGTGGCCCTAAAGGTCGTAAAGCTACACCACAGGAAGTTAAAGACGCTGCTGGCGACGATTAATACAAAGAAGCAATAAGACTAGCTTCGGGGATGCGTGTGTAGGTATTTTTACTATTCAGTAATATAACAATACGCCTTCCAACGTTTGTATCCAACATTGCAACAATACATCCGCCACTAGCGCGAATATAACCCGTTTTACTAATAATAAAATCTTTAGTAGAAACCAGAGGGTTAGTATTGTTAAAAACTAGCCAGCCATTTTTCTGTTTGATTTTGCCTTGTGGCATATTGCTGGCTTCTACAATTTCAGGATACTTACTAGAAGCTATGACTATTTTAACTAGCTCTTCTGCTGTACTGATATTCATAACGTTAAGTCCACTAGGATCTGCATACCTTGTGTGCTGTAGTCCTAACTCTTGAGCTTTATGATTCATGGCAGCAATACAGGCTGATCTACCGTACGGATAAGTTTCGCAAAGTTTATCAGCAGCTCGATTGTCTGACTTAACCAGCATCAGTTGCAGCAATTCTTTTCGAGTATGAGGTTTGATATATTCATTAAGATCCTGCCTAGCATCTAATACTACCATAGCTGTCATTAATTTTGTGATGCTGGCAATACTGCGGCTCTCTGACGCATTTTGGCTTTCGATAACTCGACCATCGGCATCGGCTACTAACCAACTGGTGGCGGTAATCCGCTGAGCCATTACAGGTGAAGAGATTAGCAAGAGAATTAAAAATATTTTTTTCATACCTTATTTGGGTTACAAATATTATGAAGTTTAACACCATTAAGGCTCACAGAGCTAACCCATTGGCTAATGTCGTCCGAATTGCCCATGACAAAATTGGGCAAATAATACCAAACTAGGAACCAACGAACTGACTCGTCATACCACCAGAAGTAAATATCATTACTTGCTGGTAGCACGGAATACACCATCCCAATCAGCTGGTAAGTTAGCAGCCTTCATTTCTTCAATGCGCTCTAACCAAAGCTCGTAGTAGTGATCCATTCCACCGTTGAAAGAACCTTTTAATTCGTTTATTAAATCGATTGCCTTATCCCATTCTTGCTTACGATAATGTGCTAACATTAGGTTATGGTATTCTCTATCCTGCTTCCATGTTTCCATATCTACTATGCTTGTAGGATTGTAGAACACAGTATAGATTGTTACACCTTCTTTCTTTCCTTTAACGGCGATGCAGTCTAATTCAACTGTAAAGTATTCGCCTTCTACACGTTCAGCAGTTACGGGACCAAGTACAATGAGGACGCCATAGTTTTTACTCTGTCCTTCAAGTCTGGATGAAAGATTGACAGCATCGCCAAGACAAGTATAGTCAAAACGCTGCTCGCTGCCCATATTACCAACAACGACAACGCCAGTATTGATACCAATACCCATGCCAAAGGGTGGAACACCTTCTTCTTTAATACTTGCATTAAACCCATCTAAACTCCCTAACATTTCCAATGCTGCCTTGACAGCGTCTTTACAATGTTTTGTTTCATCTAACGGTGCGTTCCAGAAAGCCATCTGTGCATCGCCGATATACTTATCGAGTGTACCACCTGTTTCCAAAATAGTACGTGTCATAGCAGTCATGTAGCGATTCATGATGCTGGTCAAACCTTGCACATCTCTACCATAGTGTTCACTAATACTAGTAAAGCCACGAACGTCTGTAAACATAATACTCAGTTCTTTTTCTTCTCCACCTAGCTTTAACAAGCTAGGATCTTTGATCAGTTTGGCAACAAGGTCTGGGCTGAGGTAGCTTTGGAACTGTTTTCTGATTTGTTGTTTTTGTAGGAATTCGCTGACGAATTTGACCATGTAGGCGTGCAAAGCGACCAGTCCCAGGCCAACTGCTGGGGCAGTTGAGTCATATAGTACCAAGAAGTGACTGTAAGAATAGATGCTGCCAGCAATAACCCCACCAATGACAATAACAGTTGCCGCAATGCCAACATAGGTCCACCTCATTAAAAAGATTAGGGCAATACCAAGTGCTAGTATTGCATATAATTCGTATTCATCTGCACTAACTGGACGTTGAATATTAGTCTGTGTCATCATAGTGCCAATAACAGCACCTTGTAGATAATGAGGCCACACTTCGCCTGCGGCTGTTCCAACGGGGTTAGCTAATCCTGCGGCACTAAGTCCTACAATAACTATGCCACCATTAAAACTTTTTGGCAATTCTGCTAGGCTATGTTCTGCGGGCCGGCCAGACCAGTCTATCCATATACGACTTAGGTTATCTGTATTAATACGCCCTATCTTAGGTACACGTACGGCTTCTACACCCGAGTCACCAATTTTAACTTGTATCTTATCCTGCGCGGCCACACGTATAGTTTCTAAACTCAGTGCAGGATGTAAATTATCACCTGCGGCAATGACCAACGGCATACGACGTACAACGCCGTCGATTTCTGGAAATGTATTAACAATACCTACACCAGCAGCAACTTCACTAATCTTGTCAACGCTGTTAATAAGGCCTGGATACTCTACAACTTTTCCGTCTGGATCTTGTCCTACACGCTGTACAGGACTGCCCCAATCTGTATTTTTACCTTTAGTATGTCCTAGTGCAGGTAAGACTACAGGATTTTGTTTGATCGTTTCTGCTAGTACACCGTCTTTGCCAAAACGATCCTTTTCTGGCATGAGTACGTTGAACACAACCAAACCTGCTTCACGTTTGTACAGATCTTTAATTATGTCTGCATAGATATCTCTAGGAAAAGGAAACTGGCCGTATTTGTCTAAGGCTGCTTCATCTATGTTTACCGTGTGTATAGGAACATCTTTTTTAGGTTGACTAACGATAAGTTGATCGAAGTAACGTAAACGAACACTTTCTACAAAACTAGGATCTACAAAACGAACACCTAGAACGACAGCTAGTGTAACAAGAGCTGTCCATGGATTTAACAAAACCTTCTTCATTACTCTGGCATGCTGTCAGGAACTGGTACAGGCTCTCCGCCGGCGGCTAATGGAGGATTTAGATCAGGTTCAGGTGGCATTGGTGCTACATTGCCCATTGGTGCAGGAGCATTTGCTGGATTAGGTGCAGATGCTTGAATTCTTGCAAGTGTAGCTGCATCGTTGATAAATCTTGGATTTAATTCACCCTTCTGTGCAAAACCCTTTGCGGCTACGAGCCATTCGGAATGGCTTCCATCGGGATCTTGGGCAAGTGTTTGTAATGTTCTTTTTGTATAAACATTCTTACCGGCTTCGTTCCATACTTTGATAATGTGGAAATGTGGAGACTCTTCGTCTGCAAATGCTTTAGCAGCATCTAAAGTGTCAAATCTATGCTCTTTTTTCTTAAGTCCGGGTTGCCAAACAAAAGTTTCTACTAAAAATTCTTGTGCCATTTTAATTCCTTAGTGGATTAGTAATAACTGTATTTATACTAAAAAAACAGTAGATTAAGGATTTCCTTGGATCACGCTTACTGAACAACCACTTAAATTGGCACATTGTTGTGTAATACTGTAGACCTGTGGTGTACTACCCTGTTGAATTAAAGTAGCATTACTGGCTCCACCGGCATTAACTAGATTAATAGTTGCCTTGTGACCTGCGCTGCCAGTTTGTGTAATAGTAGCACCATTGTTATTTCCGGTAAGAGTTAAATCTAGAAAGTGATTACCAGTACCATTTTGAACTATAGTTTCGCTATTATTGTTACCAGTAATATTAATAAACGCTAGCTTTTCACCGTTATTACTTTGGGTTACTCTATGCGTACCACCGCCACCATTGATAGTGAAATTTAAAAAGTGTCCGCTAGTTGCGCCACCGTCGTTGCCTTGTCGTAGTATGTATGTTGCCGAGTTGCCTGCAACGCTAACACGCATAATGTGGCCGCCGCTTTCAGACCCGTCAACTGCACCTGTTGTTGTATTTCTAGCTTGACTTATAGTTACTACGTTCCCGTTGCCTTGCACACCCATTTCAATTAAATTACGCCCAGATAATGTATCACCTTGTTTAATGTCTAAGGTGTTGCCAAATCCGTTTACAGTAGCATAAGTTCCTGCGCCGCCTAGTCCTTGTATTCTGTTGTAGCTACCAATTTGCTCAATTGAAATATTAGGACTTGAACCATCTGCTTGTATGTCAATCCTATTGCCAAGACCAATTGCATTTCTTCTAGCACGAGCAGCATCTAACAAGGCTTGCTGAGTAGGTGTTATCTCACTGCTAAAACAATCACTACATACACTACCTGCCTGTCCCGGATTAGCCGGAGTCGATCCTGCGGCTTGGTCTGTACTAGTTACACCATCATTTAAATCATAGTAGTAGGTAACTTCTGCAATCTGCATACTGTCGCAGTTCAATCCGCAGCCTTCTCCTGCTTTAGTAGTTGGAAATAGTATAAAGTAATAGACATAAGCAGTGGTATTGCCTGTTGCTATTTCAGGGCTAGTCCAGAATCTTGACTCGCTTAGGCTTAAACTGTCTTGTTTAATTAGTGTCCAGTTAACTCCGTCATTACTGCCGTAAAGTTTATAGCTAGTAGGATCCCGGCCACTAAAATCGTTAGCGGTAGTAATAGTAAACTTTTGAACTACACGACCCTGACTCAGTCTTACAGTAACACCGGCATTCTTTTTGTCAAAGTTTAAGTATTTGGTACCTGTGTTGCCGTCAAACGCATTAGCAGCACCTTCCCCTGCTGGACTGTTATTACTAGTAGGAAATATGTTGCTGATGACAACCGGAGTGCTATTGGTTCTAATCATTTTCCAATCAGCTGGCGGAGGGCCTGCCGGTGCAGCAGTCTGTCCTGCTCCCAAAGGCGTTGTGCTAGCAAATGTATAGTTGTCCAAGTCTGAGCTAGATACACTAGTATCCATGTTGGTAAACTGAGCACTAGCACCATAGCTGTAACCTTGTTGAGTTGTAATCACATTACCAAAGAATCCGCTACCGATGTAGAAGATAGCACCGCTGCCCAGAGCAGTAATATCACCGTAGTCATGAACAATACTATGCTGTGTGCCGTTGCTGTTCATTAACTTTAATCCATACTTGCCTGGATTGGTCGTACTAGCAAAGAACTGAAAATATTGTCCTGTGGTTACTGTAACTGTTTGAAAGTTTTTGTTATACGGTGCAATAAAGTTACTGGCATTCAGTGTGTTGCCGCTCCAGTAATACTGCACATCAAATATTTGATTAATACCAAATTTGCCGTCAGTAATAGCAGCAAAGGCATTTGAACACACTAACATTAATGATAATATTATTTTTTTCATCTGTATGTTTGATTGATAACAATCTGTCCTATTGCACGACCACTGCTAAAATTATGGCTCACTGTTTGCATATCCTGCGTAATAGTGACTTGTATTTGTGAACCCATAGTCTGTGTTACATTAGCATAATTTTTACCAGTAGTACTTAAACTTTCATACATCCATCCTACCTGTTGTGTCTGACTTTTGTCTTTCCACAAGGCAAATAAATTAGGATTTTCTGTTTCACTAACTGCGGCTGTTTGACTTGCTATAGTTTCAAGCTGTTCGTTAGAACCTGCCACTTTTGAATCGCTGTTTTCAGAACTAAAATTTTTTCCAGATGGGCCTTCTTGTTTGGATGCTACATGACGTTTTTCAGGATCCTTACTATCATCCTTATCATCTTTCTCTTCTCGGTCTCTTCTGTTTTCTCGAATTATGCCGGTGGCTTGAGCGGCTGCTCTTGCGGCTGCAACTATATTTGCACCACTAGATGTTCTCGGTGGTGCAATCTGTAGGTTATTTCCAATAGCGGCGCCGAAGAGATTTACTGTAATAGGCGGAGTTGGTGGCTGTCCGGCTGATTCGACTAAGGTAGCCTGATAAGGTCTGTTCATTGAAACCAGGTTAGGACCACTTTCTACATCGATAGCACCTGTTGTACAGCTCAGACCTTTTAAAGCACTAGACTCCCAGTCACAACTAGGCATAAGAATAACCATGCTTGAACCAACTTCGTTAACACTCATAACAAAATCTGTTCCACGAACTGCAATAGCTGCCGTAGGAGTGTTGATTTTTACCTGTTTTGGATCTTTAGCGATAGCACCCGAAACATAGCGTACTGTTCCGCCAGTAGCCTTTATACCCAAACTACCCTTACCACTTTTTGGATCGTAGACAAAATCGTCTATAACTAAACTGCTGTGTTCAGTGACTGTAACATTAGTTTCGTCCTTGAATACAATTTTTAATTTACCGTTTTTAGTTTCAATCTTATCGTTTTGTTCGATCGCCGTGCCTTTTTGTGCTGCAATAGTTTCTTTGCCACGCTTAATAGTAGCATTACCAGAAAATTCAGTAATGCTACCTATTTGAGCATGGGCTGCGGACACGACAAAAAATAGTGCAGCCAGTAGAGCTTTCACAGTCTACTCCTTATGGTGTTGTACGCTGTACGATATTCCAGTTACCTGTGTTTGCTACACTCTTAATGTTTATTACATTGTCTTGTGTACCAGCTTGACTAATCATAAACTTGTTAGTGCTACCTGTTACATCAACTAGTACACTAGATCCGTTTGTGCTGTTACCAGTTTGACTAATGTTAAACACGTTAAAGTCGCCTGAAATTTTTAATACTTGACTGTGCTTGTCACCAACTGCGTCAATATACATTTCGTTACTGTTACCAGTTACTTCAACTTGACTGTTTAAGCTATCGCCTGTACCTTTAAACTGTAAAACATTGCTGTTACCTGTCCACTTCCAGCTGATAGTTGCATCCTTACAAGTTGTTAATGCTGTACCTCCAACGGTGGCTCCACCTCCACACTGAGCATCAACAAAGTTACTGTTACCAATCTGTTGAATATTGATACTTACACCATCGCCGGCGGTTGTTGGATTTTCGGCACGTAGGCTGATAGTGTTATTATTACCAGCTTGTACAATAGTTAAATCTTGATCAGCACCGCGAAGAAACACAGGAGTGTTGACAACAAAACTTCTTGTTGCGGGTGTTTGTCCGTTTAGTCTTTGTGGAATACCTGTAACAGATTTTGTGTAGGTAGCATCGGCACCTACTGTATTACCAGAACCAGTCTGTGTAATACTTACATCTGGATTTTCACCGCTTTGATCGATGAATACTCTGTTAGTGGTATTTGCACCTAGTGCGCTAACTGCATTAGCACTGATAGTCAACACTGGCGCAACTGGTGCGTTAGTTGTTGGTTGTGTTACAGCCACACTCTGTGCAAACACAGGGAAGGCTGCAAGAAGCATGATTGTTATAATTGTTTTTTTCATTTTATTTCGCTCCTAACCTTTTGGGTTATTATCCTTATTTTGCTGAACGGATTGGGTTTCCTGATCCGTCAACGGCATTTGTTTCAATTGTGTCTCTTCCCACAGCCGTTGCGTCGCGGGACTGTTTCTGTGATGAGCCTGCTTTGGCGGCTCCTTCACGTGGGGTCTCCTTCTGAACCAGCTCATTAGGTTTCTCCTTAAACTTCCAAAGGCCTTGTCGCTCGCCTTTGTTTATTAATTCTACAACTGCTGTTTCAATAGCACTACGCAATGCGTAGTTGCCAGGCTCATTGAAAGTCTGGCTTGAATCAAATTCAAAAGCTCTTGTGGCTTGATTAAAGAATCTTAAAGCAGTTACACCATCTGATGTGCTCAAGAGGTTCTTTTCAACTGTAACAGTTGTCAATACTTCTCCTGTAGTGACACTAACAAGACGCAAGCTGATCACCACCAGGTCTTGAGTATATTGTGTGTACGGGCCAATCCCTAACCATCTTGCCCCGGTACCGCCTGTTAAGGTATTGCTGTTATAGTCAACAATGGCACCTTCCAGTATGACTCCAGCCAAGGTTAATGGAGGTAGCATCTTGGCCTTCTCTCCGTCATAGATCTCACGTGTCTGTTTGATCATCTGACGCTCTTTCAGCAAGTTGTCGAGACCTACTCGTTCAACCACAGTGAACCACTGACGATTGCCAACTTCCTGTAAACTCTTGATCAAATAACTTTCAGCGCCCTGTGTTACTGCGGTTGAGAACAAGCTCAGTGTGTTACTAGGTTTACGCTGTCCAGTCTGATCTTTAAAACTGTAGACAGCTACGGTCAATGGTGCTCCAGCTGGCGCTGGAACTTGAGAAAAACTTTTATTAATAGTTTCACTGACCTTAGCTTCTTCTTTAATATTCACGTTGCCTAGCGGACGAACAGTAGAACATCCTGCTAGTGATACAATTGCTAGTGTAACTAAGGATAATTTAATTGCTTTCATTGTTTACTCCTTAAAAACCAAAACTAGCAATTGGAACTGTGACAGTGGTAACTGTACCTTTAGCATCTACCACTGTTAATGTAACTCGGTCGTTAGCCTTAACCCAAGTAACAGTATTTTCGTCTAGACGGAAAGTTCCTGTTGTAGGATTTACACAACCGGGAATTGCACTACCGTCGCCTGCTTGGCAACGATTTTGAAATAGGTTATTGCTCAACTGAGTAGCTAATTGAGCGTATACTTGACTTTGAAATAGGCTCATGAATCTATTCAACGGTGTGTTTAATAGCTCTGCTTCTGCTTTGGCAATTTCTGCTTTTTTATTTGCTTCGATTGCATCTCTACGACTCTTTTCAATAGATTCAATAGTTAAGACGTGACTACTCCAACCTATTCCGCTAAAGGCTGGATTTTTAAATTGCTGTACTAATTCTGCCTGTGCCTGTGATGCCAGCATTAACATCGCACTGACTAATACTAAGGTTCTCTTCATGGTCGCTCCTTGAGAGTTTACAACAGTATTTAAACGGATTTTTAGGTGTATTAAAGTAGTAGATAACCTACCATAGCTAGGTAAGTAACTTGGTGTGCTAATTGATCGAGACCAAATTGGTTCCAGAATAGAGGCTTTGTGTTGTCCTTACAACCATACTTTACCTTAATATAATCAATGGCATAGTGTATAACGCCTTCGATTAAGGCAAGCAAGACAATGGCTCCTGCACCTAATGGATGCATTAGAGAAAATATCATCAAGACTACTAGAGTTGCTACAGCGTGATCTAAACTATGACTTATACCAATCGGATCTAACCACACGCCTTTTTTGACGGTTTGCATATAAGTCTGTATTTTGAAATCAGCGTACCAATGCTTGATTTGAAATAACAGTAAAAGTGCTAGTATTTCCATGTGTTTTATTTATACTAGTATTTTATCTCTAGAATAAATATTTTTAACACACCTTAGGACCGTTATGTTTCGGTGTGCAGGCGGCTGCTGCCTCAGAGTTCGGATTCGCTACCCAAAGCTCGAAAGTGAGCTTTTTCACGGCTAAATATTAGATGAGTATATTAATAGCAACGTTAGTGATGACGCATATCACAATAGTGTGCGTTACACTATATTTGCACCGTGGACAAGCCCATAAATCCATAACTTTTAACCCAATTTTAGAGCATTTCATGAGAGGTTGGTTGTGGTTAACCACTGGTATGGTTACTAAACAATGGGTGGCAATACATCGTAAACATCATAGATTTACCGACGAATTCAACGACCCGCATAGTCCTAAAGTTTATGGACTACTGCGTGTTTTATTTGGAGGAGCATTTTTATACAATAATGCTTCCAAAGACAAAGACATGGTTCTACAATATGGAGTTGGTACTCCAGACGATTGGATAGAACGCAAAGTTTACTCCGCACACAGCCGCCTTGGAATTCTTTTAATGTTAGTCATAGACCTATTGTTCTTTGGTCCATGGGGCTTAATAGTGTGGGGTATTCAAATGATATGGATTCCGTTTTGGGCTGCTGGTATTGTTAATGGTGTTGGACATTGGTGGGGGTACCGAAATGGACAAACGAAAGATAATAGTCGTAATATTTTGCCTATTGGCCTTGTTATTGGTGGAGAAGAGTTACATAATAATCACCACCTTGAGCCAGCAAGTGCTAAACTTAGTAGGCGCTGGTTTGAGATAGATCTTGGATGGATCTATATTAAATTGTTTGAGTTTTTACACTTGGTAAAAATTAGGAATGCTTAGACATTTGGCCAAGAATTCCAGCCATACGTTTAATATAATCTAAATCTTTATCATTACCTGTTTCTGCAACAGGTTCTTCTTCTGGCTGCTGTAGTGTGTAAGGATTAGGAGTTGTTGCCATTCCTGGTGCCACGGATGTAATCGATTTACCTGGCCCTTGTGGTACAGTGGCAGTCTTGATAGGAGCTGCTTTTGGAGTTGCTGCTTTTGGAGTTGCTGCTTTTGTAGCAGGTGCTGCAACAGGCTGTGCGTTTGGTTCTTGCACATGAGTGATATTAGAATTATGAGCACTTGCTGTAGCTTCTTTAACTAGATCTAATAGGTCGTCTAATTCAAATATGTGTGTTAGGCGGCCTGTTGAATTTACTGCTAGTCTAGCATGGAAAAGGTTTTTACCTGTGTTTGTATCATAGACATATAGATACGGCCATTTTTTCATTACCATCTTTACATCTAAATTCACATAGGTTGCTAGGTTAGCAATAAGTTGAGGATTTAATTTGTAGTATGTTCCGTCGGCATTGAAGTTTACATAAACTAGTTTTTGATCGCCTTGGATAGAACTTCTTAATTTTGCTATAACACTATGAATAAATTGCGATTCGCCTTTGTCGTTTAAACGTGATATTTCTCGGTCTAGCATTGTTGCAGCCTGCGAGTAAAGTTTAACGACTGCTCTTGTTCGGCGTTCGTGATCTAAGTCGTTCTTAAATTTTGCGACTTTCATTGCTTCACGAGCATCTTCAATACTTAGGCCTAATATGTTAAAAAATTTAATGTTACCTGCTTCGTTTAAACCGCTGGCCTGATCATACTTTGAACTACCGGCTTTAAGACTCATGCTTAGATGACTTAACGGTTTCATCTCGCCATCTTTAAGATATGATGTTTCTACGTCGGCCTTTTTACCTTCTAAACCTTTTACTTCTACAAACACTGGATCTCGCTTTTGGTTATTAGTAAAAAATCTGTTATACTTGGCAAGATCAGTTTCTTTGTTTACATAATTAACAATACTGTTCAAACGACCTCTAGCATCCTTATCATTAGCATGTAGTTCAGTTGCTCGTTGGAATGGAGCTCTGGCTAAATTAACATTTAAAGTAAATTGATCTTTTACGTTGCCACCAGAGTCTGGTACTGTTGCTTTTAATGTAGACATCATGCTAATTTTTTTACCGTCTACAATTTCTTGTCCTGAGCTACCTATTTCTTTGAGTGTGTTAATAACATCTTCAACGCTGATAGTAGGACTATCTCGTGTTATTAATTTTGTATAAATTGCCGCCGACTTCATAGCCTCTACCGTTGCACCAATATCAGCAACAACAGGCCCTTCGGATTTTTCTTGTCCGAGTGTGCCGCCTCGGCCACCAAATTCGCTAGATTTAAAAATGTCTGTGAGTTTTACTCCGCCGATTGTTCGAGGAATATAATCTTTAACTTCTTTACTATTGCCTCCCGCATCATAATATGAACGCAGGCTTTTTAAATATTTTATTTCACTAGGAGATGCTTTAATAACAGATTTAGATCCGTCTGTCATGGTAAAAGGTTGGCCTTTTTCCAACATATACAGCAATGCATCTAGTCTAGACTCTTGATAAAAATCGCGAGCCTGAAGCTTTGCCTCTTTTAAAAGATGTGTTATTTTCATTCGCAATTCCAACGGCGTAGTGCTTTTGCTTTAGGTGTTGGACGGCCTTTTTCGTCCTTCATAGGGCCTTTATTTCCGCTCATTCTAGCACAAAAACTCTTACGGCGCTTGGCTGCTTTAGAGCCAGGTTTTAGTTTACTAGGCTTGGTAGTAACTGCTGTCTTTAACTTACTACCTGGATTCTCTCGGCGATAAGCGTTAACCGCCTTCTGGCTCAATCCGTCGGTTTTGTCCTGGCGGTTAACTTTGTTCCAATCTTCAGAAATAAACTCTCTTGCTCTCATACCATATCCCTAATGATACAATATTTAGCGTATTTCAGGAAACAAACATTCCTGTATAAAAGCACGTACATCATCCTCATTTAGCCCTAAACTAGACATAACTTTAGGTGTATGAGGGTTCATTTTCTGATTTTGTGCATAGTAGTTCTGTGCATCTTTCGTGCTAGAGCTTGTCCTATTAGTTTCGCCGACTGCATTAAGATAATGCTTTAAACCACGTCTAGCAATATCAAATATTTGATCTAGCTCTGCTTCATCCTGTACATTACCTGCGGCAATCATACTGCCTGTAAAGATACGTTCGGCCCAGTCAGGAAGTTTACGTGTTTTGTTCCACTGTAGCTTTTGTGCTTCCCCAGCAAACCAATCAATTAATGGATGTTCGCTATCGCCTGCTGGACTAAAGTCATAAAAACAGCCGGTAATTTTGTTCTTACCAGCTATAACATCAAATCCAAATATCGGTGCAGGATTGTGGATATGAGGGAAAACACAGCAATGCATCATCCACAGTCCCTTGGTTTCTCTTGCATCAACAACATCAATATGTGCTCGTCGATACTGACTGCTCATCCATACTTTGTTAATCCAACCGGGCTGGTTAAATCTGTCCATACCCGGTTCATGAATAATACTGCCTGTGGCATAAAATTCACTTTCAAAAAACTTTTCTATTTCAATTAATGTGTCCCAGACTTTACTCATCTTTGTACTCTACTAAGGTCATCATTTCCTGGAAAAACCTTGTAGCAAACTCAAAGCAAACTTTAGCTTCATCTGCCATGCTATCGTCAATACGCTCTCTAATAGCTGCCTTAAGTGCATCAGGATCCTGGAATTGATAGTACTTACCTTTTCCTGGAACACGCTTGGCAATCATTTGGCCTCCAGCCAAGTCACCCATATGACGTACATAAACATGCGCCATTAGACGTACAGGCTGATCTTTGATGCTTAGGATGTATTTGATGTAGTCATTAACTACCGGCAGAATAGGTACATCAGGCTCACTATCGCTATGCAGTTCTAAAAAATCTTCTAGTATTGCAGGTGCTCTACGAATATCAGGCAAGCCTGTTAACAAGCCCAGTGGCATTGCACACACTTCAAGAATTTCGTATTGTGGATGTTGATTTTTTAAATAGGCTGCGTAGAGCTTTGGATTAATCTTACCTGAAAACAAAATTTTAACAAACTCTTGTCTTTCAGCATTATTATGTGCTTCTTTAGTTAGATCTCTGAGACTCATTTAATCCTCTTCTAGTTTAATCTGTAGAGGAAATCCGTTTTGCCTAGCTAAGTTTGTCGATTCTACAGCCTTAGCTTCTGCAATTTCAAAACTATAAATTCCTGCTATACCAGAACCGGTTTCATGAACTTGCAGAGTAATATCTTTTGCATTATCATGTGAGTGTTTAAACACTTCAACAAGCAGAGAAATAACGAACTCCATTGGAGTACTATCGTCATTAAGGAAAATAACTTTCCAATTTTTTGGTTCACTAACTGTTACCTTGATTTTCTCATCAAGTGAAATATCAGTACTGGCCATGGCTTCCTCTTTTTAAAAAGGGGAAGTTTCCTTCCCCTGTGTTACATAATTATTTAATCTCAATTGTACGTGGCTTTAGTGCTTCCGGAACTACACGCTTGATATCAATATGTAGCATTCCATTGTCAACTTTAGCTCCGACAACTTCCATATACTCTGCCAGAGTAAATGTCTGTTCAAAGTCACGAGTAGCAATACCTCTGTGTAGGTATTCAATTTGCCCAGTGTCTACGTTTGGACGATCCTTAACACCGCGGATCGTTAGTTGATCTTGATCAATTTCAACTTTAATTTCTTCCTTGGTAAAACCTGCTACAGCAACTTCGATACCATAAGTATCTTCACTATATTTTACAATATTATGTGGAGGATAGTTACCGTTTTGGTTACCTTGGAAGAAACGATCGTTAAATACTCGATCAAAACCTACAAGTGCTCTGTTTAAGTGGGCAAGAGCCGCCGCATCAATAGTTCTTAATTGTGTCATTTTAAGTCTCCTTTATTAAGCAAGAACTGTGTAGGGCCCGATCATCGGCACCCTACAATTTAATTGTATCACTTCTTCTCAGAAGCGTCAACTTCTTTGAACTCCGCATTTACGGTTTGTTCACCCTCAGTTGTAGGGTTAGCTGCTTTAGCCGATTCTGCCTGTTGCTTCTTGGTGTAAATCGGGCCAGCAGATTCAAATAGTGTTTGCACACTCTTATTAATTGCTTCAACGTCGTCGCCGACGGAAGATGTTTCTACAGTCTTGATTGCTTCTTCAATCTTAACTTTTTCATCTTCTGTAATTTGATCCTTGTAGGCATCAAAGTCTTTACGGAATGAATGTAATTGTCCTTCGGCTTGGTTGCGAGCATCAATTAGGTCCTTAGCCTTTTTATCAGCTTCGGCATTTTCTTCAGCTTCGCGAACCATGCGCTGGATTTCAGCTTCACTTAGACCGCTATCGCTCTTGATAGTAATCTTGTTTTCTTTGCCAGTGTTCTTGTCTTTAGCACTTACATTTAAGATACCGTTGGCATCAATGTCGAGGGTAACTTCAATTTGGGGAACACCACGTGGCGCTGGGTTAATACCTTCTAAGTTAAATTCACCGAGCAGTTTGTTATACTTGAAAATATCGCGCTCGCCCTGTGCTACCTTAATGGTTACAGCTGGCTGGTTGTCATCAGCAGTACTAAATGTTTGACTGTGCTTTGTTGGGATTGTTGTGTTCTTGGCGATTAGCTTGGTAAACACGCCACCCATTGTTTCAATACCTAATGTTAGTGGAGTTACGTCCAACAACAATACGTCTGTCTTATCGCCTGCTAGTACAGCACCTTGAATGGCAGCACCAGCGGCAACTGCTTCGTCTGGGTTAACGTCCTTGCGCGGTGCCTTGCCAAATAAGGCTTCAACAGCTTCTTGCACCTTAGGCATACGTGTTTGGCCGCCGACGAGAATAACTTCGTCGATATCCGAGGCAGTAACGTTGGCATCCTTCATGGCTGTTTTGCATGGCTCGATGCTACGCTTAATTAGGTCTTCGACCATTGCTTCGAATTTAGCACGACTAATAGTCACGTTCATGTGTTTAGGACCTGTTGCGTCTGCTGTAATATAAGGCAAGTTAACACTAGTGCTTTGTGTGCTTGATAATTCGATCTTTGCCTTTTCAGCGGCTTCTTTTAAACGCTGTAATGCTAAGACATCATTCTTTAAATCAATAGCATTGTCTTTCTTGAACTCGTCAACGAGATAGTCCATAATACGCTGATCGAAGTCTTCACCGCCTAGGAATGTATCGCCATTAGTTGACAACACTTCAATTTGAGTGTCGCCATCTACGCTGGCAATCTCAATGATCGATACGTCAAATGTGCCGCCGCCCAAGTCGTAGACAGCAACTTTACGGTCTTTTTTACTGGCCTTGTCAACACCGTAGGCCAAGGCGGCTGCTGTTGGTTCGTTGATAATACGTAGTACTTCTAAGCCTGCAATCTTACCTGCATCCTTAGTAGCCTGACGTTGACTGTCGTTGAAGTATGCTGGAACTGTAATAACTGCTTGAGTGACTGCGGCACCAAGATAGTCTTCCGCAGTTTTCTTCATCTTGCGTAGAACTTCTGCTGAAATCTGAGGAGGTGCTAGTTTTTGATCATTGGCTTCGATCCAAGCGTCGCCGTTGTCTGCCTTGATAATTTTATAAGGCATTAAATCAATGTCTTTTTGTACTTCTTTTTCTTCGAACTTACGTCCAATCAAACGTTTGGCTGCGTAAATTGTGCTTTTTGGATTTGTAACTGCTTGTCGCTTTGCTGTTGCACCAACTAAGATTTCATCTTTAGTATAGGCAATGATGGATGGTGTAGTGCGGGCACCTTCGCTGTTTTCAATTACTTTAGCAACACCATTTTCTAGGATTGCTACACAGCTATTTGTTGTACCCAAGTCGATACCGATGATTTTGCTCATATTTTATCTCCTTAATTAAGCAAGAATTTGTAAAGCCCTTATGGCGCTCTACAAATTTATTTATCTCAGATTTTGTCTAAATTAGGAATATTAGACCATTTTTTGAGCTTTTCAATTTTAGCTCTTTTTGCCTTGTGTAGATTGCCCCAACTAACAACATTATTGATTAGCAGAATGTCAATCATGGCTAATACATCACCTACTTCTTCTTCTAGGTGTTCGCGATTAGTATACTCTGTACCGGGTTTAGCGTTGTCAATACCAAACCGACGAATTTTACTAATTGCTTGAATAACTTCTGCACATTCTTCCTGTGCAATATCCATTACTTCGTTGTTATCTTCGTCCATATTAGTTTGTCTTTGCAAATGGTGCGATATATCTACCATCACTTGTTGTGCTGGTTCTCAGGGTTGTATAAACATTCTGGATTCCGACTGCCTGATTCCAAGCATCCTGTAGTGCATGGTGTTGTAGTACAGGAGGACGATTAGGGTTGATTCCTAAATCAAATGCTGTGCGGCAATCTCTAGTTTGCCAATAACTCCAAGGGCAGGCTTTTTGTAAACGTTTAAAAACTGTTTCGCAAATAACAATATCAAAACCGCTACCGTTACTCCATATACGTTTGGCGCCCCAGCAGAATTTGTACAGCTGATCAAATGCATCTTTAATATGAATTCTACCTTCTGTACTAAACGCTTCTTCTTGTGCTTCTTTGCTTTGGTTTGCCCACCAAGCAACTGTATCGTCGTTGACAGCTAGCCCAAGATCGTGGCAACTGTCAAGGTCGACTTTGACATAAAAGCTGTCCATATCTGGTTCTTCTATATCCTTACCAAAAGGATCAAATTTAACTGCTCCGATGGTTAAAATGGCGGCATCCGTAGATGTCGCCAGTGTTTCTAAGTCAATCATTATATCTGTTTTCATACGAACATTATAACATCATTCGTCATCATCGTCATCCACTTCGGCATATTCTTCTTCATCAAATGTCCTTTGTAATTTTTCCCAAAGTGACTTGTCATCGTAGGCTTGATACTGCGGCTCATTTGGCATAAGCACACGGAACTGTCCTGGCATTTCAATTTGTAAGAACAATAATTGTTTAGGATTAACTAGATCGCAAACAGTATATGCAGTTGAACAAGCACCGTGTACTCGTTTAAATGGAGTATGCTTGATATCCTTTTCTTTTAAGTGTTGCTCAAACGCACGACTTGTAAACATGATACGAGTTATACCTAGTCGTTGATTGCGTAGTCGCACCTTATCAAAGAATGTTAGTTCTTTAATTGTTGCACAGTTATCTGGATCTATTTGTAGCAGGCATTCTTTAAATTTGATGCTGCCTTTTGTGTGGCTGTTGTCTGGAGTTTCTTTGGTGCTCCAGTGTAGCTCTGATGTTACGTGATGAACGTAAAAGGATTCTCCATGTGTTTTAATGACCCACATCGGAATGGTTTGGTCTTCTAAGTGTTTTTTGTTAAAATGGAACACTAGGTCCTTACAAGCATATTCAATCTATTTTGTCATTTTATTTTCCTTTAAGTTTAATTGGTGCGCTAGACAGGACTCGAACCTGCTATCTAGAGTTTTAGAAGCTCCTGCTATGCCTATCAGCTTCTAGCGCATACACACAATTATATTTGTGTGTTTGGTAAATGTCAATACATTTTTTTAGGTAAACTCTCTTTTTCGAGCTTTTTTAACCAACGGGCACGAGCCGCGCCCTTAGCACGTTTACGTGCTGTTGTTGGTTTTTCGTAAAATTCTTTTTCGCGTAGTGTATCCAATTTTCCGCCATCGTCGACTTTACGCTTGAATCGGCGAAGAGCGGCGTTAATGTTCTCGCCTTCTTTCACCGTTATTCCGGTTCCTTTTAGTTTATTATGATTCATCATCATCCTCTTCTTCTTCGTTTAACTGTTCAATAATTTGATTTAAATCGTAGATTCTATTTTTTGAAATTAAATTATATGGTGTAATTTCGTCACTAGTTATATAGTGTGCATTGGGCTGTGCCAATAAAAAACTTATAAATGTTCGTGTAATGGTATCGCAATTATCGATATCAATTATTACAACATCGGCTTGATGTGCTACACTCAATAACCAACTTATATCAGACTCTTCTTCATCGTAAATAAAAACATTGATATCATCTATGCTTTTACTTAGGATAGTTTGAAACTGTTGTTTAACTAAAACGCTAGGCTTAACCAAAAGGTAACTTAGTGTCAAATTAAACAACTTGTCAGGCGGCGTTATTACCGTTATTTTTCCTAAGTTCATAAATCCTACTTGCAAAGTACTGTATTTCGTCCGGTGTATAGTCATTAAATTTTCTCAAACCTGCTTGTATGTCTTTAATAAAAGATGCCAATTCAGGTTCGAGATTTTGATTAACTACTATACCAGCAAACTTATCTTTATCATATTCAACATATAATCTGTCAATAGGTTTAAAGATGTCCGTATACTCTTTCTTTTCTAAAATCCTCTTCCACAACGATTGTCCTTTTTGTTCAGCGTTTTGAACATAGCCTACTTCTTCTCTTTGATCTGAATCTGGCCTGTTTGATCCTTCGTCATGTAAGTCTTTTTTTTAGACTCTTCATCTAAAAGTTCTTCGCCTCGAATGATTTCAGCTTCAACAGCCTTCTCAGCTTCGGCAATCATTTTGTTCCATTGTTCGACAGGACTAGTTTCCTGTGCTTGCGGTTGCTCTGGCGCTGTTATATCACCCCCTGTGGCAGTCGCCGGTGTTTCTGCTGGAACTATCTCTGTGTGTTCGTGTTCGTATGTATCTTTAGGATGTTCGCCTGCATCGTTAAACTGGCTTGCAGTTGTTTTTGGTGTTATTTCTTCGTAGGTCGGGAATGGCCAAGATCCGCTTAATTCTTCTTTGGTCGGTTTTTCACCGACGTCAGCTACATACGGATCAGGAGTATCTTCTTCTTGTTTTTGTTCACGATGCCAACTAAATGTCATTTGTGCAGCCAGAAGCATGATAACTGCCAACGGATCGAATACAACTACAATTAGAATAATAACCCAAGTAACGGCTTTTTCTAAAATATTTGTATCTGGGTTATCGCCATATATTAATTTGGCAATATACTTAATTGGGCCTACTTCAGCTTCGATCTTGCGATTCTCTGCGGCGATTGGAGCTCGTTCTTCAGATAACGCACTAACTTTTTTCTGTTCGGATTCGATTTCTGCAAGAAGTCTAGCACGTTCCTTTTGCTGGCCTCTGCGGAGAGCAACGGCCTTGTCCGCACCCTTTTCATCTGTGCTTCGAGCCATAACTTGGTCCACAGCTTCATCCATCTGTTTAAGAGCTTTGCGGTTAGCATCTATGTTATCTTTCGCTGTTTTGATTTTTTCGTCGTAGATTGCCAGTTTAGCAACTGCGTCACCGGTAGTAATACCTTGATCAGTGTGGGCCTTACTTAAAAATCCAAATATACCCATTGATGTAATCAGCATGAGCACAGCTACGGCTGTAATCATGTAGTACTTCATGAAACGTGGAGCACGTTCCCAATTGGCTTTTAACCAGCTAGCGCATACTAGTTTGGCAACTTCTAAGCTGCCGCCCATGATATAGATTGGAATTACGGCCGCAGAAAATATAGCGGCCAAACCTATTACTGAGTAATAAATTGCGACCGCTGAGATGATGAGACCAGTAAGAAGTAATAACCAGGCAAGTAACATTAATTAGCTTGAAATGTTTCAGGAACTTCTTCCACAGTAATGTCTTGGAAAACCTTAGGAGGAATATCCGGTTGGATTATTGTAACAGTTTGTGTTTCATCAGTCCAACGAGCATGGTTATGAACTCTAGCAAAACGAGACCAACCAACAGTCCCGCCTGAGCAAATTCCATCTGTTACCATTTGCTTAATTGCTCGTTCGGCTGTATCGATCATGCCGCCGTCGGAACCAGTTAGATTGCCGGTGGCTACTTCCAAGTAGTACTGATAAACCGGAAGTGGGTCGATCTTCCATTTGACTTCAAAAGAAACTTTTGAAGGTTGATGATCAGCAATATCGATTCCTTCGACAAATTCATCGTAGAACTGATAAGAACCTGCTTTTCCTAGTTCTTCAAATATTCTTACCCATCTCAAATTAGATCTGGTCAATGAAACGGCATAGTCTGGGTCAGTGGGCGGAAATTGCAAATCTGTCCATTCTAATGGATTTACTCCACCCTTGGCTCTATCATCAGCTTCTGGGTGTTCGTCAACACTTGGATAAGTGGCTACCGAAGTAGCATTATCCATGTTAATTGTAACTTTATATTGTGGCATTTTAGATCCTATTATGAGTTAACTAGAGTTGTTGTATCGATTAAAGATACAGTAACATCGTCGTAGATATCACCAATAGTATCCGGAGCGGCAACAGTAACAGATTCCATACCATCACCTAAGGCGCTTTCTGCTCGAGCAATAGCGGTTGTAGCGTCAGCAATACCTTGAGCAACTAGATAACGAACTGCCTTAGCAACTGTATTGATAGTCACTGCTCCTCCTGTTGTTGGAGTAAATGTTGTTGCGCCACAGGCTGCAATAACACCAGCGTCTCTTTCATACTTTACTGTAAAAGTAACGGTATCTGGCTGATCATCACCGTTTGACTCTCCTGCTACTGTCAAGTCAAGAATTTGACAATCTGCGACTCCGCTTAGTCTATTAACGATGTTGCGCCAACGCATATTTCCGCGGGCGCGAAGTGTAGCTTCAGCGGCGGTCGTTGGCAAATTAGCTGTACTAAAGCTATCTGAACTGTTTGGAGAAACTCCTCCTCCAGTTGTATCTGTAGCTGAATTCCAATCTGTACAGTCAATCTGTACTCTGTAGAAATTTGGCTGTAATTGGTTTGTGTCTTGTACGAATCCTGATGGCATGTTCTGCTCCTCTTATTCTTTATTTATTTGAATATGATCAAAGCCATTAGGCAAGCCTGGACGAAAAAGCCAAAACCGATGGTAACAATGTTCAAAAGATCCTTTTGAATAGTGGCTTTTAGAAAGAAAAGGAACAGTCCTGCCCAGGAAAACAACACTAGATCCACAGGAGGCATCTTTTCTGTAAGCCCTGTTAACACGGCAATCATAGTTGGAATCGTAGCTAGATGTAACAGGACAATAGCACACCAACCGGCTGTTTCTGCACTGATATGCGGTGCATGTTCTTTAATATTTTTGACCCACAAATCGAGATCGAACAGGTCTTTAACAAATTGTTTAACTGATGCAAAACTCATAATTTTTCCTTATTTGTAAAAAATGTGACGACCGATTTTGGCTACTTTTTCTCTTTTCCAACCCGGATTAATATAATCTCCGTGGAAATAAAGTGCGTCTTTAACTGAAGGTAATCTAAATCCTTCTAGCAATACTTTCTTAGCTACTTCCATACTTTCTGTATAAACTGGGCCGTTCATCGGTTTTTTGATACTAGCCTGTTCACAGTACCAACTGAATTGGCAAAGTACTTTTTCGTAGATAACATTTTTTTGGTAAACTACCTTACAGACATCGCTGGGAAATAAACCACTTTCGACTCTGTTTAGTGTAACTTGTGCAACTGCTACTTTACCTTCGAACGGTTCTCCACCGGCTTCGTGGTAAATGTTGCGGGCAAGACAGTCTAGTTGTCGCTGTCTCATTTCTGCTGTAATTGGGCTTACGACCATTCTAGCATCTCGAAGATTGGTTAGTTTATACTCAATTACTTTTTGTCCAGTTATAACAACGACTAGTAAAGCCAATGCCAAAACTGCTGTTTTCATGATGCGTATCATTTATTTTCTCCTTTACGCTGGATTAGGAATTGCTAGTTCCATTTACTTGGGCTCTGATACATCTCCTTATGCGTTAAAAGCCTGCACCAAATTTAGCGGTGCAACAAGTAATTATCTTGTTTCCTAGGTTGTAAACTACTATGTTTATATAGTCCCGGCTTATCGACGCATTTTGGAAATGTCTATTGCTTCTTCATCACTAAAAATCGGTACTGCATTGCTCTTATGCATGGTTGCGATACCCTTGACTTTAGTGCCTGTATAGACTTTCGGTGCTGCCTTGACAGCAGGAGCCATATCTAGCCCCCCATTCAGACTAGGAATGCGAGGCCCGGTATCTCTACGATAAACGCCTGCTTGCGTGGGCAACATGACCGGAGCCGCTAGTGCTCTTTTACGTTTGCGTTCTTCGGCTTCGATACCCCATTTCTTTTGGAGTTCTTTCCATGATTCGTCCAAATCTCGTGCCTTTCTTGCCTCTTCGGCATTTCGAAATTTACGTTTGCCTTTTTGTTTGCCAGTGGTACTGAGCCACGGCCCTTCTAAATGCATACTCATAAATTATCACCAAAAATAATAAACACAGCCATAATTATAGCTGGATTTCATAACATTGTCAAATAAATTGGTTTATACTCGGAAAGATTCGCCGCAGCCACAGCGATCTTTTTCGTTTGGATTGGTAAAATTAAAACCTTCGTTGAGTCCGTTTCGAACCCAGTCTATTGTTAATCCGCCGAGATAAACTAAAGATTTGGAGTCAATATAAATATGGACTCCGTTTGATTCGAAGATCCTGTCACCTTCGAATATTGCATCTACATATTCAAGTACATAGGCCAAACCGCTACAGCCGGTTGTCTTAACTCCAATCCTTATACCAAGACCCTTGCCTCTCTTGGTTAACTGTAGTTTAACTTTTTCTGCTGCCTTTTCTGTTAAGGTAATCATCGCTGTAATGGGTAAGTTCGTGCTTCGATAGACTTTATAAAAAATACCTGAGTAAGGCGTGAGTCTTCATCTGTACTTCCAAAAAAGTTATTTCCGCCATGGAACTGATCCGCTTCATAGACTAACAATCTATTATAAACATTATTAACCCGCAGGGTTTCTGTAAACATAGAGTTAATTATGTCACGCTTATCTTCTGCGTGACTTCGATAAAAGTTAAATTTGTCTTCGTTTAACTTTTTGTATAGATCACTTTGAAAATTGTTATTTCTTTTATATATAGATGTTCCTGCATCAAGTGGAGCATCTGGTGTCAAATATACTATTGCGGCAAATACACACCCAACATCTGAATGTATCCAATCAGATTTAAAAGAAGAATCTATAATTTGAAACTTATTTGAAATATCCCAACTAAGCTGTTGTGAACTATAATCATGGAAGACGCTAAGGAGTTTATTTACAGAGTAATAAAAAAACCCGGGCTGGGTTGGACCTAATTCTTCAGTTCTTTTGCCGGGAAATATTCCCTCACTTTCGTCTAGATCCTTTGGGCTATAGTATTTTAATCCTAGTGCAAAGTCTCTAATCTGATCCGGGTTTTCGTAAAAGTTATCAACTATTGTTATAGGATACTTGTTCATGCTTTTTCTTATAATCCTCTACAGCAGCCTTGATAGCATCCTCTGCTAGGATAGAGCAATGTATTTTAACCGGAGGGAGTGCAAGTTCTTCCGCAATCTGAGTATTCTTGATCGTTGTTGCTTCGTCAAGTGTTTTGCCCTTAACCCATTCAGTGACCAATGAACTGCTTGCAATAGCACTTCCGCAACCATAAGTTTTAAATTTAGCATCTGTAATTATACCTTGTTCACTTACTTTGATCTGCAACTTCATAACATCACCGCAAGCAGGGGCACCTACCATGCCCGTGCCTACAGATTCGTCGTTCTTGTCAAAAGATCCAACGTTGCGTGGATTTTCGTAGTGATCGATAACTTTATCAGAGTAGGCCATTATTTGTATTTAATTTCCCTTGGCGGGCCTAGACAACAACCCTTACCATATTGTTGTTCCAATAAGGCAATGGCCGCATAGACGTTTTCAGCAGGAATCTGCGTTTTGATTTGTCTTTGCGGCCCGGTAGGAATTTTTATAGTAGCTTCCCAAATTTTCATTGTTTTAATAACACCTTTTGTTGAACACCATGCCACTAAAATTGGTTGGCACAGTATTTATTGTGCTTTACGTTGATTCTTAACTTCGGTTACATCCTTGCGTACATCTTTGCAGAGTGCGGCAAGTTCTTGTAGGTGCTTGCGAACACGGGTTCCGGCAGCGCCGACTTCTTTATCGTAAAACTTTTCGAAATCTGTTTCCATTGCTTCTACGATTTTAGCGAATTCTTGATATTTGTTTGTAGCCATTTATTTCTCCTTTAGGCAAGTACAGAATACTTATGCAGACTATACTTGAAGCAGAAAATAATGTCTAATTAATTGGCAAACACATTGCCAGAACCAGTTGCCGTATGCCCGCAACTGGCAGGATCACCAGCACGACTGACACCGATATTATTGGCAAACACATTGCCGCTACCGCCAACCATAACCGGGCCTGCGTGAGGACCGCGGCCGTGTGGCAGTACAGCATCTCCAATTCGAACTACGGGTTGATTATTTGCTTTGACATTCGGGGACCCTTGTATAATAGGGCCACCTGCTATGTCTGTTCCTGCATCTCGTGCTACACCTGGCATATTAATCTCTATGCTTTGGTTTAGATTCTACTTCTGTCTTTGCAGTATTAATGTTATAACCTTTTTCGTTATAGGCATTAATAATGGAATACATGTATAAGTATTCCCACGGACTCTTGATATGTATTCCGTCATGCTCGGCAAAGTTTTTCATTGCAGTGGAATTAGACGACATAGTATCAATGTCAGTTTCAATTGCGGCAATTGAATTTTTAATAGCTGTTGAATTAGTAGCCATTGTGTCGATGTCAGTTTCAATTGCGGCAATTGAATTTTTAATAGCTGTTGAATTAGTAGCTATCGTTTCTAAGGCTGTAGCTATCCTGTCATAGTAACTTGTGTAATCAATATCAACCGAAACTCCAGTTGCCGAAGATGTTTCAGCCGTTACAACAGGTCTACTATTAGGGTTAGTTAACGTTATTGCCATTATACGATTCCAGTTTTAGCTATTGCTATTCCGCTTGATTGACTAAGGTATTGATCTGCAATTTCTCTATCAGTTGAAGCATGTGTTAGTATAGCTGCTTTGTTAAATGTGTATTCCTTACTAGGATCAACGGTAAACATGTAAGGAGCCATACCAATACCTTTTTGACTAGCAACTAACATCAAAGGGTGCCTGATAACAAACGATGTCATATCATCTTTAATGTATTTACCAATTACTTCCTCGCCGCTTGATAGCTTAAAACTAATGATGTCATTCTCTGAATATTTCTTTTCTAATAGCATGATTGTCCTTAAAATGTGCTTTGTGGTTCCATATTATTCTGAATATAGGATTGTAATTCGGTAAAACCTCCGATTAACTTTCCGTCTAAAAAGATTTGTGGAACTGTACGTGCTGTTGGTACAGCTTCTAGTAGTTCTTCTTTTGTAAAACCATCACCGATCTTACGCTCTTCAAATTCTATGTTTCTAGATTTTAATAGTGCCTTTGCTTGGTCGCAGTAAGGGCAGTGATATTTACTCCATACAATTGCTTTCATTGATATTTCCTTTATAGTGCTGGTAGTTCGTCATAGTCAATAGCGTCACTCATAACGCCAATGACATAGTTAGTGGATTCATTTTCCTGTAGTGCTGTTTGTTTCTTACTAGTATCGCTATGCTTGTTGAACCAAGGAATTGGAGTAGACTTTGGCGCAGTAGCCCAGTACTTAATTCCAATATCTTTCAATGCATTAACGGCTGTAAAATCTACAAAGTCAATTAAGATATTTGCATTAAGTCCAATGACTGGGCCCTTCTTGAATAGATATACAGCCCAATCTTTTTCTTCTTGGATAACATCTCGGTAAATTTGTAGTACTTCTTCTTGGCACTCTTGAGCCACTTTAGCAAAACGACTGTCTTCCTTAACAACTTGATTAATTAAGAAAGCAGTCCAACCTTTGTGTAGCAGTTCGTCTTGTAGAATCAGGCTGATGATGTTACCATTGCCAATAAAGATCTTGTTCTCAACCATTGCCAAACTTGTAGCAAATGATACCATAAAGCGGAATGCTTCTAAGGCATAACTTGCGTGTAGGGCAAGATAAATTGATTTAATATGTTCCTCTTCAGAGACTGGTTGTCCTGATTCTTTTGCACAGTTAATCTGGTGTAAGTCATCATAGTAACGGCCAACGCTCGATGCCATGTCTACAATTTCTTTAGTGTCGTGGATTGTGTTGAATACTTCCTTGGGAACATTATAGATGTTGCGAATGATATGACT
>JACCED010482112.1_pt1 | contig 31118 bp, 32 predicted proteins | sample 7455021 | NCBI WGS metagenome assembly JACCED01 (sample SAMN15323456, study PRJNA562643) | freshwater metagenome | isolation source: river surface water | place: USA:Blue River Watershed | collected 2017-08-19 | reverse complement strand
GTAATGTATCCTATTATGATGGAAATAGAGACGCAACTAGTATGTTAAACTGGATTACCGAGGGTCATAAAGGCGGTTATCAACGCAGTAAACGAGTAAGCAAACAGCGTGCAGTTCTTTCACATACCCCTAATAGAAAATCAGTATAAATGAAGGAAAATTGAATAATAATTTATTTTAAATTATAAAATATTATTGAAACAAACCTAAACATATTTGGGTATATAAAATAGTTTTATTCCAAAATGGCACAAATTGCAAAGACCAAGAAGACCGTGGTAAAGTCTTTTAAACTCTTTGATTTTAACTCCTACGATGATGTTGCACAAGGAGATGACAGCGATTCGGGTTCCGATGCGGAGGGTAAACGGAACAACTATAAGGATAACAAAACATTTGTCATCCAGATGTTTGGTGTAAACGAACGCGGCGAAACGTGTTGCATTTACGTAAACGATTACAAACCGTTCTTTTTCGTAAAAGTCGGCGATAATTGGTCTGAATTTGACAAACGGCAGTTTATAGATGATTTGAAAACAAAGGTAGGTGCGCGATTTCAGGAATCCATCGTTTCGTCTCAGTTGGTAGAATATAACAAACTATATGGGTTTTCGGGTGGTCGTAAGCATAAGTTTATAAAACTGGTCTTTCAAAACTCGGCGGCGATGAATAAATATAAGAATTTATGGTTTGCTTACGATAATAGTCAAGGTGACAATCAACGTAAACGTACTAATCTTATATTTAAACATATGCAAATTGAGTTGTATGAAAGTAATATTCCTCCTCTGTTGAGATATTTTCATATTAACAATATTAGTCCGTCTGGGTGGATATCGTTCAAATTGAACCGCGCGATAAAACTGCCATCAAAAACCACCACGTGTAATTTTGAATACATACTCTCGGTGGATGATTTGATACCTTTGCCAGAAAAAGAGACGATGGTACCATATAAGATTTGTAGTTTTGATATTGAAGCAAGTAGCAGTCACGGAGATTTCCCTGTTCCGATTAAAACCTACAAGAGATTTGCAACGAACTTAGTAGATGTCTTTATAAAGCAGTCTGCATTCTTAGATGAAGACAAAAGTAAAGTGTTGTTGCGTCGTTGTATATTGACCGCATTCGGATATGACAAATTTGATGACATTGATTTGGTTTATCCAAAATCCCCAATGCAAAAAGAAGCCATTTTAAAACGGGTTGATATTCTATATAATAAAACGATTGAAAGTGCAAAAACAACCGCCGAGGAAAATAATTCGCATCTCCTCTTGATTGATACAATGTTTGAAGAAATGCGTGAAAATATGCAACAACAACATAGTGGAGGATTAGACGCAGAGAATGAAGAAAACGATGATAGTGGGGATGATGAAGAAGAAAATCGTTATTATCCAAAATATACAAAAAAATCAAAGGTGGATAAAAAGGCAACCATTCTGAGTATCCTTATGGGAAATTTACACGACCGTGAAGAGAAGATACAGTTAACCAATGAAGTAATGACTATACTGTTTCCTCAATTAGAAGGAGATAAAGTTACCTTTATTGGTTCAACATTCTTAAAATACGGTGAAGCAGAACCCTATATGAACCACTGTATTGCATTGGGTACGTGTGACCCAGTAGATGGTGCGATTATTGAAAGTGTTACCAATGAAACCGACTTGTTGATGAAATGGGCAGAATTAATCCAGAAAGAAAATCCGGATATAATGATTGGTTATAACATCTTTGGTTTTGACTATGAGTTTATGTTTCGTCGTGCACAAGAAAACCGATGTGAACGTGAATTCCTATGTTTGTCGCGTAAGATTAATGAAATCTGTGCGAACGAAGACAAAGACCGTAATTTAACCATTGAAAATACGAAAATGCAAATTGCGAGCGGCGAATATGACCTTCGTTTCTTTAAAATGACTGGTCGTTTGCAAATTGATATGTATGCTTATTTCCGACGCGATTTTAACTTGTCGTCTTACAAATTGGATGATGTTGCTGGACAATACATCAGTGATAGTATTAAAAAAGCCATATGTTGTACCCACGATGTATATGGTGATGTGACCGAGTTATATAGCGGTAACTTGATGGGTCTGCACGTGGGTGATTATATTCATATAGAGTTTGGCGGTATCACAACAGATTATTATAAAAATGGACAAAAGTTTCATGTAAAAGATATTATAAAAAATAAAGAAGTCGTTGAAATGGTAAAAGGCGAAGAGAAAAAGAATATTTATAATATTATTGTCATCGCTGGACACGAAGATTTATCCAAGACCACGCGTTCGTTGAAGTGGGGAACCGCAAAGGATGACGTTACACCTCAGGATATATTTAGATTAGCAAATGGTAGTTCGGCGGACCGAGCAATCGTTGCGAAATACTGTATTCAAGATTGTAACCTAGTACACCATTTGATGAATAAAATAGATGTGATTACCGGTTATACGGAGATGGCTAGTATTTGTAGTGTACCGATTAGTTTCCTCGTTTTCCGTGGACAAGGTATTAAATTAACTAGTTTCGTCGCCAAAAAATGCCGTGAAAAGAATACACTTATGCCTGACTTGGAAAAAGTAGGTGATGCAGATGGATATGAAGGTGCAATCGTACTTCCTCCAAAATGTTCAATGTATATGGACAATCCAGTAGCCTGTGTGGACTATTCATCCTTGTATCCGTCTTCTATGATTAGTCAAAACTATTCGCACGATAGTAAAGTATGGACAAAAACCTATGATTTAAATGGGAAATTAATTGCTATTACCGGAGAACGAGACAAATCCGGCAATTTTATATATGATAATTTACCCGAATATCAGTATATAGACATTGACTTTGACACATATAAATACATACGTAAAACACCGACTTCTCGTGCTGAAAAGACCAAGGTAGGGCGTATGACGTGCAGATGGGCGCAATTACCAAATAACCAAAAATCTATTATGCCGTCTATCTTGGAGGAATTATTAAAAGCCAGAAAAGATACCCGCAAATTAATAAAAACCGAAAAAGACCCGTTTATGCAAAATATTCTAGACAAACGACAACTCGGATATAAAGTAACTGCGAACTCGTTGTATGGTCAATGTGGTTCACGAACATCTACCTTCTATGAAAAGGATGTTGCTGCCTCTACAACGGCTACTGGACGAATGATGATTACCTATGCAAAACGAATGATTGAGGAAATATATGGTAACTTAGTGTATAATACGAAAGTACACGGTCCGGTTCGTTGCCGTGCAGAATATGTATATGGCGACACTGATTCTGTATTCTTTACATTTAATCTAGAACATCCAGAAACCGGAGAGAAGATACGAGGTAAACAAGCGTTGGAAACGACGATTGAAATTGCACAAGACGCTGCGAAATTATGTAGTAGTTACTTAAAACCGCCAATGTCCTTGGAATATGAAAAAACCCTGATGCCATTTATTCTGTTGTCCAAAAAACGATACGTCGGTATGTTGTATGAAGATGACCCGAACAAAGGTTATTTGAAATATATGGGTTTATCTATCAAACGTCGTGATTCGTGTGACTATTTGAAAGACGTTTATGGGGAAATATTGCGCTGTCTTATGAAAGATAATAATGTGGATAGTGCCATTAAATACTTAGATTATGCATTAAATGAACTAGTTGAAGGAAAAGTTAGCATGGATAAACTGGCTATCACAAAAGCCCTTCGCAGTGATTATAAGAACCCGAACCAAATTGGTCATAAGGTCCTCGCAGACAGAATTGGTCAACGTGACCCAGGTAATAAACCAAAACCAGGCGACAGAATGAAATTTGTATTTATTGTAAATGACAAGCCAAAAGCGTTGATGGGAGATAAAATAGAAACCCTAGATTATATCGCTGAAAACAACTTACAAATAGATTATACGCATTATATTACAAATCAGTTGATGAAACCGCTTCAACAATTATTCGGACTTGCATTAGAGCAAATCTGGACATTACAAAATAAAAAATCGGCAATTAAGACATTTCAAAAGGAACTTGATGCATTAGAACAAGAATATGCGGGTGACTTTGAAATGTTTATGAAAAAGAAAGAAAAAATATGCAGTGCAAAGGTAAAACTCTTATTATTTGATAAAGTTCTTAGTAAAATTTATAATAAAAAGCATAACATACAAACACTTACCACGTTCTTCGGTAAGAAATAAATTATTTCCAAATACGTTGTATATCAACACAACGTATTTTTTATTCTATATCAACATCATCAATGTCTGAGTCGTCGTATGTTACAATTGGAATTTCAAATGTATAGACAAAACTATTATTTGACAAATCAGAATTCAAACTGTTGGGGGTTGTAAAAAAGTTATTCACAAGATTTGTAATAGTCGGTCTTATTCGGTCAATCGTCTGTTCAATACTATTTATAGTCTCTCTGTATTCGCTTAGCGGGTTGTGAATGTTGTTTGAGATATCACTCGTCGTTACGTTATTAGATGTATCAGTTGTTGTATTATTGGAACTGCTATCGGTAATTTCATTTGCGGTATAATCGCGTATATCATACCGACACACTGGACATCTCACGCGACAACTAAACCAATTACGAATGGATTGTGTATTAAACGTATGTCCACAATGTCTTATTCTCGTTATACTATCGCCATCTGCAAACTCTTCTAATGTAATGGGACATCTTGATGCGATATTGTCTGTCGCGCGATACGTAATTGTTTCTAATGCTGCATTTAATTGTTCCGATGTAGGAGAGACAACTACATCATTCAAACCACTAAAATTAACTTCTCTGTTAAACAACGACAATAAGTCGGTATTAAATAACTGTACTGGTTGTGTCCTCGTGGTAAAATTATTCCGTCCAAAATATCTACGTTGAGGGTTTGTTGGTAATGGCGTTTGAGCATTGAACGAATTAACACTAGTCGCCATTCGTAAATCCATACGTATTGAGTGTAATAATTCCAATGTTAAGCCAATATTCGTATTATAACCGTTTATCATATCGTGAACATAGGTTAATAGGTTATTATATAAGGTAAATGTTTCAGTGTGCGAAGGCATTGTGTTCTGAGGCGTTCCAGTTGGTTGAGTACGAGGAATACTAGTGGGAACTGTCCGTGGAATGGTCGGAGGAACGGTACGAGGATTGTTCATCGGGATTTGACGAGACAAACTTGCGGGGGATGTGTAAGCGGTTCTCGGATTATTCAAATAAGTACTTATAAGAGTTTCTATAATATTATCGTTCGTTTGTTCATTTGTTGTATTTGGGTTCATATAATAATTTAATATATAAATGGTGTAAAGAATACTTTCTATATACATTATTGCCTCAATAAACATATGGACTTGACTAAATATTTTAACAAAGGATTAACTGGTATTGCGAACTTGGGTAACACCTGTTTTTTAAATTCGTGTATGCAAGTTATCAATCATACATATGAACTAAATCATTTGTTGGATACACCAAGTTTTATCGCACATCTGAAACCAAACACTGGTGATGGTAAAATAATGACTGAATGGAACGATTTGAGGAAAGTTATGTGGAGCGGCAACGGAGTAGTTACCCCCAGAAAATTTGTTCATAATGTTCAACAAGTAGCAGTTAATAAGAAAAAGGATTTGTTTACTGGCTTTGCTCAAAACGATATGCCTGAATTTTTACTCTTTATCATAGATTGTATGCATGATAGTGTGTCACGTTCGGTGAATATGAAAATCTCTGGTAATGCTCAGAATATTCGTGACGTTATGGCGATTAAGTGCTATGATATGTTAAAAACAGTGTATTCAACGGAATATTCTGAACTACTAGATATATTTTATGGTATCTATGTGTCTGAAATATTATCGGTAGACGGAAAGACGTCACATACTATGAAGCCAGAACACTTTTTTATATTAGACTTGCCAATTGTAAATAATAATACTCCATTGAATAATATCTATGAATGTTTAAATTTGTACACTTTACCTGAAAATATGTGCGGCGATAATGCGTGGTTTAATGAAAAAACAAATCAAAAGGAAGATGTGATTAAACGTCTGTCATTTTGGAACTTCCCGAAAATATTGGTTATTGTATTAAAGCGGTTTTCACCAGATGGACAATTTAAAATTGCCTCCAATCTAGATTTCCCTGTACATAACCTTAATCTAGCACCCTACGTAAGAGGATATAACCCAGCCAGTTATGTTTACGATTTATATGGTGTATGTAATCATATGGGCGGTACTATGGGAGGACACTACACATCTTTTGTGAAAAATGCTGAAAATAAATGGATACATTTTAATGATGATAAAATAGAATTGATTGAAAACGAAGCATCGTTAATTACACCGAATGCTTATTGTTTATTTTACCGAAAAAAATAACGCATTATAATATAAAACAATATGGAGGTATCAAAAGACACAAATGGAACACCCCCATCTACTAATGTAGCAAATATTCCCCCTACAACGGATATTCCAAAGAATGCTGCCACTGATATTCCGTCCACACCAGTGGCTATTGACAAAACTAAACCGGTGGAACCACCTGTTGCAAAAACTGATATTCCGTCCGCACCAGTGGCTATTGACAAAACTAAACCGGTGGAACCACCTGTTGCAACAACTGTTCAAGACATGATATTTAATAAATCCAATTTTATTTTACTTGTATGGTTTTTAGTCATATACATTTTAGCATATTTCCTATTAGGAATGTTTTTCGGTACAGAAACCACTGTATCCGGGTTCCAAGCAAGTCTAGGAAAGTTATTAGATTTCATCTTCTTATGTGGATTTATCGGTTATACGATAGCATATTTTTATTATTCACCAGAAGGAAAGTTGTCGTCTGATGCAAAACAAGTATACGACCAAATTATTGAATATTTGAAAAATTCGTATTCACTCGTAACAACTACACTATTTATTATTGTATTTTACCTTGTTGTATATCTGTTTAGGGTTCCTATGTCAGCAGAAGTAAAACCCATTTTTATTTCTATTATTGAAAACACTGCATGGATAGGTTTATTGGTAGTCGTTATTGTTAATTTCTTTAAATATGTTCTCGGTATTCCATTGGATGACATTCTGGATAAATTAAATCCTTTTGGTGAAGAACCGGTTGTGAAAACCGAAACAAAGGAGCCTCGTGATGAAGTCTTTAACGTATCCAATAATTTATACACCTATGATGATGCGCAAGCAGTATGCAGTTCTTTCGGTGCAAAATTAGCGACATATGACCAAATTGAAGCGGCTTACAATAATGGCGCGGAATGGTGCAATTATGGCTGGTCTGCTAACCAAATGGCGTTTTTCCCTACACAAAAAGCAACGTGGGACACTTTACAACAAAGTCCTACCCAAAAAAATAACTGTGGTAGACCGGGTGTAAATGGAGGTTACATTGAAAACCCTTATATTAAATTTGGCGTAAATTGCTATGGTAAGAAACCCAAACCAACCGAAGCCGACCTTAATCGTTTAGATGCAAAACAACATCAACTTCTACCAAAAAGTCAAGCAGATAAAGAGTTGGATAAAAAAGTACAGCATTGGAAAGAAAACGCAGATAAATTGTTACAGTTGAGTTCTTATAATAACAATAGTTGGTCTCAATATTAGAGTAATCCTATTAGTTTGATAACAAAAATTATTTGATATCAAATGTTTCGTTTATTTGACTAAGTTTGTTAGTATTTGTATTAAGTCATACGGGGTATCTTTCAAACCCAATACGATGAATATTATAACTACTATATTTATCATTACACTATTCATATCTTCCATTTCGCTTTTTTCTGCTTTTGTGTTACATAATATATCAAACCATTCTGGTCCATAATTGTTTACACCATTCTCTACATGATGTTGGGCGTGTATCTCGTGTTTAACTACGTGATAATTTATTAAATGATACGTCGTAAAAATCAATGCCCATATTAAAATAGTATGATGGTTGGCTATTTTAATTCCGGTTTGGTTCTCCAATATCAGTATAATGGGTATCCAAAATAACCCGCCGATGATAATTATGTTTACAAATATCTCAAATATTTCAGCGCTTATCGTATCTTTATATAATGGGTTATGATGTATGGCATGTATTTTTCCAAAAACAGTGTTGGGATAATCGTGCATTGTCTTGTGAACGTAATATGTCCATATGCTGATTGCTAAATAGGTAAACCCAGTACGAAAAATATTGTCTTCTGTTTTGTAATTAATTATAAATCCTGCTACTAATATTAGTGCAAATAAACCAAAGTTTACATCCACACATTTCAATATATTCGTATACGTACCATCTTGGTAAGAATATAAATAGGAATAATTCAGTTTATTGTTCATTGCTAATATAGGTAAATATTTATTCTGATAAATAAGTAAAGAAACAATGTTTTAATAACAACAAAAATATCTTTGCATTTGTTGCTAATATTGCAATAAATACCCATTGTACTGTTGTATTTCCACGTTGGTCATTATTATATTTTTGCTGTATGTGTCCATTAACTGCATCTACCATTGTCCCGCCTAAATAATTATTTTCTATAATTGAAATCGGACAATCGTGAAATATTATGTTTATTGTTAATATTGAATACAAGAATAGACTTACTAAAATTAATATGGATAAATCATTGGACAGCAATGTGATTAACATCGGCGAGACAAACATTATCCAATGCATGGTTATCATTGATACTAACATCCGGTTCTCGTAGAGCGTTTCTGCGAGTTCACTTATTGTATGTTCAAACAATATTGATAGTATTTTCATAGGAGATATATTATCAATACAATAATTTATTTTTTCATTAACGAGAAACCAATGATTATTAGCGGTTACTACGGGTTTGTTTATTTGGTTTCACGTGTATACGTTTCTTCGTATATGATTTGGGGTTTCGTGTAACAATCACATTGTCCAATAATCGGTTGAAATCTTCATCATTCATTACCTCAATGTTCTCCTTGTCTTCATTATAGTTATGATTACCGCCACGCATTTGATAATTATTGTCTAATATTAATCCAACCGGAACTACCAGACCTTCTAATCTGGATGCACCTCCGTGTAATGTATCACCTTCGTGCTTTGCCATATATTTAGTGATTGGGTATCCTCCGACAAACACGTCAGAGTTGTATAATACTGTTTGGCAATACGGTTTTTCAATATGCATATTTGTTCTTATATATTCTGGTTATATTTATAATTTCGTACAAATACGTTTTATATCTTGACTAGTTGTTATTTCTCGGTTCTCTTTCAAGTAATTAATAATATAGGCTACGTGCGTCTCATCCGGTATAATATTTGCTAAACAGCGTTCAATATAACCATATGTTAGTGGCGAATATTCCTTCTTTTCGTATACGCGAAGTTCTCCATCACTAATTTTAATATTCCCTTTATAATTGTTTTGTTTCATATACGTTGTAATCACGTTACTTGCATTGTGTTTTATTTCTCTTACCGATTTTGTTTTCTCATTTATCTGTTTTAATTGTGTATCTGCGAGAACCCATCGTTGTACTTCATTTATTAATTGCGTTTTTGTTATATTTGGTTCTCTTAATACGACGGATTGTTCGTCAGGCTTAATATTATTCATAATCTTATGTATAATATTTTCGTATATCTCTAAATTTACTAGCAAACTAATCGCTTAGTTTTTGCCTCTATTTTTACGGCTTTTATTTTTCATTGTTCTCGTCTTATTCTTCTTTTCCGCAACAACGGGTTCTGGTTTACCGCGATTTTTATAGGTTTTGGCAGCATCCTTTAATGCATCCTTGAACATGTAGTTAGGATTGCCACCCTTTCTTTCGTTGTACATTTTGGTAACGTATTTTGTCCACTCTGACATAATATATTATATACAAATATTTTTTAATGGTGTTTGCGCATACGTTTCTTAGATGCCTTGTGCTTCTTGTGGGACTTTCTGTGCTTCTTTGCACTCTTCTTCTTACCACCAATAACGGGCATTGGCTGAGCGACCTCCTCCTCTTCTGCAACGGGAGCAGTTTCGGTCATTGTAACCGCAGCCTCTTCGACTGGTGCCGCTTCCTCAACCGGTGCAACTTCTTCTACCACTGGTTCCGCATCCTCCGCTGCGGGTTGGTTCTCCGCACCACTCAACCAATTCTTTGCATCCTCAAATATGTCTCCACCCTTCATTTTACGTCCACCACGCATAGGAGCAACAACCACCGTTGGGTCAGTCATTTTAATAACATTTGAACCACTTCCAACCGCGACCTGAGAGTTGGAATCGCCAAACACTGCTATTGCGTGTTCACCGGTGGTCATACCACCTCTCATACGGCGAGAACCTTTGCGTTGTTGTCTTTTTGTCACAGATTTACGTGCCATTATATAATATATTGCATATTTTATTTTTCTAAATACGTGACTTTTGACAGTTTATTGGATAACCTTAACATTAAATATAAATTGGATAAAATAATCAATGCCAAAAAAATATTGTAAAACCCGATTATCCAGAGATAAACATTTATTTCGTTGTAAATCGTTTCGCCGACGAGTTTAAGTATTTCACGAATGTTATTTTTGATGGTTTCATTGTGAAAAAAATCACTGTAACTATCCATTCTACGTTTTGCATACATGTTTTACAAAATAATTATAAATAAGCAATCGGATTTAAACGTATTGACAAACGTTTTGCCGAAAATGAAAATAAAGAGAACCTAAATAGTATGTATAATGGAGAACATATACAATTCAGATGAAGCATTTGATGCATTTGATTTTAGCAAAATGGAACTAACTAACCCTATTCCTCTTCTCGGAGGAAACCATTTTATCAAATTTTTAGTAAATGGAGGAAAACCGTTGTATGTTCAACCCCCTACTTGTAAAAGTAAACAGGGTGTAGTAAAAGTGGGCAAGAAATATTATTGCGACCTGATGTTTACATTTGAAAATGAACATTTTGTAAGTTGGATGGAGAACCTGGAAACACATTGTCACAAATATATCTATAATAACAGGCAAAAATGGTTTGATAACGAAATGGAGTTACACGATATTGAAAATTATTTCACGTCTCCCATAAAATTGTATAAATCAGGCACGTTTTACACGGTTCGCGCCAATATCCAAACCGTATTAGATAAGCCAAAAATAAAAATATATAATGAAGATGGAGAAGAGGTTGGTTATAATGCAATAACCAATTCGGGAGAACTTATGACTATTCTTGAAATGCAGGGTATTCGTTGCTCTGCACGTAGTTTTCAAATTGATATTGAAATAAAACAGATGATGGTATTGAAACCTAACAATCTTTTTGACCATTGTATATTTAGTCCAGCAAATAAGAGTGTTCGCACAGAACCGCGAGAACCTGAACCACCATCTAGCAGACAAATACCGATTACAAATACAGCAAATGATGTAGAGAATGAAAATGACCATAATGAACAAGTAACCATAGTGGACAAACTAGATGACACAAAAATAAACGAGGAGAACCCAGATTTAGGGATTTTTGTAAAAACAGACGAGGGTTCTCACACGTTACAAGAACCCCCCCAAGAAATCAAGAATATTCATTTAGAGAATACTTGTACGGATACAGTTATTCACGGAACGGATGAAATCCAAGAAGTTGAATTTAATTTAGACAAACTACCTGAAAGTGATAAAATCACATTAAAGAACCGAAACGACGTATATTATGAAATGTACCGAGAAGCACGAAGAAAAGCAAAATACGCGCGAGAACTAGCGCTAGCCTCTTATTTAGAAGCAAAAAACATTAAAAATAAATATATGTTGGACGATATTGATGATAGTGATGAAAGCGATTTAGACAACGACGAAGAAAATGAATATGATGAATAAAGTAGACATCATTAATTTTAGCGCATTTAATGATTTTCAGATAAAAAATTTTATCAGGCGTTTATATAAACGAAAATGTTTAAGGAAATTCAAAGTGGTCTTGCAAAGTTCTTTACAAAGGAATTTGTCATCGTAGCAATCATATTTATGGTTCTTATATGGGGTCTGTTGAGTTATTCTGGCGAGAAGGTCAGTTTTAAGGATAATATGGAAGATGGCTCTGCTGCTAAGGCACCTGCCGATGAGAAGGAGCAACCCGCTGCTCCCGCTGCCCCTGCCCCCGCTGCTCCTGCCGGTGCAAGCGCTGGTTATGCCCTCCAACCCGTTGCTAATCCCAGCGAGTTGCTTCCCAAGGACGAGAACAGCCAATGGGCGGCATTGAACCCCTCCTCGATGAAGGGTGGTGATGTTATGATGCCCGACTTGTTGCAAGCTGGTTACCACATTGGTTTGGATACCATTGGACAGTCTATGCGCAATGCTAACCTCCAATTACGTTCTGACCCCATCATCACTAAGGCAGATATTGGTCCCTGGAACCAAAGCACCATTGAGCCCGACCTTGGTCGTGTCCCCCTTGAAATTGGTCGTTAAATAAGATAAGCGCCTATTTAGGAGTTTGTACTTATAATATTGGTAATGAATAAATCGCCAATATTATATAAGAAGCCAACTATGGAAAAGGAAGATGTTTTAGGATATGTTATAATCCTATTAATATTGTTTGTATCTGGGTACACATATTATGATAATAAAGAGAGTTTTCAATTGAAATGCATAGTTTCCACCGTTGATGGGAATAAATATTGTGTCCGCGAACGTAAGCATATAAAGGAAGCCGCCGATTTGTTAGCAACAGTCACAAATAAATGCAAATCACTCGTGCAATATATGAAAGATAACCACGGCGACCGAGAAGATGTACAACGGTTAGTCGCTGGGTTTAATTCAAGCAAGATTATGGAGACATTACCAACAAGCAGTTACACCGCATATAGCGAAAATAAAGGTGAAAAGGTCGCCTTCTGTTTAAATCAAAAGAAACACGATAACGATTCACTTATTGATGAAAATACACTGACTTTTGTTGCGATACACGAATTGTCTCATATTATGACCAAGTCTATCGGACACAAGAGTGAATTCTGGACCAATTTTAAATTTTTACTAGACAATGCAAAGGAAGCCAATATTCATAATCCGGTTGATTACAAAAAGAAACCACAGGAATATTGCGGTATGAAAATCCACGATAACCCATATTATGATGCATAGTCCGTATTATTATACTGCATTTCTTTTCGCTTGATATACGCATTATGTCTATACTCTTTTAATTTTGACGGGTTCTCTTGTTTTAACTTTTCTATATATCGCAATGAATTTTGCTTAATACGCTCTTTATTTTTTTGATAATATCTCTTATGTCTATCTGAATTCGTATATTTTGATAGATGCTCTTGTAAGTCCTTAATCGTGAGTTTTAGTTCTTCAATTTCAATTAGCAAACTCTCTACGGTTCGTTCTCTAAAATCCATTTTACTAAGTATATGTATTAAGTTTTATCTTAATTTATATACAATATTATTTTGTACTTTCGTTTGATTATAGAAATATTGTATAATCAAATAAATATATTTATGAGGCTAAATTTAAGCCACCATCTTCAATCCACCCACTAGATTGGCACCGATACCGAAACCTGCACCACCGCGGGCATTCACACCCATTGCGGGGATAAACACGTCCAGGATGCTGAACGTGGCAGCAGCAGTGAGTGCGATAATGATTATCTCCTCAACGTTAAGCTGCTTCTTGGGGATAGCGAAGGCTGCAAGAGCCACGACTAAACCCTCAATAAGGTATTTGATTGCGCGTTTCACCAACTCATTCAAATCAAGCATTCTGATTATTATATTATATTGTAACAAAAAAATATGGAATAGTACAGTAATTATAAAAAGAAATTGTTCTAAATATGTATTTTGTATTTACTGTAAATTATATTATCCGGAAAACACTTAAACAGAGATTTCTAATATAATTATATTGCTAAATGTCCATCGTTGAAAAGAAGCTAAACCCCGACGGAACAAAGAATACGAAGTATGTTGACTTATGCGACGAAGACCCACCGATTGCTGGGCAGAAGTTCGCTTGTATGTCTTTCGTTTCTCCTGAAAAGATTTTGAAGAAGCGCGAGGTCTATTTGTTCAATCAGTTCATTAAAAATTGGGAGTTCTCTAAATCTATGGAGCGATACTTTGATTTTATTCATTTCATTGCGTATAAATATAGCCTAAAAGTCAACACTCTCATTGACGACTTTAATGAGTTTGTCAAGGAAGAGACTGATAAGTTGAAGAAGAGTGGCATTGAAGACGATTACAAGAATTTCTTAGACAAACAGGAGGACAAACTGAATGAGTCGTTTAACCGCGAGCACGCATTCCAGACCTCCGTACGTGGACTTAAAATCAGAGGTGTCTACTCTACTCAGGAAGAGGCTGAGGAGAGATGCAAGAAAATGCGTGAACACGACCCCAACCACGATATTTATGTCGGACCTGTTGGTGTTTGGGTGCCTTGGGACCCTGATGCGTACAAGACCGGTCGCGTTGAACATATGGAAGAAGAACTCAATGCCCTGCACAAGGAAAAACTTAAGAACGAAGAAATGGCGAAGAAGGAATTTGAGGAGCGAATTCGCGAAACCAAGAAAAAGGCGATTATGGAGAATATTGAGAAGGCTACCAAGAGTGGAAACGTTCTCACACAAACGATGGATGCAGAAGGCAACCTTGTTGGTGTAAAGGAAACTGTTGATTTTGAGTCAAGAGAGGTCGCCACTGTTGAATCCACACAGTTGCGCAATGAAGTCTTTTCTGATGCAAACAAAGATACCACTAATTAAGAAATATCTAGTAAATACGTAATTTATTGTATTGTACGTATTTACTATACCATACTCATGAATGAGTAACATTCAGTTTGGAAAATTGAATGTGGTCAACTACATTTTAGTAGTTCAATTAATTCACAAAATGAATACTTTTTCGTATATCATTCACAAAATAAACTCGGTCAATAGCGATTTGTATGATTTTGACCTGTCCAATTTAAGTATCAATAATCGGTCAAAATATATGACACAAGATATTAATAATGCGATTAAACAAACTGGGTCTCATTCTAGATGCCACATTGTTCATCATTTGATATTTCATATTCGTTCTAAGATTCATATACCACCGGATAGTCATTTAAATAAATTTGAATACTTTAACATGTTAACTCATATGAAGTCACTATCTGCTGACGTCAAATCATACGCAACTGATATATACATACGTGGTCAAAAACATTACAACGCACTATGTCGTTTCGCATACCTATTTAAATTAAAACGTTCACCCGTGCGAATTGATACCGACCTGTATTTAAATAAACTGAATGCTTCTCATCCAAATGTGATTACCATTTTTCAAAACAAGCAGCGTTATTTATTTAATATTACTGATTTGAACAAAATGATAGAAACGGCACTCTGCAATTCACCATACTTTATATCCGAGCCACTTCCTGTAAAAAATCCATACAATAATCTGCCATTTTCAAAATCCGAATTATATAATATCTATTTTCAAATCAGCGATAAATTAATTCGTACACCAGATGTTATATATCAGTTCTTTCGCAGCAATTTCAATATGACTACTTTTCAACGAGATAATTTATGTTTGATACGTGAAAAATATATTAATCGGTTTATTGATAACGAAGAACCAGCGACTTTGGTTGATTATATTAACGATATGCTTTCGCATAATATGAAAATTAAAGTGGATATTGAATTTCCGGACAGCGACTTGATACGTATATTCAAACCGTATCTTAGACTATATCTGAATTGGAAGTATTCCCTAGACATAAGTGTGAAAAACCGGTCAAAATATATACTCATTAATAAATTAAACCGGTTTCATCGTTACAATCCTCAATTTGGACGACAAATAACCAAAATTAAAAATAAGAAAGTAGATAGCGTGACCTATGTTATGGACCATATTGATTTTGGTTCTACACGCGACCAAGTTAGTTCATTCTTAACATCACACACTACACTTACGACGAATTATGATGACCATCACGAATTATATTCTTCGTCTAACAGCGAAGATAACGAGGATGATAATGTGGAGAATGAACTCCAAACGTTGAATGATGATGACGACGATACGATAGTAGAAGATACATTAACCGAAAACATAGACAATCCGAATGAAACAACTGAAACTACTACACGTTTGCATATTGACTTACCTTCCGAAACAGACAACGATTATGATTTCAGAATGTTAGTGAGTGAAATCCGTATGAACACAAATAATCCAAACGCGACAAATCCAAACGCGACAATTAATGAACTAATTGATATATTAGTTACACAGCATAGGCAACGTATAAATAATATGAATAATCTAAGCAATAATAATACACAACTAGAACCATACATTAGTGATACCGAATTTGAGGAACTAAATGAAGACTTATATGACCCATAAACAATTTAATAAAATTATTTACTTTACCATTTATTTTTTTTTACATTAATTGCCGGACCTGCTCGCTTCTTGGATTTATTTGGGTCATATGCTTCGTCTTCATCATCTGAACCCATACCCTTGGATATTTCCCAAAATTCCTTTGACCCGAGTTTAAAATCGGGATGGTTCTCTGCCTTGTACCAAAAAATTTGGTCATTTAATTTATTTGATTTTGCATTGTTATTAATGACTAAACATTCAAAGTTTTCCGTAGTTTGGTCCATAACACCACAAAACGCTTCTAATGTTGGAAACATACTCGCATAGTTCTCCCAAATACGCTTTCTGTTGGTAAGATAAGGTTCTCTTAATATAAAAACATAATCAATGTTTGTTCTTAAATTGGGAGGAATACCTAATGGATATTGCATAGTAATAATCAACATAATCTTCCAGTGACGACCATTCATAAATAATAAACGCATCATTTTATCGCGTGTCCACGACTGGTCATATAAACAATCATCTAATATGACAAATGCTCGTGGGTCAATGGTTGTTTTGCGATACTGTTCAATCTCCTTATTTACTTGCTTTAATACTGTCTTTTGACGACGTAACACGTTCTCAATGAGCACGGTATTATACTCTTCGTGGATGAACAATTTCGGAACGTGTGCTGAATAAAAACCGTTTCCTGCTTCTGTTCCGGATATCACGGTTCCTATCGGGATATCCTGATGATAAAACAGTAAATCTCTTACTAAAAATGACTTACCAGTGTCACGACGTCCAATTAGAACAATAACCGGACCTTTGTTCTCATTTGGTTTAAATGTGATTTCGCGCATATTAAATTTTTTTAATTCAAGTGTCATTTATTATATATTATTATTGATATAAATGTTACACGCACCTAAACGCGAATAATAGAAAGTTTACACTAAATATGATTAGTTTGAATATGCAAAAAAAATTATATAAAACACTTATACTGTTTAGACATAAATGCCAACTTTACCCATATTTTCTATTGACTGTTATAATTCTACTGGCATAGATGTGAAACATTTAGAACAGGCTTACGTATACACAGAAGAAGACATAACAAATGATTATAATCCGTTTCGTATTAAGAATATTCAAAACTACAATCCGATATATAATCGTTTTTTAACATTAACGGAAGCAACTTATAATTCCATTCAACTAAACCATACCTATCATTTCGTAAACCCAACAACCGTGAGAGACCATCATACAGATGAACTTCTTACCAAACCCGTATTTATTAAGTATTCACCCTTGTTAGACCCCATACGATATATGGTTGGAAAATACGTATCTAATGGGGATAGCATATATAACTTGCCGTCACTTAACGCAACTGGCATGCCAAAATTATACGAACCAAATAACGCAGCCTATGTAGATAACTTCTTTTATTTTCTTACGAGCAAGGTATTACACCAATACAATTTTGTACACGGCATTGACTACTATGGTAGTTATCTCGGCATTCAAGACAAATTCAAAATGAACGTAGCGGACGATATGGAATATCTGATTACCTCACCGTTTTTCAATGAACAAATGAATAAACTGTTTACCGTATGTAATCACGACAACTCTTCTTATTTTGCAGACAGTTCTCGCAGAAATCGTGCAAAACTCTGCATTTCAAATACTATCCATAATATTAGTGCCATATCTATATCAGATTGTATTGAGACGTGTGAACCGAACGATGCGATAGAGGAAACGGAAACTATATACGAGAACAAACAAATGACAGAACCCGATAAAACCGAACACGATAATTCTAGTCACTCATCTACCAGTAGTTCTGATAATAGCAATTATAATGATAGTTCTGATGATGAGGGTGCTTCCGAAAATGCGAACGATGATGATGATAATGATGAGGATTGGGAAACTGAAACTGAGACTGAAACCGAACGTTCAGAGACCACCGATAACGATGATGTTCAATATGGATATATTAACAACTTTCCCGTGCAGTTAATTTGTATTGAACAATGTGACGGTACTTTGGACGATTTGTTTGTAAAGCATAAACTAAATGAAGACACTGCCGCTGCTGCATTGTTTCAGGTGATAATGACTTTAATTGTCTATCAAAAAATGTTTCACTTTACACATAATGACTTGCATACAAACAACGTGATGTATATTGAAACGAAAGAACCATATTTATATTACAAGTACGAGAACCTGACCTATAAAGTGCCGACTTATGGCAAAATATTCAAGTTAATTGACTTTGGTCGTAGCATATATACATTCAACGGAAAAACAATGTGCAGCGATAGTTTTGCACCCGGAGGCGACGCGGCAACCCAGTATAATTGTGAGCCATATCTTGATAACACGAAACCCGTTATTGAACCAAATTATAGTTTTGATTTATGTCGGTTAGGCTGTTCAATATACGACTTTATTATTCCAGACGACGAAGATTATGAAAATTATGACGAATTGCAGAAAACAATACATCGCTGGTGTTTAGACGACAGAGGTAAAAATGTTATGTATAAAAGAAACGGCGATGAACGATATCCACAATTTAAGTTGTATAAGATGGGTGCGAGAACCGTACACAATCATACTCCACAATCACAATTACAACGCTCTTTTTTCAAACAATTTTTAAGCATCAGTTCAACAAATAACACGAAATGTATTAATATTGATGAATTACCTTGCTGCGCATAGAAGATATAAAATTGATTTAAAGTAAATGTATGTTAACTATATGTAACAGAAATGGTTAAATATAGTTGTCACCGATGTGGTAAAGATTTTTCCAATAAATCTCAATATAATTCGCATAATCAACGAAAAACACCGTGTAAACAAGTGGATAGCGATAGAATGACAATAGACGAAACGACTAATGCTACCCATACGAATATTATGGAAGAATTTAAAATACAAAAACCATTTCTTAAATGGGTTGGTGGTAAAACACAAATCATTGATAATATCATGCAGAAAATACCATCTGAAATGAATAATTATCATGAATTATTCTTGGGAGGAGGAAGCGTTTTATTTGCAGTACTTACACTGCAAAAACATAAGAGAACCCAAATTAATGGAAGAATTTATGCATATGATATCAATGATAGACTTATAAATGTGTACAAGAATATACAACAAAACAAGGATGTACTGTTTGAGTATATTTCCAATTATGTAATTGAGTATGATAGCATTACCGGTTCAATCGTTAATAGAAAGCCGACCACCATTGAAGAAGCCAAAACGTCAAAAGAAAGTTATTATTATTGGATACGGAATAAATTTAATACCATAGACAGAACATCAGTTGAATGTTCAGCATTATTTATGTTTCTGAATAAAACTGGCTTTAGAGGAATGTATCGCGAAGGACCTAACGGTTACAATGTTCCGTATGGTCATTATAAACAAACACCTACTATTATTAACAAACTAGAATTGGATTATATAAGTGAACTCATTAAAGACGTAGTATTTGTACAAAGTGATTTTAGTAGTTCTATTCAGAATGTAACAGAAGGAGACTTTGTATATCTAGACCCACCTTACGCCCCCGAGAATAACAAATCATTTGTGGATTACACGTCAGACGGTTTTAATTTAGAAACACACAACCGATTATTTGATGCGATTACAAAATTACACGCAAAAAATATAAAATTTGTATTGAGTAATGCGAAAGTAGATTTAGTTTTAAAGAAGTTTGAAGGTTACCCTATCGACGAAATTGTTGCTAGACGGGCAATCAATTCAAAAGACCCGAGCGCAACCACCACGGAGGTTATCGTGTATAATTGACAATATAATCTATAATTTTAGTCTTATATTCAGTATCATTTCCAAAAAACACTGCTATTTTTTTATGCTGTAAATATTCTAACTCCGCTTTACAATTATCTTTGAACCATTCGGATAAACAGTAAATATACACAATTTGATACAACGGAAACGTTCGTCTATATTGCCATACCTTGAAATCCGGCGTTTGAATTTTTTCACACACTGAACCGCCTACTTGTTGAAATTTTTTCTCAATGATAAATATTGTTTTTCGTTTTTTGTCAATAAAACATTCATCCGGATTTTTGCATCCGTGGGCTTTGCATATAGATGTATCCAATTCATCTTTCATACATTTGAATAATCCAGATTGTTTAGTCGCCATATATTCATTTTCATTATTTTTGAATTTTATTATGTTATACTCGTTGTTAGATGCAATTATTTGATAATTGTTATGTAAATCAGTGAGTTCCTCATATGGCAACCCATTCTTGTTGGTATTTGCGCCTCCTGCGCCAAAACCTTTGTTTATTGTGTGCTGAAAGACGGTTTGTTGTTGGTTAGTCGTTATATCCATAAATAATCTTTTAGACTGTACAATAAATCGTTTGAAATTCAATTTTTTATGATATGTATAACTATATTAGAATATCTGTGTAGTTAGTAAATGACCGAAAACACTGAGACACACCCAGAACAATGGTATTGTTATATTTTACGTAATAATCAACCACAATATGGTCATTTAACATACAATGGGTCAACCAATAATCCGTATCGCCGTCTTAGACAACATAATGAAGAAATATCGGGCGGGGCAGTTTATACACATGGACGCGGTGGCGGTTGGGAGATTTACGCATTATTAACTGGCTTTCCTGACCATAAAAATGCCCTGTCTTGTGAATGGAGAATAAAACATACTAATGGGAAACCCGGTAAACGCCCTCCACAACATCTAGGCGTAAATGGACGTATCGTCGGATTAAACGAGGTATTAAAACTAGATAAATGGACTAGTAAATGTCTAGTAAATAACGCGGATATACAATACACATTGTATATTGCAGCAGATGTCGCGCATTATATAGATAAAAATACGTTACCTAGCAATATAACCGTTGTTGTTGGTATTCCGGAATTTACAAAATAAAATTTCATTGTAAAAATGAAATTTTACGAAATCAACATCTAAAACCCAGGTTCATCGGTGAAAACCTCGGTTGCAGATGGATTTAATACCACATTATCTGTTACAATGTTAAAAAAATCAGAGATTGACCCATTAGACACGTTAAACGCAAATATTGCCGCTACGCTAGAAATACATACCACAACTGCCTCTCGTATAACCGTTTTCAGCGGCTTCCACTCCTTTGAAACATATTTCATATCAATGATTTTCATTGAACAATACAAAAAGGTTATCAGTAATGCTAATATAAACAACTTTTCCATTGCTTTTAAATATATAACTCCGTGATTATTATATATTTATTTTTACGCATAATCCCTAAATATCTAGAATAGTTCTTCAACATCGTTTAATACAAATGCGTCAGACACTGGTTTAATACTGGGTGTACTATCTAATACATCAACATCGTTCAACTTTATTTGGTCAGTATGTATTTGTATACGGTCATCTTCATCTGAACTATATTCGTCTAATTTACGCTGAATTGCTCGCGATGTACTAATCTCTTCCAAACGTTCAATCGTCTTAGGTGCATCAATCTTTTTTATATTATTCGTCTCATCTAAGACATCGTCCAAATTATTAAATGACAACTTGGTCACCACTGTTTCATTATCAATGTTTTGGATTGTAGGAACAATGGGTGGAATAACCTCGTCCTTCATCATTGAACCAATCGTATTCTGGTTCGTTTCTCCATTACTTGACGCAACCTGCTCTGACCGTGGTTCATACTTAGGTTCTTGTTTAACATCTGGCTCTGGCTCTTCCACTTTTTCAATAATTACCTCTTCTTCTTGTTCAACGCTTTCATCCATATAAGCGCGAATGATTGCTTCTGTCGGAATACTTTCGCGGATAGAGATTAATATGCACTCCTGGATGATGTTCTCAATCTCACGAGTATTTTTTTGGTATTGTAAGGGAGTTACATTCTTATCAAACAAATAAACGTTGCTATATATTTTACGAGCCGTATTGATGTACACCTTATGAATAAAATTATCTAATTTTGGAATAGAAATGTCAATCTTCTTTTGTTTATTCCCGACACGAATGCACGTTAATACTTTCAGTTGAATGATATGAACACACGTAATCAAGTCTTCTAAATAATTACATCCACTTCGTTCAATAATACGCTTTCGCTCATTCTCTATGATACTATTATTCCACTTTGGAATACGCGATAATAGGTTTTGAAAAGTCATTAAATATTTGTTTGCTTCATCGTTATCTAAACATATTTTCCACGATTCATTAAAGATTGACCGAATACCTTCTAATACCAATGGGGTAAATATACTAACTAATCTACTACACCATTCATTTCTGGATTCTTGTAGGTTTGACAATACAAAGTCGTCCATATTATTTATAATGTCAAAACACTTTTTATATCTGTTTTTGAACGTAAATATATATAATCCAATAAATAGAATAACAATAATTTTTCGCATCTATACTCCGATTTGATGATATTAAAACATACGGTAATCGCAGACGTTTTCTTTTCGTCAAATATTTTGGTTTGATTAATACAATTTATAAAATCTATTCCGGAGAACCCCTCTTCATACAATTCACTGGCAAGGTTCACCAATTCATTATGTGTAACCTCAAACGTTTCTAATTCAATTAATTTATTATATATCTTACTGGTCGCATCATTATTCAATGTATTCCATATATTGTGTTTAAACGTCTTATTTATGTTGATAATTGCATTGTCTTGCATGTATTCTGCCACGTAAATCTCACAAAATCGTGATAAAATCGGTTTCAATAACTTGTCCTTGTTCTCAACCACGATAAAAAACCGTGTGTTATGGCTGAATATTTCTATACAACGTCTCAGTGCAGATTGTGCATCAATTGTCAAAAAGTCTGCGTTTAATAATATAATTGTTTTGAAATTCGTTCCTGAATTATATTGAATGTTCGTTTTTGCAAACAACTTTAAGTCTTCGCGAATAAATCGGATACCTTTACCGTGCGCGCAATTGACATACATCACGTTCTTCTTTATAATACTCTTATTATCGGCATAAATTTTGTTTATAAACCAGTTTAATATTGTTTTCTTTCCAGTTCCGTGATAACCGTGTAAAATAATATGAGGTATTTTACCAGAAGAGTGGAATTTATTTAGTTTAGTATATATACTTTCGTGATGGGATAATTGTTCCATAGATTACATGATAATAATACACACGGTTTATATGTTTTGAAAAGTTATTATTTTTTCACTAATATCAATTGTTTTGTAAAAACATAACGTTCTTGGTTCATTGTTCTCCTACGTAAATTGCAATTTAAACATGCAATCATCACATTGTCATTATTATGTCCGATTGAATTGTCAATTCGTTCAAGTGACCATTGTGTAGGTTCTCTTACGTACTCATAGAGAACCTTCGTATTTGCTTTACAATAATAACAACAACAATTACATTCTACTAGTAACTGTATTATTCTATCCATGGTTATAAAATTTTCTTCCGAATAGAGGTTTTTTATGACATCCTGGTTACGATATCCGGATATTTTTGCACGTAATTGTTGTAACACTATTTTACATTTATGCACGTTCTCAGGTGTGATATGTTTATTATATATTTGTTGAATGTATTCGGTCTGATTATTCGCCATTAAATCAGTTTCGGTAAAATTCCATTCATTTTGACTAGTGATTACACGTTTACGGGGGATTTTTTCTACTGGTTCTGGCTCAGGTTCTGGTTCGTCGTACTTGTTCTCGTTCCTTTCTTTTTTTGGCGTTAAATCTACGTGGATACGTTTTATGTTGTTCTCGTCTTGTGATTTTTTATTTAGACTTTCGGTGATATCAATTTGTATCTTTTTTATGTTCTCCATATAGTCAGTAAATATCTTATATTACGAGATGTTTACGCATCATACATCAATTATCAAAATATACTTTATTGAAAGAAGATAAACACTATGATACATATAATATAAAGAGTTGATACAATAATATGTTTACTAACAGTTCAGAAAACAAGCCATCCGATAAACCTGCCAATGCAAAACCAGTTGGTGAAACACAGTCCAGTCGCGACGAAAATAACTATAATGCGATTGATAAATTACTTGAAAAGGAGAAACTACATAATAAGACGATGAATTGGAATAAAATTGATAAAACCGGAAAAACACAAAAATTGCATCAATTTGCTGAACGTTATGGCAAAGAACACGGGTACCCAGCAAAAGACATCAAACTATTAAAAACATTCTTCGTAGACTGTTTGGAAAAAAGTAAACTACAAAAGACCAAAGATGTGACATATGACAAGGAGAAGCAAGAAATTACGGCGATACCCTCGCTTCATTTCAATCAAGCGACACATAATTTTACTTTACGCATTGTGGATGCAAAACGTGTGTCCACCTTAAAATCGTTAACACCGAAACGCATTACCGTTAAAGAAAATACAGACTAATTATCTGCAAAATTGAATAGATACCAAACGTTTATCATAGTAAAATATATAGAAATATATTTTATTATATTACAATAACAAATGGGAGACGAAACCGACCAAGATTATATAGAAAACACGTTTAGTGACGACGATGACGATGATGCGTCCAGCAGCGATTATTCTGTTTCCGGTTTATTTTCGTTAGATATGCTAACCAATGATGATATTGCTGAAATTATAATGGATATATACGAACAGATTGACACCTATTTTCAGGATAATATTATTAAACTATCATCTCCGACATTCTATTCCGATATTTGTACTGATATTACCGAAACGTTATATCAAGAATGGGAAACGGCAGATTTATGTGATGAAGATGATTATGACGATATTACCGAATTAGTTGAAAGCGTTATGGAAACATATAATGTATGTAATGGAGTACCTCAACGGTCACAACCATATACATTGAATACCATATGCTCTTTAAACTCAGACGAAAAGGCGGTCTTATCTAAACAAATTGCTTATTTACAATCTATTCCTCAACCCGAACAGCGCAGCCAAGAATGGTATGCATTTAGAAATGAACTCATCACAGCGAGTAATCTATGGAAAGTATTCGGAAGCCAGTCACAGATAAATAGTTTAATATATGAAAAATGTAAATCGGCTGAACCCGACAATACCGAACATAAAGGTTTTACTAGTACAAATTCGCCGATGCACTGGGGGGTTAAATACGAACCGGTATCGGTTATGTTGTATGAAACAATGTATCAAACGAAGGTTGGTCAGTTTGGTTGTATTCAACATCCAGAATATTCCTTTATCGGAGCATCGCCAGATGGAATTAATATTGAACCGGAGAGTAATCGTTACGGTCGTATGATTGAAATCAAAAATATTGTTAATCGTGAAATTAATGGTATACCGAAAGAAGAATATTGGATACAAACTCAGATACAAATGGAGACGTGTAATTTAGACAAATGTGATTTCATTGAAACACGGATAATGGAATATCCTACTGAGGCAGAGTTTTATTCAGATACTACTAGTGAATATAAAGGGATTATACTACATTTTATGCCACGTACAGTCGGTTTAACTGACGCACCGCCAGTATATCGTTATATGCCTTTAAACATTCTTACTGAAAAACGTGATATAACTGCGTGGATAGACGCTACCAAACAAGAAGCACGCGAACAAGAACTCGTATTATTTACAACGATTTATTGGCACCTCGCGGAATTTTCGTGTGTTCTAATTGAACGAAACCGTGAATGGTTTGCTGCGGCAGTTAATCAAATTAAAGACGTATGGAATACGATTTTGTTAGAACGAACGAATGGATATGAACACCGCGCTGCAAAAAAACGCATTCCTAAGATTGTCGTGAATTCAATTGACCATTCTGATACTCATACCATACAAAATATGCCTGCTAATAAAAAAATATGTTTATTGAAACTAGATTTTAGTTAGACAAAAATGATATATAGACGTACATATATATAATACCATACTATTATGTCCACTCAATTATCCAACGCTGTACCTTATGCCGATGATGAAATGTATGTCACGAAACGGTCTGGTGAACGAGAAATTGTTTCATTTGATAAAATTTTAAAACGTATAAAAACCATCGGACTTGAAGCCAATATTAAAATTAATTATACCGCGCTCGTTATGAAGGTGATTGACCAATTATATAACAATATTTCCACTACTAAAATTGATGAACTTTCTGCGGAACAATGCGCGGCGATGTCGTCTATCCATACTGATTATAACATTCTTGCTGGACGCATTATCGTATCCAATCATTTAAAAAATACTTCTTCGTCATTCTCTGAAACGATGAAACAACTCTATTTATACAAAGATAAACACAATAATCATTCTCCTTTGATTTCTGAGGAACTTTATAACATTGTTTTGAAATACGACGAAGAACGTTCTGACGGTATTTTTACCCTTTTTACGACAAACAAGTTAGATAGCATTATTAACTATAATCGGGAATTTTTAATTGACTACTTTGGTTTTAAAACCCTTGAACGAGCCTATCTTATGCGAATTAATAAGAAAATTGTTGAGCGTATACAACATATGTGGCTTCGTGTTGCAATTGGTATTCACGGTGATAATTATACCCGAATTTGTGAAACATATGAGTTAATGTCTCAAAAATTTTTCACACACGCAACGCCTACTCTATTTAATGCTGGTACCCCACATCCCCAACTGTCTTCTTGTTACTTATTAGCAATGGAAAATGATAGCATTGAAGGCATCTATAATACACTTAAAGATTGTGCGCTTATTTCAAAATGGGCTGGTGGTATTGGACTTCATATTCATAACGTACGCGCGTCTGGTAGTCATATTCGTGGAACAAACGGCGAGTCTAATGGAATTGTCCCTATGTTACGCGTCTTTAACAACACGGCTAAGTACGTTGACCAGGGTGGTGGAAAGCGTAACGGCAGCATAGCCATTTATCTAGAACCATGGCACGCAGACATTGAAATGTTTTTAGATATGCGTAAAAATCACGGCGACGAAGATTTAAAAGCACGTGACCTATTCTATGCATTATGGACACCCGACTTGTTTATGGAACGTGTTAAAGCCAACGGTGAGTGGACGTTGATGTGCCCGGACGAATGTCCTGGGTTATCTGACGTGTATGGCGAAGAATTTGAACAATTATATACATTCTATGAAAAAAGCGGAAAAGGTAGAAAAACAATCAAGGCGAGAGATTTATGGTTCCGTGTATTAGATGCACAGATGGAAACCGGCACACCTTATTTATTATACAAGGATGCTGTCAACAAAAAATGTAATCAGAAAAATCTTGGTATCATTAAGTCTTCCAATTTATGTTGTGAAATTACCGAATATTCTGACGAGATTGAAACCGCTGTCTGCAATCTTGCGAGCATTGCATTACCCGCTTTTATTAAGGACGCGAACGATGGTTCCTCAAATAAAGTATTTGATTATGAATTATTGCATTCGGTTACCCGAACCGTTACATATAACTTGAACCGAATTATTGATGTGAACTTTTATCCTACCGATAAAACCCGACGAAGCAATAAGCGCCATAGACCGATTGGTATTGGTGTACAAGGTCTTGCCGACGTGTTTATGCTAATGAATACTACTTTTACCAGCGATACTGCCAGATTAATTAATAAACGTATATTTGAAACTATTTATCACGCTGCATTAACCGAATCTTGCCATCTTGCGAAGACAGACGGAGCGTATGAGACGTTTGATGGTTCCCCTGCCAGCGAAGGTATTCTGCAATTTGATATGTGGGACGTTAACCCGTCTGCAACCGAACAGCGTTATAACTGGGAAGAATTAAAAGAAGATATTAAAATGTATGGTCTTCGTAATTCTTTGTTAGTTGCACCTATGCCTACTGCATCTACTTCTCAAATTTTAGGTTACAATGAATGTATTGAACCCATCACCAGCAATATTTACAACCGTCGTACCATCGCTGGCGAATTTATATTGACAAACAAATATTTAATGAACGATTTAATCAAACTGGATATGTGGAGCGAAAAAATTAAAAATATGATTATTGCCAACAATGGTAGTGTTCAAAATATTGAGGGCATTCCGCTAGAAATCCGAGAAAAATACAAGACTGTTTGGGAACTACCTATGCGTAGTATTATTGATATGGCGGCAGACCGTGGTGTATTTGTCTGCCAAAGTCAAAGTTTAAATCTTTGGTTAGAAGACCCGAACTATTCTAATTTAACTTCTATGCATTTCCATTCTTGGAGCAAGGGATTAAAAACGGGAATGTATTATTTGAGACGTCGCGCTAGACATCAAGCACAACAATTCACCATTGAACCTGAGAAAAAACAAACAAACATTGCGGAGGAAGATGAAGTTTGTGAAATGTGTTCTGCCTAATTTTTGTATTATCTTATTATATATGGAGGAGGAGGAACCTACAATAGATTTAAGACTCCGTGCATCAAAATTACTCCAATTTAAATTTGATGAACGCGAATTACGTGACAAATTAGATAAATGGAGATGTTTACAAGGAGATGTTCCGCGTACAAACGTATCGGATTGTGTAATTAACTCGCTCCATTTTTTAGATATCATTAAAAATCAGCATGTTGCAAACGATTTAGCCAATATAGCGAATAAACATTCAAATATTAGTTTAGAACAGTTATTGAACTTATTATTTACGTTTCTAGACAATAAACATATTATCGGTTGGTATCCGATAACCGATACAGTTCATGATGGATATTCTGACTGGTATAGTGTCATTAAAGAACAACTATTAACAGGATATGCTAGTTTGTTATTATTAAGGAGCAACGACCTAATTGGACACGCAGTAATTGTATATAAAGACATTCACGGCAAATTATATATATTTGACCCGCAACAATATAGCATTTATGATGAGGACAACTGGCGTAGATACTTTCTTGCGAACGATTATTCCAATATGTATTTAATATATAAGTCAGGTAAACGCTTATACTCCTCAACAAAGTCCAATATACGCAAATCAAAAATCTCAGATGAACCACCATTAAAACGTACACGCCGCTCAACTAGTCCTCCTAAGTCTCCAAAAAAAAGTAAACGAACACAGCGTTCGCGTACTCCATACAACTCTCCAAAAAAAAGTAAACGAAGACAACATTCGCGTACTGAAAATATTTTTCCAAAAATAAACCTAACTCCGTAAACTACCCCAATAACTTCTTTATACTGTAATCGTAATCCCGTGCCTCATTCGTACATAACAACGCAGACACGCTAATACATCTATCATTGAATTATGCAATCCTTCTACAGTCTCCCCGTTGAACAATTTTATATGTAATTCTGCCAATTTTGGCCATTTTGCTGTTGCTGGCTTGCCTGCGATTTTTGAATCAACCATTATATTACACAATGATGTTCCTTTACGCATTGTGCAATAACGTTCCACGCCGTGTACTTGTTCATATACTTTGTTGAACACTGTCATACACTCTGGTTTATTTTGGATAATTTGCGTGCGATTTCGTTCTAATTCAATCAATATCATTTTTTCATCAAAATCCATATTGTGTGCCACCAATACGTCACATTCCACATATGCCTGGTAAAATGCGTGTAACACTTCCATTATATCTTTTCCATTATTACACATTTCTTTCGTTATTCCAGTAAGTTTAGATACATATTCACTTATCACCACTCGTTCATCCACCTTTACATAGGAATCATACGACCGAATGATATTTTTATCGGTGATGTCATATAATACAAAACTTAGTTGGATAATATGCGGATAATCTGTAATAGGAATAGGAGCGGTTGAATAACGCGGCTTTTGTGGCAATAGACCCGTTGTCTCCACATCAAATACTAACACCTTACTCTTCATCTTTGGTACTTCTACTTGAAAATTCATTGTTTCAATCTTGTTGTTATTTAGTTGTTTAGAGTTAGTTATTCAATTTTTTACTGTTCGTATTATATAGAGAACATGGACGACGTTAATACAAATAGCCCTGATATTATTATAAATAAAGTATTGCAGATATTACAAACAGATAAACCTGTGTACATTGACATTATTCATTGCATTGTGAATGATTATATTGAATATAAAATACAAGATGTCGGGGGAGCAAATATAAACGATATGACTAGTGGTAATATTAACAACAACAGTGATATTACTAACATTATTAATGAGTATATTGCGAACATTATTAAAGGTCAATTTGATGACAAACTAGTCATCAGACTAATTGTTAGTGTAGATACCTCGCAGAACATTGCACTTAAAAACATACAGTTCATTGAGAACCCGACGAATATGAAGAATTGTCAAAGCGGATTTAGTTTATACAAATTATCTTTAAAACAATTTAATGAGAAAAAACGCATTGCGCAGGAAGAGGCTGCACGACAATTGGCTGCCGAAGAAGCGAGATTAGCCGAAGAAAAACAACGAATTGTTCAAGAAGAGGCTGCTCGTTTATTGGCTGCCGAGGAAGCAGCCAAGGCTGAAGAGGCTCGTAAGGCTGAGGAAGCTCGTAAGGCTGAGGAAGCTCGTAAGGCTGAGGAAGCTCGTAAGGCTGAGGAAGCTCGTAAGGCTGAGGAAGCTC
>JACCED010396304.1_pt1 | contig 31188 bp, 21 predicted proteins | sample 7455021 | NCBI WGS metagenome assembly JACCED01 (sample SAMN15323456, study PRJNA562643) | freshwater metagenome | isolation source: river surface water | place: USA:Blue River Watershed | collected 2017-08-19 | reverse complement strand
TTGATGCTTTAGGTGGTATGTCTGGAATAATAACAGATGAAACTATGATTCAGTTTCGAATGTTAAATCGTTCTAAAGGCCCAGCAATGTGGAGTCCAAGAGCTCAATCAGACAGAATGCGTTTTGCTGAAAAGTGGAGATTAACGTTAGAAGCAAATCCTAATGTTGATTTTTGGCAAGAAATGGTTACTGATGTTTTAGTTAAAAATGATACTATTTATGGAGTAAAAACGCAATTAGGTATTGAGTTTCTTGCCAAAACTGTAGTTCTTACCAATGGTACTTTTTTAAATGGAAAAATTCATATTGGTGAAAAGAATTTTGGCGGTGGTCGTGCTGCAGAAAAGGCTTCTGTTGGTTTAACTGCTAGTTTAGAATCTTTTGGTTTTATATCTGGTAGAATGAAAACGGGTACTCCTCCACGAGTAGATGGTAGAACTATTGACTATTCTAAAACGGAAGAACAACCTGGTGATGAAAATCCTTCAAAATTTTCTTTCACAAATACTAAACGCTTAGAAAAACAAAGATCGTGTTATATAACTTATACTTCTGATGAAGTACATGATATTTTACGTACTGGTTTTGATCGTTCACCGATGTTTAGTGGAAGAATTCAAGGTTTAGGTCCAAGATATTGTCCTTCGATAGAAGATAAAATTGAGCGTTTTTCTGAGCGTAATCGTCATCAAATTTTTATTGAACCTGAAGGATGGGATACTGTAGAAGTGTATGTAAATGGTTTTAGTACTTCTTTACCAGAAGATGTTCAGTACAATGCACTTAGAAAGATTCCAGGTTTCGAATATGCAAAAATGTTTCGTCCTGGTTATGCAATTGAGTACGACTTTTTTCAACCAACTCAATTAAAAAATACTCTTGAAACTAAGTTGGTTAAGGGTTTGTTTTTTGCTGGTCAAATTAATGGTACAACAGGTTATGAAGAAGCAGCAGCTCAGGGAATAATGGCTGGTATTAATGCACATTTATTGGCTAAGGAAAAAGATCCTTTTGTTTTAACTCGAGATCAAGCTTATATTGCAGTTTTAATAGATGATTTGATAACTAAAGGAACAGAGGAACCTTACAGAATGTTTACATCAAGAGCGGAGTATAGGATTTTATTACGTCAGGATAATGCTGATGATAGACTAACACCTTTATCTTTTGCTTTAGGATTAGCTGAAGAATCTAGGTTCGAAGCTGTTCAAAAGAAACAAAAAAATGTTGATAAACTATTAGATTATTTTTCTAACAATTCTGTTTCTCCTAACGATATTAATCCCATATTGGATAGTGTTAATAGTTCAACTATTTCTCAAAAAGTTAAATTAAATTCTATTATTCTAAGGCCTCAAATTGCGGTTTCTAATTTATTAGGAATTGATTCTTTGTTTGATTTTTTATCAACATATTCCGACGAAGAACTTGAACAAGCTGAGATTTTATTAAAGTATGAAGGTTATATTCAACGTGAGAAGGAAATGGCTGATAAATTACAGAATGTTGATAATATTTTTATAAAGGAGGATTTTAATTATCATAATATTAAATCCTTGTCTAAGGAAGCTATTGAGAAACTAAATAAAGTTCGTCCTACAACCCTCGGACAAGCCTCTAGAATTTCTGGTATTAAACCAAGTGATGTTTCCTCAATATTGTTATTTATTCAAAAATAAATTATGTTCCACGTGGAACATTTTATAAAAATGGAAAAGATTAGTCAGGTTCAAGCACGCTTGTTAGAAATAATAAAGGATAAAAATCCCGAGTTAAAGTTAGTTGAAATTATAAGTAGAGATTTAGAAATAAGCAGTGATAGTGCTTATAGAAGAATAAACAAAAGGATTTCTTTCTCTTTAGATGAACTTTTGTTTTTAGCTAAAAAGTATAATGTTAGTATAGACAATTTATCTGGCATAGAAAGATCAAAAGATTTGGTTTTGTTTAATTTTGTTTTTCATGATCATGATTACGATTTTAAAGATTATTTAAAAAACATTTTAAAAAATTTCGATATAATTTTACAAACCAATAGTAAGATTATTTATTTAGCTAAAGATATTCCTATTTTTTATAACATGGGTTATCCATATTTAGGCAAGTTTAAAACCTTGTATTATTTAAAAACTATGTTGAATCAAAATGCTTATCAAGAAACTACTTTTTCCAATTTTGATAACTATGCAGAGTTTGAGTCTTTAGCAAATCAAATTAATGAGAAATATTTCATGATTGATTCTGTTGAAATTTGGAATTTAGAAACAACACACAGTGTAATTTCACAATTAGAATATTATTGTAATTTAGGTTATGTAACAACTCATGAAGCATTAATGATTTTAGATGACTTAACTAAATTAATTAAAAAAGTATTTAGTTTTGCAGAACAAGAACAAAAGTTTACAAATGTCGAACCACCTAAAAAAGATTTTACAAATTATAAATTGTTTTTTAATGAAGTTTTTGCGGCCGACAATTCCATATTTGTAAAAGGTCCGATTTTAAAAGCAGCGTTTTTACCAAGTATTAATTTAAAATATATGACTACCACCGACCCTCATTTTTGTAACTACATAGAAGATGTTTTTGATTTAGTAATAAAAAAGAGCACGTTAATTAGTGGAGTTAATGAAAGAGATCGAAAAATATTTTTTAATTATACTTTTGATAGAATTGACAAGATAAGAGCAAAAATTTGTGCAAAATAATGGAGCTTATCAATTTATTTATTAAATCATCTTTTTTTGAAAAAGTAGCTTTTTGTTGTAGTATTTTATACGTTTTAACAGCTGCACATCAAAAAAAGTATTGTTGGTTATTTTCTATTATTTCAACTAGTGTTTATATTTATCTTACATATCAAGTAAACTTGTTTTTTGAAGCTATCTTAAATTTGTTTTATTTGTTTGTAGCTATAAAAGGTTTGTGGGATTGGAATAAATCGTCAATTCATAATAGTAATAATATTCATTTTAAATCTATTGGTTTTCATCTTAAGTTAATTTCTGTTGGAATTTTAATTGTGTTTATTTTAGGTTATTTAGCTCATAAATTTACTACGCAAAGTTTATCTTATTTGGATGCTTTTACAACTGTTTTTAGCTTTTTTACAACTTATTTAGTTATTAAAAAAGTTATAGAAAATTGGATTTATTGGATAGTTATTGATAGTGTAAGTGTATATTTATATTATGCGAAAAATTTGAAGTTAACAGCGCTATTATTTTTTGTTTTTACAATTTTAGCTGTCTATGGATTTTTAAATTGGAAAAAATCATTAAAAAATTTTCAAATAATTAATACTATATAATAAAAATATTACATGCTTAAGGTAGGAATTACAGGTCCCGAATCATCTGGTAAAACAACTTTAGCAAAATATTTATCTAATATTTTAAATGCATCTTATATTCCAGAATATGCTCGTTTGTATTTAGAAGAAAATGGTCCAATATATACTAAAGATGATGTAATTAATATTGCCCATAAACAAATTGAGTTAATTTCTTCTGCATGTTCTTCCATTGTAATTTGTGACACGGAGTGTTTAGTGTTAAATATTTGGATGGATTTTAAATATCAACATACCCCCGTATTTGTAACGGACTCAATAAAAAATAATATTTGTGATATATATATATTATGTAAACCCGATATACCATGGGAAGATGATATATTGAGAGAAAACCCTAATGATAGAGATGTGCTTTATAATTTATACAAGCAATATTTAAATAATTATAATTTAAATTACATTATTGTTCAGGGAAATTTTGATTTTAGAATTCAAGAATCCATAAAATTTATAAAGTCTAATTTGTAAATTATATAAAAATTTGGATATTTTTAATATACTATAATTTCATTTTTTTATATAAACACTTGAAAATCAATGTTTTATGTACAATTATAGTTGCTTTTTATAATAATTAAATAGTTTTTTATCACAAAAGTTAATTCAAAATGCATTGATAATGATTTTGTTTGTTGATATTGTTTATACGTGTTATCTTTGCTAGCTTAAAGAATTAGCCTTTTTAGGTTTTTTAGAAGTTTATGCAAGAAAAAGTAAAAGCATTAGCAGAACAGTATTTTAAAGAAGTGGTTGAAATTAGGAGGCATTTACATGCAAATCCAGAATTATCTTTTGAGGAGTTCGAAACCAGCAAATACATCTGCAATTTTTTAGATAAAAATAATATTCCTTATAGAGCAGGGTATGTTAAAACTGGTATCGTAGCACATATTAAAGGAAAAAATCCGGAAAGTAAAGTTGTTGCATTGAGGGCAGATATGGATGCTTTACCAATTTTGGAAACCAATGATGTTCCTTATAAATCTAAAAATAAAGGTGTTATGCATGCTTGTGGTCATGATGTACATACATCATCGATGATGGGTGCTGCAAAAATTTTACACCAACTAAGAAATGAATTTGAAGGAACAATCAAAATTGTTTTTCAACCAGGAGAAGAATTGTTGCCAGGTGGTGCATCATTGATGTTAAAAGAAGGCGCATTAAAAAAACCTGATGCTGAGTTAATTGTTGGTCAACATGTATATCCTCAACTAGAAGCTGGTTTAGTAGGTTTTAGAAAAGGTATGTATATGGCCTCAGCCGACGAAATTTATGTTACTGTAAAGGGGAAAGGAGGGCATGCAGCTTTGCCACAAAGATGTATCGATCCAATTTTAATAGCTTCACATATTGTAATTGCTTTACAACAAATAGTTAGCAGACATGCAAATCCTATTATTCCGAGTGTTTTATCATTTGGAAGAATAGAAGGTTTAGGCGTAACGAATATTATTCCAGAAGAAGTTAAATTAGAGGGAACATTTAGAACTTTTGATGAAGATTGGAGAGCTGAAGCAAAGGTGAAAATGAAAAAAATGGCAGAATCTATAGCAGAAGGTATGGGGGGTTATTGTGACTTTGATATACAGGATGGTTATCCTTATTTAGTTAATGATGAAGGGGTTACAGATGTTTGTTGGAATGCTGCTAATGAATATTTGGGCGAAGAAAATGTTATACCTTTAGATTTAAGAATGACAAGTGAGGATTTTGCATATTATTCTCAAGAGATGCCAAGTTGTTTTTACCGTTTAGGAATTGCAAATAATGCATTGGGTATAAATAAAGGCCTACATACAGGAAATTTTGATATTGATGAAAAGTCTTTAAAAGTTGGAAGTGGTTTAATGGCTTGGTTGGCAATTAAATTATTACAGCAAGATACAAATATAAATGTACAAGTTAAAAAATAGATTATGGCGATAGAAACTAAGGGTTATTTGGATATGGATTTACTGCGTTTTTCAACTGCAGGAAGTGTGGATGATGGAAAAAGTACTTTAATTGGAAGATTAATGTATGATTCAAAATCAATTTTTGAGGATCAAATTGAAGCGATAGAAAGTTCCAGTGCAAAAAGAGGTGACGAACAAGTTAATTTAGCGTTATTAACGGACGGTTTAAAAGCCGAAAGAGAACAAGGAATTACAATTGATGTTGCTTATAGATATTTTGCAACACCTAAACGTAAATTTATTATTGCAGATACTCCAGGTCATATTCAATATACTCGTAATATGGTAACTGGTGCTTCAACTTCAAATTTATCTATAATATTAGTAGATGCCCGCCATGGTGTGATTGAGCAAACTTGTCGCCATTCATTTATTGCTTCTTTATTACAAATTAAACACATTGTGGTTTGTATTAATAAAATGGATTTAGTGGATTATAGCGAAAAAAGATTTAATGAAGTTGTTGAAGATTACAAAAAATTTGCTGCAAAATTAAATGTTCCAGATATAAGATTTATACCAATATGTGCTTTACATGGTGATAATGTGGTAGATGCATCTAAAAATATGCCTTGGTATACTGGTGATACTTTGATGAAAACTTTAGAAAATGTAGAAGTTGAATCTGATAGAGATTTTGTAAACCCACGTTTTCCCGTTCAAAGAGTTATTCGTCCACAATCAAAGGAATATCCAGATTTTAGAAGTTATGCCGGAAAAATTGAAGGAGGTGTTTTCAAAGTTGGTGATGTTGTAACTGCCTTACCGTCTGGTTTTACTTCAAAAATTAAAGAAATTTATAACGGAACAGAATTGGTAAAGGAAGCATTTACACCAATGAGTGTTAGTATAACTTTAGAGGATGATATTGATGTTTCGAGGGGTGATATGCTTACAGTAAGCAATAATTTAACTGAAGTTGGACAAGATATAGAGGTTAAAATATGTTGGTTAAATAAAAAGCCATTAAATGTTGGAGGTAAATATATTTTGCGTCATACTACTAATGAAGTAACTGCAATTGTAAAAACTGTTAGTAATAAATTTAATATCAATACTTTAGAAAGTATTGAAAATGATACTACTATCGAAATGAATGATATAGGACAAATTGTTATAAAATTAGCAAAACCAATTTGCTTTGATTCTTATACTAAAAATAGAGGTACAGGAAGTATAATATTGGTAGATCCGTTTACATTCGAAACTGTTGGTGCTGGTATGATTGTTTAAATAATTTAAAAACAAAAAAATTTTAGTCATAAAAATAAAAAGGGTAAACAATTTGTTTAACCCTTTTTTTAATGCCATTTTGTAAAATAAAATTTTTATAAATAGTTATTTAAGAGGCTTTAGCATGCAATATTATTATATTAATCAATAATTAACACTATAATAAATAAGTATATTTACTTAATTTTTGAAAAAAATTAAATTTAGTATTTACACACAAACACTTGTTAATCAATTATTTATTTCAAAATTTTTAAATGTAACAAATTACTTTTAAAAATGTTTTAAAAATTTAATTTTGGTTTTTATAATCAAAATGATTAATTTAGAAATCCTACTTAAACTACTTTTATGAAAAAAAACTATCTACTTTTACTAGGAGTATTCTCGAGTGCAATTTCATTTGCACAAAATCCTTCAGCACAAATTACAAGATGGAAAAACGATGCTAAAGCTGCATATACAATAATTCATGATGATTATGGCATGAGTGGTGTGGATGGTATTTGGCAATATGGTGATACTATCGCTGCAAATAGAGGAATAAAATTTGGTTTTGGCGCAATTGCTAATGAGTGTGAATCTAATAGAATAGTTAGAGGAAAAACATTGTATAATCATGCAAAACAAGTTATGATGGATGAACATGGTCATGAATTAATTAACCATTCTTTTGATCATGGATGTGCTGTAGGTAGAGCAGGATGGGATCCTTGTAATGGGCAATTGGGCTGGGGAGAGTCAACTTCTTTGACCGCTTTCAACAGAGAATTAAATGATGCTCATACAGCATTTTTAAACGGTACAGGATATGCTCCAGTTTACTATATTTTTCCTTATGATAGACATTCGGATTTGGCAAATCAACGTTTGAAAGATTTAGGTTATTCTGGCTCTAGATCTGGTTGGCCACAATCAACACCTTTAATAGGTTCTTTTCCAAGAAATGGTTATAACAATGATGATCCACACGATTATTTACCTGATGCAGATGGATATTTTAGAAATGCGGTTCAGGTTTTTGATGATAATCACCGCCTATTAAATAGTGCAGGACAACTAGCTGTTTTAAATGGAACTGTAAATAATGCAATAACTAATGGAACTTTTACTTTACGTGAATTACATAATGTTGGTGATTTTGGTTGGGGAGCTGTAAGAGTTAGTGCATATAGAGACCATATGAATTATGTAAAATCAAAAATCGAATCTGGAGAGTTATATAATGGAACAGTAACACAAATTAATAGTTATCAATTACAAAAAGTAAAATATCAACCCCAAACAAGTTATAATGCTAATACTAAAACTATAAATGTTACTTGGACATCCATAAATCCTCAAATTACAGTTAATGTAGCCAATTATATTAACGGATTAGTTTACAAAGATCCAATAACTTTAAAGGTAAATTTAGATGGTTTAAATGTTAATGGTGATTGGGATGTATCGCAAAATGGAAATACAATTAGTAATTATTCCATCAAAAATGGTTTCATGTTGGTTAACGTTTATCCGCATCAAGGACCTGTTCAAATTAAAGTGGTAGATGAAAACACAAATTTTGCACCAACAGTAGTAAACGCAATTTCTGATCAAAATTTAACCATGAATTTTGCTTCTTATACTATAGATTTAAAAACAGTATTTAACGATGATAAAACTTCAGTAAGCAATTTAGTTTATTCAGCAACTGGTAATACAAATATCTTAATCTCAATTTCAAATGGTGTAGCAACTATTTCAAGCACTAATAACTTTACAGGTACCGAAACAATAACTTTTACTGCTACTGATGAAGGTAATCTAACGGCATCTGACGTGGTTAGTTTTACTGTTACAGACCCGTTTGCTAACCGTACGCCATTTTTGGGTCAGGCACATCCTATACCAGGAAGAATTGAAGCGGAGGATTTTGATAATGGACCAGAAGGTGTTACTTATAATGAAGAATTTAATCCATGGGAACCAGATCCAAGTGTAAATCCATACAGATTAAATCATCCTGTTGATATTCAGGAATATAATTATCAAAAATATTCGGTAGATTATACGGTTGCAGGTGAATGGTTAGAGTATACAGTAAATGCTCCAGTAGGTGGTAATTTTAATTTAGTTTTTAATGTTGCTCAAGTTGATTTATCAGATCCTGTAGGAAGAATTCGTTTAACATTGAATGGATATGAGTTGATGCCAGCAACTCCAATGACTTTTACGGATAGTTGGACAAGTTATAAAGAAGTTACATATAGTTCTAACGTTACTGTTCCTCAAGGAACACATATTTTAAGATTAGAAATTGTTGTTGGAAATGTTAATGTTGATTATTTAGAGTTTTTAAATACTACAACGAATACGGATGATGTAAATGAAAATCCAATAGTTTTATTCCCTAATCCTGCTAGAGATTACGTAAATGTTGAAGGCATATATTCTGTTGCTGAAGTTTACAACGCATCTGGAAGATTGGTTAAGCAATTTACTGGTCGTACAAATTATGTTGGTGATTTAGCTTCGGGTGTTTATTTTGTTAAATTCCCTAATTCTAACAAAGTTCAAAGATTAATTATTTCAAGATAATAATTCGAACAAATGATATAGAAGGGAGCTATTTTGCTCCCTTTTTTTATATTAAAATTATCCTATTGGATACTCTACTAATTTTAGTAATCGTTGTATTTGTTTAAATCTTTCTATTCCTAAATCAACGTTTTTATTTTGCGCAAACTCGTTCCAAATGTATCCCAACATTGCAACCCCATCAAATCCTGTTGCAAAGGCTAGCGGTATGTTATCTTCTTTAATACCTCCCAGCGCAATTACTTTAACTTTACGGTTTGGGGTTTCTAAAAATTTTTGGAAAGTTTTTATTTTAATTTTTGCATTATAACCACGGTTAGAGATACTATCAAAAACCGGACTGATAAACACATAATTATATACCTGTTCTAATTTTAAAATATCATTTAAGCTATGCACACTTAAACTAATATGCTTTTTGCATACTAAATTCCATAATTCTTCTGATGATTCATTTTTAAAATGTTCTAATGTATATTGTTTGCTAAAATGAACACCTTTTAAATCAAAATAGGATAACAATTGAAAATGCGAATGGATAACAATCTTAGGATGATATACAGCCGGTATGGCTTGAATATAATCCATCATTTGTTGCAATGTATAATCCCTTTTACGTAAATGAAATACTTCTAAACCATTAATAAATAATTGGTTAAGTAGCAAGTGTTCGTTTACTATTGGACTAAAATCGGATACTAAAATTAATTCCATATTTAAAAATCTTTGCAATAATAGTATTTTTATTTAAACAATATTTATAGCTAACTAAAAACTAACGTAAACTAACCAAATCTTAATATTATTAAATTCATTTAAATATTATTTATGCCTTTAGCAATGCAGTATTTTTGTAATTCTAAAAGTATAAATCATGCGAATTTTATGGGTTATTTTATTATTAGCATCTTGCAGTAAACCATTTGTTACCAAATTTGATGTGCCCAAAAAAGCTGCTAATTTACCATTTGAGGAAATAAAACACCCTAAAAATTCTTTGGAATGGTGGTATTTAACAGGCTTTTTAGAGGATAATAGAGGTAATTTATATGGTGTAGAATATGTGTTTTTTCATTTTTATACTTATGATAAATTATCTCGCGTTATGGTTAATGCTGCTGTAAGTTTGCCAAAAGATAGTGTTTTTTACTACGATTATTCTATCCAATTAACTAAAGATATTTTAAACGATACTTTACCTTTAAATTTTAAATTGGGCAATTATATTTTACAAGGCTCTTTGGGCAATTATCAATTAAATGCTCAAATGAAAAAGCATCCAGTAAGTTTTAATTTAACAACTCAATCCACACAAACACCAATTTTACATAACGATAGCGGATATGTATATTATGGAAATTTGGCCGATGCTGGATATTATTCTTTCTCAAGATTATCAACAAAAGGTGAAATAATCATTAAAAACGATACTATACCAGTTAAAGGTATGCTTTGGTATGATAGACAATGGAATTGCGGTTCGGTTAGTCCGATGAAAATTTCATGGGATTGGTTATCTGTTCATTTTAATGATGGAAGCGATTTAATGTTGTATCAAGTACATAACCCTAAAAATAATACTACAGTATATGGTGGAACATTCAAGGATAGTTTACTAAAGGTTTATACAATTCCTCATGAGTATATTCAAATGGTACCAAATGAATACTGGAAAAGTCCACGCACAAAAAAAATCTATCCCATGATTTGGGATATACAAATAGATAATTTAAATGCTAAACTACAGTTGCAAACCTTATTTCCTAATCAAGAATTAACAATATCTCAAGGTTTTCAAAAATTATCATATTGGGAAGGAATGTGTATAGTAAATGGCTCGATAAATGGCAAAACAGTACAAGGAAATGCTTATTTAGAAATGACGAATAAAAAGAAACAGAAATTTAAATAGTTTACTTTACCTTTTAATATATTCATATTGTTAATACTTTAAACAAAATCACAAATTGATATTTATAAATTATATTCTACATAACTTTTTTGAGGGGGGGTATGTTAACTTTTTATATCATTTCCATTAAAAATTAACATAAAATTGGGGGTGTTGGAAAATAATAATTACAAATTAAATAATCAAATGAATTTATTTAATGTGGATAACTTTCTATTTTGTTATTTTTTACGTACTTTTGTACTCCCTTTTCTTGGGGAAGTTGTTAATTAAAGCAAAAGATATATGTCGGTTAATCAAGGATTGTACGACCCAAGTTTTGAGCGAGACTCATGTGGTATTGGGTTTGTAGCCAATTTAAAAAACAAAAAATCTAATAAAATTGTTCGCGATGCGCTATCTATGTTAATCAACATGGAGCACAGAGGTGGTTGTGGATGTGAGCCCGAAAGTGGTGATGGTGCTGGTATTTTATTACAAGTTCCTCATGATTTTTTCCAATCAGAGTTAAAAAAACAAAATGTTGATTTACCTGAGTTTGGACAATATGGGGTAGCAATGACGTTTTTCCCTAAGGACGAAAATTTACGTGCTATTGTAAAAGATAGATTTGAGGAATATATTAAAAAATTAGGTTTTGAATTAATTGCTTATCGAAAGGTTCCCACAGATAATTCTATGTTAGGGAAATCCTCTTTAGCTACAGAACCAGATGTTCAGCAGGTATTTTTAAAGTATTTATTAAGCGATAATAAAGAAGATTTAGAAAGAAGATTAGTAGTTTTACGTAAGTATGCTATACGTACAATTAAAAATGAGATAGCTGGTGCAGATGAAAATTTTTATATCGCTAGCTGTTCGTATAAAGTGATTGTTTATAAAGGTATGTTACGTACCGATCAGGTTCCTGCTTATTACTTAGATTTACAAAACCACGAAATGGAATCTGCTTTAGCAGTTGTTCACTCTCGTTTTTCTACCAATACTTTTCCTAAATGGCGTTTGGCTCAACCTTTCCGTTACATTGCACACAATGGTGAAATTAATACCATTAAGGGTAATGTTAACTGGATGAAGAGTCGCCAGGTGTTGTTAGAATCTACTAACTTTACTTTAGAAGAAATTGATTGGATGATGCCAATTTGCGATATCCGTCGTTCGGATTCTTCTAACTTGGATAACGTAGTAGAATTGTTGGCTTTAGGTGGTCGTCCGTTGGCACATGTAATGATGATGTTGATTCCTGAAGCTTGGCAAAAAAATCCTAAAATGCGTGAAGAAAAACGTGCGTTTTACGAATACTACAGCTCAATTATGGAACCATGGGATGGTCCGGCTTCTATATCTTTTACAGATGGTGAAGTTGTAGGCGCAACTTTAGATAGAAACGGTTTACGTCCATCAAGATACTGTGTTTTAAATGATGATACAGTAATTATGGCTTCCGAGGCAGGTGCTTTAGTTGTAGATGAAACTAAGGTTATTAAAAAAGGTAGATTACAACCTGGAAAATTATTTATTGCCGATTTAAAACAAGGTAGAATTGTTTCGGATGATGAATTAAAGGACGAAATTTGTTCTAAAAAACCATACGGTAGATGGTTAAAAGAAAATAAATTAACTTTAAAAGATTTAGCTCGACCGCGCGAAAAATCTAAAGCGCCATATAAAGGTACAGAGTTATTACAACACCAAATTGCTTTTGGTTTTAGTAAAGAAGATGTTGAAGAAGTACTAGCGCCAATGGCAAAAGATGGTTATGAGGCTGTGGGCTCTATGGGTGCAGATACACCAATTGCGGTTTTATCAACTCAAGCTCAACACTTAAGCAACTATTTTAAACAATTATTTGCGCAGGTTTCTAACCCACCAATCGATCCTATTCGTGAAAAAGTAATCATGTCTTTGTACACGAATTTAGGTCCACAAAAAAATATTTTATCTGAAACACCGGAGCACTGCCGACAAATTCATTTGGATTCTCCAGTTATTAGCAATGGTCAGTTGGATAAAATTAAAAGCTTAAACGACGATTCGTTTAAATCTTATGTAATCAACGCTACTTTCACTGCTAACGGTCGTCCGGGAACATTAGAAAGAGCAATTGAAGAAATATCAGCTAATGCAGAGCGTGCAACTTTAATGGGTTGTAATATTTTAATTATCTCTAATAAAAAAGTGGATAATTTAACAGCTCCAATACCATCTTTATTAGCTGTAGGTGCTGTACACAGTGCTTTATGCAAAAAAGGATTACGTGCAAAAACAAGTATTGTAGTAGAAGCTGGTGATGTTATTGAGGTACACCATTTTGCAACATTAATTGGTTTTGGTGCCAATGCTGTAAATGCATATTTAGCTGGTGATACTATTCGCGAAATGCATAAAGAAGAAATTGCGGATGGCATTGTAAACATTAAAGATTTACTTAAAAACTACCAAAAATCTATCGATGCAGGTTTGTTAAAAGTATTCTCTAAAATGGGTATTTCTACTATTCAATCATACCATGGTGCACAAATGTTTGAGGCAATTGGTTTAGATGTGAATGTTATCGAAAAATGTTTTACAGGTACAGTTAGCCGCATCAAAGGTTTATCATTTGATGATTTATCAAAAGAAGCTTTAATTAAACATAAACGAGCATTTTCGGATAATCCAGAGGAGCGCCATTTATCTGTAGGTGGTTTTTACCAATGGAAACGTAAAGGTGAAGCGCATTTGTTTAATCCTGTAACGATTCATGCTTTACAAAAAAGTACAAAGTTAAACGATTATGAATTATATAAAACATATGCCAACGCAATCAACGATCAAATGAAAAGGCATATCACTATTCGTAGTTTGTTTAAATTTAAAAAAGGTAATTCTATTCCGTTAAGCGAGGTAGAAAGTGCCGAAAATATTTTTAAAAGATTTGCTACAGGTGCAATGTCTTTTGGCTCAATTTCTCACGAAGCGCATTCCACATTAGCCATTGCTATGAACCGTATTGGAGGTAAATCTAATTCTGGTGAGGGTGGTGAAGATGAAATCCGTTTCGAAAGAAAAGCTAACGGCGATTGGGAAAGAAGTGCAATTAAACAAGTAGCATCGGGTAGATTTGGTGTTACAGCACATTATTTAACTAATGCCGAAGAATTACAAATTAAAATGGCTCAAGGGGCTAAGCCGGGTGAAGGCGGACAGTTACCAGGGCATAAAGTGGATGATTGGATTGGTAGAGTACGTCATAGTACTCCAGGTGTAGGTTTAATTTCACCTCCTCCACACCACGATATTTATTCTATCGAGGATTTAGCTCAGTTGATTTTCGATTTAAAAAATGCCAATCGTGCAGCACGTATCAATGTTAAGTTGGTATCTGAGGCAGGTGTAGGAACAATTGCTACAGGTGTTGCAAAAGCTAAAGGTGATGTGGTATTGATTTCGGGTTATGATGGTGGTACAGGAGCATCTCCTATTTCATCTATTCGCCATGCTGGTTTACCTTGGGAATTAGGTTTAGCAGAAGCTCACCAAACGTTAGTTTTAAATGATTTAAGAAGTAGAATTACTGTACAAACCGATGGACAATTGCGTACAGGTAGAGATATTGCTATTGCAACTTTATTGGGTGCAGAGGAATGGGGTGTTGCAACGGCTGCTTTAGTGGTTGAAGGTTGTATTATGATGCGTAAATGTCATTTAAATACTTGTCCGGTTGGTATTGCTACGCAAAATCCAGAATTACGTCAGTTGTTTTCTGGTGATCCTGATCATGTGGTTAATTTCTTCCGTTTCTTAGCAGAGGATTTACGAGAAATCATGGCAGAATTAGGTTTCCGTACAATTAATGAAATGGTGGGTAGATCGGATATGTTGGAAGTGGATGAAAACTTAAATCACTGGAAGTTGAAAAACTTAGATTTAAGTCCGATTTTATACAAACCACAAGTTCCACAATCTGTAGGCTTATTCAAATTTAAAGAGCAAGATCACGTAATAAATGATGTATTGGATCGTAAAATTATTGAGTTAGCTCAACCAGCTATTCAAAATGGTACGCCAGTAAAAGGTGAGTTTAAAATCATCAATACAGATCGTTCATTGGGTGCTATGTTATCCAACGAAATTTGTAAAGTTCATGGAGGTAAAGGCTTACCTGAAGGAACAATTCATGTTAAATTAACAGGTTCTGCCGGACAGTCGTTTGGAGTATTTACTACTAAAGGTGTTTTATTTGAATTGGAAGGTGAAGCAAACGATTATTTTGGTAAAGGATTATCTGGCGCCGAATTAGTTGTTTATCCTAGTAAAAAATCAAACTTTGCTCCAGAGGAAAATATGATTATTGGTAACGTTGCATTTTATGGTGCAACATCTGGTAAAGCATTTATCAACGGTTTAGCAGGCGAGCGTTTTGCAGTTCGTAACTCGGGTGTTACTGCGGTTGTTGAGGGCATTGGGGACCATGGTTGTGAGTACATGACAGGAGGTAGAGTGGTGATTTTGGGTGAAACGGGTAGAAACTTTGGTGCTGGTATGAGTGGTGGTATTGCTTACGTTTACAATCGTTACAATAATTTTGGAGATAATTTCAATAATGAGTTAAGTGATTTAGAGGAATTACAACAAGAGGATTTTACTTTTGTACGCCAATTGGTTAACGAGCATTTAGAAAGAACTTCTTCCAGAGTAGCTAAAAAAATTATCGAATCTTGGGATAAAGAAAAACAGTTTTTTGTAAAAGTTATGCCAAGAGATTACAAACGTGTTTTGGAACAAGCAAAACAAAAACAACAAGCACAATTAGCTTAATTTTTTGATACTTTAAAAAGATATAAAAGATATGGGTCAGAAAGACGGTTTTTTAAAATTTGAAAGAGAATTACCGAAATATAAACCAGCTGATGAAAGAATAAAAGATTATAAAGAGTTTTATGTTCCTTTTTCGGAAGAAAAAACACGTAATCAAGCTGCTAGATGTATGGATTGCGGTATTCCTTTTTGCCACAGTGGTTGTCCGCTGGGGAATGTAATCCCAGAGTTTAACGATGCGGTATATCGTGGCGATTGGAAAGAGGCTTTTGATATTTTATCTACAACAAACAACTTCCCTGAGTTCACTGGTCGAATTTGTCCGGCTCCTTGCGAGGGTTCTTGTGTTTTGGGTATCAACAAACCGCCAGTAGCAATCGAACATATAGAAAAATCGATTATTGAGGAAGCTTTTAAAAATGGATGGGTTCAACCAAAATCAAATATCAAACGCACTGGTAAAAAAGTTGCAGTAATTGGTAGTGGTCCTGCGGGTTTAGCTGCTGCAGAGCAATTAAACAAAGCTGGGCACAGTGTAGTTGTATTTGAACGTGCTCAAAAACCTGGAGGTTTATTACGCTTTGGTATTCCAGATTTTAAATTAGAAAAATGGGTTGTGGAGCGTAGAGTAGAATTAATGGAGCGTGATGGTATTACATTTAAATGTGGTGTTGAGGTTGGTAACGATATTCAAGCGAATGAAATTTTAAAAGATTTTGATGCTGTGGTTTTATCAGGAGGTGCAACAACTCCAAGAGATGTTACTATACCGGGCAGAGATTTAAAAGGAATTTATTTTGCAATGGACTTTTTATCTCAAAATAATGCTCGAGTTTCGGAATTAAAACACGAAAATCACAAAGGTAAAAATGTAGAAGAAGTGTTTGCTACAGATAAAAATGTGATTGTAATTGGCGGTGGTGATACAGGTTCGGATTGTGTGGGTACATCAAATCGTCATGGTGCAAAATCTGTTACGCAGTTCGAGATTAATTTAAAACCACCTATGAGTAGAGATTACAAAAATCCTTGGCCAGAATGGCCTTTGGTTTTACGTACATCTTCATCGCATGAGGAAGGTTGCGAACGTAAGTTTAGTATTTTAACAAAGGAGTTTATCGGTAATGATAATGGCGAACTTAAAGCAATTAAAGTTGCTGAATTGGAGTGGATAGATGAGGGTGGAAGAATGGTGTTTAAGGAAGTTCCAGGTACCGAAAAAGAAATGCCTTGTGATTTAGCTTTATTAGCAGTAGGTTTTACTGGTCCGGATAAAGGTGGTTTATTGGAGCAGTTTGGTGTAGAGTTAGATCCTCGTACCAATGTTAAAGCAAACGAAAAGGATTACAAAACTAACGTTGATAAAGTTTTTGCTGCTGGAGATATGCGTAGAGGTCAGTCGTTGGTGGTTTGGGCTATTTCCGAGGGTAGAGAGTGTGCACGCTCAGTAGATGAATTCTTAATGGGCGAATCTTTACTAGAAAGTAAAGACATGTCGCATTTGGCGATTTAATTAATTAACACAACTCCTCGCCTTGAAGCGAGGTTTGATATTAAGAAAGAGCAAAGCCCTTGGCTTTGAGATACAAAAGCTTTAACTTTTTATTTTAAGGCGGAGTGGTGTCCTAAAAATTTTTAAAAACCTCGATTTAATCGGGGTTTTTTTATGAATATAATTTACCATGACAAAAAAAGTTAGCATATATACCGATGGTGCATCTCGCGGAAATCCGGGTAGAGGTGGGTATGGAGCTGTTTTAATTTATGGTAATCATCAAAAAGAAATTAGCAAAGGTTTTAAAAATACCACGAATAACCGCATGGAATTGTTAGCGGTAATAGATGCTTTGGCATTGCTAAAAGAAAGTTGTGAAGTAGAGATTTACTCCGACTCTAAATACGTGGTTGACAGCATAGAAAAGAGATGGGTGGACGGTTGGGTTAAAAAAGGGTTTAAAGACAAAAAAAACCCCGATTTATGGCGTAAATTTTTAGAGGTACGAAAAATTCACAAAATTAAAATGATATGGGTAAAAGGCCACAACGGCCACCCATTAAATGAACGCTGCGACCAACTTGCCACCGCTGCCGCCGACGGAAATAACCTATTCGAAGATACAGGTTTCACAATCGAATAATTAAATATTAAAACTTACTAAGGATTAAGCTAAAATCAAAATAGGAATTTATTATCATTCTAGATTAAAGAATCAGTTTGTTTAAAATTAATTATAATAGTTTAATTTATGTTATACATAAATTTTTTAGAGTTTGTGGTTAAATCAATTTAAGTATCTTTAAGTTACAAACCCTTATGTATGTTTAAATTTTTACACATTTATTTTGTTTTTTTATTGGTGCTTTCTTGTAGTAAAGAAAAGTTGGATAACATTAACACAACAAATTCTTTAACAAACAACAACGACAACAATACCGTTGTAAAACCTAAAATAAAATATTTGGCTTTGGGGGATTCGTACACCATTGGACAAGGGGTTTCAATTAGCGATAATTTCCCTAATCAGTTAGTTGATAAATTGATTGATAACGGATTAGAATTGGATGAATTAAAAATTATAGCCACAACAGGTTGGAGTACTGATGATTTATTGCAAAATATTTATCGCTCGAGTTTAGATAGTAATTACAATTTGGTAAGTGTATTAATTGGCGTAAACAATCAGTTTAGAAAAATGGACACTACTTTATATAAAACGCAATTGGTAGAAATTATCGAGCAAGCCATTGTTTATGCAGGAAATAAAAGTGAGAATGTAATTGCCTTATCTATTCCGGATTATTGGTACACGCCATTCGGACAAAATTATCCTGCGAAAACTACAGATGAAATTGCTTGGTATAACAGCACTAAAAAAAATATATGTGCTACATATAAAATTAAGTGGTACAATATAACCCCTATTTCGCAAAGAGGATTGGACGAACCCGATTTGGTTGCTACAGATAATTTACATCCTTCAGAAAAAATGTATGCACTTTGGGTGAATGAGTTGTACAAAGATGTTTTGGAAATTTTAAAAAAATAAGACTTTGTAAAGTTTTTTTAAAATTTTGAGCAAAGTCCGTAAAGGTTGCACAGAGCTTCACAAAGGTGAACACTTATTTTTTTTGCGTTATTTCTATACAAGTTTAGGTTGAAAATACAATTTTATAAGTGTTTTAACCTTTTGCTAAACATCTTTTGTTAGTAAAACCTTTGTTTTACTTTTAGGAACTAATTTTTTAATTCTATCTTTGTTAACTAATTATTAATTTAAGTGTGATGGAGTTTACAGCGGCGTATATTGCTGAAATTTTAAATGGCGAAGTAGTTGGAAATCCAAATGCTACTGTAAATACCTTTGCTAAAATAGAGGAGGGTAGGGAAGGAGCATTATCCTTTTTAGCCAATCCTAAATATATTGCACACATTTATTCATGTAAAAGTTCTATCGTTTTAGTTTCAAAAACTTTTGTTCCAGAAAAAGAAATTTCATGTACTTTAATAAAAGTGGACGATCCTTATGCAAGTTTTGCAATATTAATGCAAGCTTATGAGCAACAAAAATCCACTAAAACAGGAATATCTTCAACATTAATTCAAGAAAATAATTGCACCATAGGCAACCCAGTGTATATTGATGCGTTTGTGAAGCTAGGCAAAAATGTAAAAATAGGCAAAAACGTTCTTATTCATAGCTTTGTAAATGTAGGTGATAACGTAGAGATAGGCGATAATACAACCATTTATTCAAATGTAAACATATATGCAGATAGTAAAATTGGAAACCATTGCACTATACATGCAGGAGTTGTAATTGGATCGGATGGTTTTGGTTTTGCACCACAATCGGGTAATTATCTTAAAGTTCCACAAATTGGAAATGTAATTATTGAGGATTTTGTAGAAATTGGTGCAAATTCTACCATTGATAGGGCAACAATGGGATCTACTATTATTCGTAAAGGAGTAAAATTAGATAATCAAATACAAGTTGCGCACAATGTGGAAATTGGCGAAAATACGGTAATTGCTGCACAAACTGGAATTGCAGGATCTACAAAAATTGGAAAAAATTGTATGATAGGCGGACAAGTGGGTATTGCCGGACATTTAACAATAGCGGATGGAGTTAAAATTGGAGCAAAAGCAGGTATTTTAAGTAGTGTAGAATCTAACGAGGAAATATTATTAGGCGCACCAGCATTTGGATTAAACGATTTTAAAAAGAGTTATGTAGTTTTTAGAAATTTGCCTGATATTGCTAAAAGGGTAAAAAATTTAGAGAAAGAGATAAATAAACCAAAGTAAATTGGATTTATTTATCGAAAAATGAATATGAAAGATACACAAAAAACTGTTGCCTCAAGTGTTTTTTTATCGGGAGTAGGTTTACATACTGGTGCTAAAGTTAAATTATCTATACATCCATCGGATGCCAATACTGGAATAAAATTTTGTAGGGTTGATTTACCCGATAAACCTATAATTCCTGCCGATGTTCGTTTGGTTTCGGAAGTTAAGCGTAGTACAACATTAAATTTAAATGGCGCTACAGTTACTACAATAGAGCACCTTTTAGCAGCATTAACTGCTAAAGGAATTGATAATTGTTTGATAGAAATTGATGGGCCAGAAGTGCCAATTTTAGACGGCTCTGCTTTACCTTTTTTGTTAGAATTTAATAAAGTTGGGATAAAAAATTTAAATGTTGCTAAAGAATATTTAGTTATTAAGGAACCTATAACATATATTGATGAAGCAAATGGTGTTGAATTATCTATCGTTCCCTACGATGGATTTTGTATTTCGTCTACAATTGATTTTAATTCAAAAGTTTTAGGCAAACAAGTTGCCGAATTAGATAATTTAGCTAATTTTGAAACCGAAATTGCATCGTGCAGAACTTTTTGTTTTTTACACGAATTGGAACAGCTTTTATCTTTAAACTTAATTAAGGGTGGTGATGTGGATAATGCAATTGTAGTGGTTGAAAATAAAGTGAATACCGAAACTTTAAGTAAGTTATCTAAATTGTTTAATAAGCCAGATTTGGAAGTAAAATCCGAAGGAATTTTAAATAATATAGAATTAAAGTTTCCTAATGAACCTGCACGTCATAAATTATTAGACATTGTAGGAGATTTAACTTTAGTGGGAAAAAGTATTAAAGGAAAAGTTATAGCCAAACGACCAGGGCATAAGGCCAATGTGGAACTTGGTAAATTAATAAAAGCATATCAAATTAAAATGGAAAATCAAAAAAATTTCGACGTTACCAAAACGGTTTTGGATGTGGAAGGAATTAAAAAATTATTACCCCATCGTCCTCCTTTTTTGTTTGTAGATAGAATTATCGAATTGTCACCTGAGCGTGTTGTAGGGGTAAAAAATGTATCGGTAAACGAAGATTTATTTAGAGGACATTTTCCAGATCAACCTATTTTTCCTGGTGTTTTACAAGTAGAAGCAATGGCGCAAGTTGGTGGAGTTTTGGTTTTATCAAACTTAGAAGAACCCGAAAAACATTTAACTTATTTCATGAAAATGGAAAACGTGAAATTTAGAAAAATGGTAGTGCCAGGTGATACTTTGGTTTTTGAGTTAACTTTTGCATCGCCGTATCGCAGAGGTATTGCACATATGTTGGGCAAAACTTATGTAAATAACGAGTTGGTTGCAGAGGCAGAAATGATGGCAAAAATTGAAAAAGTTAAGTAAATGACGCAGGTTTTAGCAAATATTCATCCGGGTGCCCAATTGCACCCTAGTGTTCAGGTAGAAGCTTTTGCAACCATTCAAGATGACGTAATTATTGGCGAAGGTACTTGGATTGGTCCCAACGCAGTAATTATGTCGGGTTCTCGAATTGGTAAAAACTGTAAAGTTTTTCCAGGAGCTGTTATTGGAGGTATTCCGCAAGATTTAAAGTTTGCAGGCGAATATACTACGGTTGAAATTGGAGATAATACAACAATTAGAGAATGTGTTACTGTAAATAGAGGAACGGTTGATAGATTAAAAACTGTAGTGGGCAACAATGTTTTATTGATGGCTTATGTTCATATCGCACACGATTGTATTGTTGGAAACAATTGTATTTTAGCTAATAATGCTACTTTAGGCGGACATGTAATTGTGGAGGATTATGCGATTTTAGGTGGTGGAGTTATGGTACATCAATTTTCCTTAGTAGGTAAACATGTAATGGTTTCTGGTGGCGGAATTGTAATACAAGATGTTCCACCTTATGTAACAACAGGAAGATATCCAGTTGCTTATGGAGGGGTTAATAAAATTGGTTTAGGCAGAAGAAATTTTTCGCCAGAGAGTATTGCTTTAATTGAGGAAATGTATCGAATTATTTTTATGAGTAAACGCAACACTTCTCAAGCTATTCAATACATCGAAGAAAATATTCAGGATTGTCCGGAGAAACAAGAAATTCTTGGATTTATTCGTAAAAGCACCAGAGGAATTATTAAAAAGAAACCAAAATCGTAATTGCTAAAAAATTAGCTAAGTGAATGTAGCAATCGAATTAAATAATGTAGGAAAACAATTTGAAGGGGAATGGATTTTTAAATCTGTTTCCCTTCATTTTTCTAACGAATTTGTTTATCATATCGCCGGAGGAAATGGTTCGGGAAAATCTACATTTTTAAAACTTTTATCGGCTTATTCTACCCCTTCAAAAGGACAAATTTCTTACAGTATTTATCAACAAAATATTCCATCATCTCATTTATATTCTAAAATAAGTTGGTGTGCACCGTATGTGGATGTTTATACCAATTTAACGTTAATAGAATTGTTTGATTTTTATACCGCAAATAAGTCTTTAAATTGTAAAAATGTAAATGAGTTTGCACATATTTGTTACTTAACCGAACATGTAAACAAACCACTTAAAAATTATTCGTCGGGTATGTTGCAAAGAGTAAAATTGGCCTTAGCTATTTTAGCAAAAAGTGATATTTTATTTTTAGATGAGCCTTGTAGTAATTTAGACGAAAATGGGGTATTGTGGTACCAAAATTTATTGCAAGTACATTTACAAAATCGTTTAGTAATTATAGCTTCCAACAATCATCAATCCGAAATATTTTGTTGTAATCAAACTATTAATATTGAACAATTTAAATAATTATCATGCATAAATTTCTACTTTCACTTATCACTACAATTTTAGTATTTAATTTAAACGCACAATCGCTTTATTTTCCGCCAACATCTGGCAACAATTGGGAAACATTATCACCACAAAGTTTAGGATATTGTAGCGATAAAATTGATAGTTTATATGCTTTTTTAGATACCAACAATACCAAAGCATTTATTTTATTAAAAGATGGTAAAATTGTTTTGGAAAAATATTTTGGAACACATACACAAAATTCTCTTTGGCAATGGGCTTCGGCAGCTAAAACTATTACCGCTTTTATGGTTGGTATGGCTCAGCAAGAAGGATTTTTATCTATTAACGATACATCATCTAAATATTTGGGTAAAGGTTGGACAAGTTGTACGCCAGAGCAAGAAGCAAAAATAACGGTTTTAAATCAGTTAAATATGACATCCGGTTTGGATGATAATGTTGCAGATCCATTTTGTACCGAAAAAAATTGTTTAGTTTTTAAAGCCGATGCGGGGAATAGATGGGCTTATCACAATGGACCTTACACACTTTTGGATGGAGTAATTGAAAACGCAACTGGTTTAACTTTAAATAATTATACCACACAAAAACTTAAAAATCCAACAGGGATAACAGGCGCATTTGTAAAAGTTGGTTACAATAATGTTTATTACAGTAACGCCCGAAGTATGGCGCGCTTTGGCTTACTAATTTTAAATAAAGGGAATTGGAATGGCAATCAAATTTTAACCGATATGGATTATTACAATCAAATGATAAGTACTTCACAAACCATTAATAAATCTTACGGATATTTATGGTGGCTAAACGGTAAACAAAGTTTTATGATTCCTTCTTCACAACTTGTATTTCCAGGTTTTGTTGCACCAAATGCGCCAGCCGACATGATTTCTGCAATGGGTAAAGGAGGACAATTTTTAAACGTTATTCCTAGTCAGAATTTAGTTTGGATACGTATGGGTGATGAACCTGCAAATTCACTAGTTCCTTTTTTATTAAACGATAATATATGGGAATATGTAAATGATTTAGTGTGTAATCCAACAGCTATAAATTCACAAAAATTAAGTGGTAATTTAGTTCAATTATACCCTAATCCAGCTCATAATTTAGTACATCTTACATCGCAAAGTGTAATTGTTAAAACCGAAATTTATAATCAACAAGGACAAATTGTACATATAGCAAACAACTCAAATAAACAAATTACAATTGAAATATCGGATTTAAATGTTGGATTATACTTTATTAAATCGTATCTAGATAACGGTAAAATTTACACTAATAAATTAGTTAAAGAGTAGTATTTTAAAAAAAGGCAATCATTTACGATTGCCTTTTTTATTTGATCTATTTGATTAATAATTTAAATTTGGTGATAGCCATTTTTCGATGAAGGCTAGGGATTGTTTTTTGCGTTTGGCGTAGCTTTCTACTTGGTCCTTTTCTATGCGTCCTACTCCAAAATATTTGGATTGTGGATTCCCGAAGTACCAACCGCTTACGCTAGATGCGGGATACATAGCTAAACTATCTGTTAAGGAAATTCCTATGTTTTCTGTGGCGTTTAATAAACGGAATAACTCGGGTTTTTCAGTGTGGTCTGGACAAGCTGGGTAGCCTGGAGCAGGTCGAATTCCTTTGTATTTTTCCTTAATTAAATCCTCGTTACTTAAATTTTCATCAGATGCATATCCCCAAAAATCTGTTCGAACCTTATAGTGCATATACTCCGTTGCTGCTTCTGCAAATCTATCGGCTAAAGCCTTTAATAAAATACTGTTATAATCATCGTGGTCTTTTTCGAACTGTTCGATATATGGTTCGATACCTAAACCAGCAGTTACTGCAAAACCACCCATATAATCTGTAATACCCAAATTTTTAGGCGCAATAAAATCTGCCAAGCTCATGTTGTAAGCACCTTCAGCCTTTTTTTGCTGTTGGCGCATCATATGGAAATTACCAATAACTTCACCCTCGTTGTTGTAAATTTCGATATCATCATCAATTGCATTGGCTTTCCATAAACCAATAACCGCTTTAGCTGTTAACCATTTTTCTGCAACAATTTTATCCAACATTTGTAAAGCATCTGCATACAATTTTGTAGCCTCTTCGCCCACCACTTCATCGGTTAAAATTGCTGGAAATTTTCCATGCAATTCCCAAGTTTGGAAAAATGGAGTCCAATCGATATAAGGAACAATCTCCGCTAAATCCAAATTATCCATCACCTTAACTCCAGTAAATTTAGGTTGTACAGGTTCAAAATTTTGCCAATCTATAGGGAATTTGTTTTGTAAAGCATCTTCGTAACTTAATACATCCTTATCCGCTCTTTTTTTGCTGTGATGATCACGCATACGCGCATATTCCTCCTGAATATCTTTGATGTAAGCATCTTTATCCTCACCCAATAACTTCCCAACCACTGTAACCGCTCTTGAAGCATCCAAAACATGCACAGCTTGTCCGCGTTTGTAATGTTCGTCTATTTTAACCGCTGTATGAATACGAGAAGTTGTAGCACCACCAATTAACAAAGGAATATTTAAACCAGCTCTTTCCATTTCCTTAGCTACCGTAACCATTTCGTCCAACGAAGGCGTAATTAAACCACTTAAACCAATAGCATTTACATTGTGTTTAATAGCTTCGGCAATAATTCTTTCCGAAGGTACCATCACCCCTAAATCTATGATTTCGTAACTGTTACAAGCCAAAACCACACCCACAATATTTTTTCCAATATCGTGTACATCACCTTTAACAGTAGCCATTAAAATTTTACCATTGTTGGAGCTTTCTGCTTTCTCCTCTTCCAAATAAGGTAACAAATAAGCCACCGCTTTTTTCATTACACGCGCACTTTTTACTACTTGTGGTAAAAACATTTTTCCGGCACCAAACAAATCACCCACCACATTCATACCGTCCATTAAAGGCCCTTCGATTACTTTAAGCGGACTGTTAATTTTAACTCTAGCCTCCTCAGTATCCGTATCAATAAATTCGATAACACCTTTAACCAAAGCATATTCCAAACGTTTTTCCACAGGCAAACTACGCCATTCATCATCGGCTTTTTTAGTTTTAGCATCTCCTTTAAAACTCTCCGCAAAATCCAACAAACGCTCCGTAGCATCGTCGCGCCTGTCTAGTAAAACATCCTCAACTTTTTCTAATAAATCTTTCGGAATATCATCGTAAACTCCTAACATAGTTGGGTTTACAATACCCATATCCATACCCTCTTTAATTGCATGATATAAAAAAGCCGAGTGCATAGCCTCACGTACAGCATCGTTACCTCTAAACGAAAACGAAACATTACTTACTCCACCACTAATGTGCGCAGCAGGTAAATTTTCACGAACCCATCTAGTTGCTCTAAAAAAATCTAAAGCATTTTTGCGGTGCTCTTCCATACCCGTTGCAACAGGGAAAATATTTAAATCGAAAATGATATCCTCTGGAGCAAAATTTACCTTAGGACCCGTTAAAATTTCGTAAGATCGTTTTACAATCTCAATTCTACGCTCATAATTATCCGCCTGTCCTAGTTCATCAAAAGCCATTACAATAACAGCCGCACCATACTTTTTAATTTGTTTAGCTTCCCAAATAAAACGTTCCTCGCCACCTTTTAACGATATAGAGTTTACAACACATTTTCCTTGAACACATTTTAACCCTGCCTCGATAATTTCCCATTTGGAGGAATCAATCATGATAGGAATTCGGGCAATATCAGGTTCGGATGCAATTAAATTTAAAAAACGAGTCATGGCATACACCCCATCAATCATCCCTTCATCCATGTTTACATCCAAAATTTGCGCACCACCTTGCACTTGGTCTAAAGCAACCTCTAAAGCCTCATCGTATTTTTCTTTTTCGATTAACTTTAAAAACTTTTTACTTCCGGTAACATTGGTACGCTCACCAACATTTACAAAATTAATTTCGGGAGTAACAATTAAAGGCTCCAAACCACTTAAACGCATGTAAGGGTAATTGTGCCATTTGTATTTATAATCGCCTGTATAATCGGGGTGTAAAGACATATTTAAACTTTTTTGATATTAAATTTTACGTGGAGGGTATGTTGCTGCAATATCCGCAATTACTTTTATATGATTGGGAGTTGTTCCACAGCAACCACCAATTATGTTTACTAAATTTTCATCTAAAAACTCTTTAATTTGCTTTTTCATATCTTCTGGAGATTGATCGTATTCTCCAAATTCGTTTGGTAAACCAGCATTGGGGTGTGCGCTGGTGAAAAATTTAGTATTTTGTGCTACTGTTTTTAAGTAAGGTTTCATTAAATCTGCCCCTAAAGCACAGTTAAAACCAACACTTAATAAAGGTGCATGAGATACCGAAATTAAAAAAGCTTCCGCCGTTTGTCCGCTTAAAGTACGTCCCGAAGCATCCGTAATTGTACCCGAAACCATGATAGGTAAATTTGTTCCACGTTTTTCCTGCACTTCATCAATGGCAAACAAACAAGCCTTGGCGTTTAAGGTGTCAAAAATGGTTTCCACCAAAAGTAAATCCACTCCGCCATCTATTAAAGCTTCGGTTTGTTCCGAGTAAGCTTTTACCAAATCATCAAAAGTAACCGCACGGTAACCCGGATCATTTACATCTGGAGATAACGAAGCAGTACGGTTGGTTGGACCAATAGACCCCGCAACATATCTAGGTTTATCAGGATTTTTAGCAGTAAACTCATCTGCACATTCTTTGGCAATTTTAGCCGAGTAAAAATTGATATCGTACACAGCATCTTCCAAAGCATAATCTGCTTGAGCAATTGTAGTGCCCGAAAAGGTGTTGGTTTCTAATATATCAGCACCAGCTTCTAGGTATAAATTATGAATTTCCTTTAAAACATCCGGGCGCGTTAACGCTAATAAATCGTTGTTACCTTTTAAAGGATGGTTGTGCTCTTTAAATCTTTCTCCTCTAAAATCTTCTTCCTCCAATTTGTAGCCTTGTATCAAACTACCCATTGCGCCATCCAGCACTAAAATACGAGATTTTAAAACCTCGCGAACATCTTTTTTTATCATACTACAAAAAAAAACCCTTTGATTAAACAATCAAAGGGTAGATAAATGAATAAACTATTTCACGCTTATCTAGCCCTTTTTACGGAGCGGAATTGGCACCTTCCTAACAGGGGTTGCCAAGGTATCATAGGGCCAGTCCCTCCACCTTTCTGGATAAGTAAACTTTAAAAAGAACTAGGAATTAATAAATTTTAAAATTGATGATCTAATTTTGCCATTAAAAAACACAATAAAAATGGTAATTAATAAAGCATAAGGAATAATCATCAAAAATAAAATTCCGCCATTGATACCATTACCCACTTCACCTTCGCTGCTTTCAATTTGCGCCTTACACATTGCACATTGTGCAAAAGTATTGCTGTAAATTACAGTAAAAATTAAAGCATATAACCATTTCATAGCGAGTGCAAAGGTAATAATTTTAAGGCATTAAAGGGAAGATTTTTTCAAAAAATTACTTTCTAGAGGATATTTGTTTATATTCGTAATCCGAAATAAAGAAACTTTAACTTTTAACAATCAGTTTTATGAGTTCTACAAAACAAAATTACAAGGTACCTTTTATCATGATGGTGGTACTTTTTTTCCTATTTGGATTTTTAACAGTACTAAACGGACAGTTACAAAGTCCGATAAAAATAGTGTTTAATTTAAGTAATTTTCAAACATCCTTATTAACCTTTTCCTTTTTCTCAGCTTTCGTTTTAACAGGCCCTTTAGCTTCTAAAATGATTGATAGAATGGGTAATAAAAAAACATTAGTGATTGCGCTTTGTGTTTTAGGTATTGCGTTATCTGTATTTTTGTCGGCAGCATTTTTAAATTCATTTGCAGTATTTGTAGGTGGATCATTTATATTAGGATCAGGAATTACAATATTACAAGTTGTTGCCAATCCATATTTAGCAGCATTAGGTTCGCCGGAGACAGCTGGAACACGTATTAATTTAGCAGGAGCTTTTAACTCTTTAGCAGGAACATTAGCACCAATTTTTGCAGCAAATGTAATTTTTGGAAAAGCTAACCCAGTTGTTGATGATGTTAAATTACCGTATGTTTTTTTAACTGGTTTTGCATTTCTATTAGCTTTAATTTTCTCTTTAATTAAATTACCAAACATTTCAGCTAGTGCAGAGGAATCTAAAGAAGGAGAAACAAAAGAATTAGTTGGTAATGCTTGGCAATTTAGTCATTTAACTTTGGGAGTAATTGCAATTTTTGCTTATGTAGGTGCAGAGGTTGCAATTGGAAATAATATTAAAACTTATATTGATTCCCCTTCATCAGAAGTTTTAAAATCAAAAAAAACAGATGTTTACAGTTGGTTATACACAGAAGCAGATTCATATAAAACAGTTGGAGATACCGCTCTTGTTGATTCATTATTAACCAAATTAATTCCTTCTGATACATCACAAGTTCAAAAAGCTGATTCAGTAGCTGCATTAAATGCATTAATCGCATTAAAAGCAAAATCAGATGAAGCTATTGAGCAAAACAATTATCCTGAGCCAATAAAATATTTCATTGAGCAAAAAAAAGAAGTAATTAATATTGGTAAAGCGTCAGGAATTATTGCATCTTTATATTGGGGAAGTATTATGATTGGTCGTTTTATTGGATCATTTGTATTTAAAAACGCCAATGCACGCAAAGGTTTAATTTTAGTTAGTGCTTTAGCAATGATTTTAACATTGATTGGTACTTTTTTCCCAGGAACAATGGCGTTTCAAGAAGTTAACTTAGGCTTTACTCAATTTACTATTTTTGGTAATGCAGGTATTTATGCTTTAGTGGCTGTTGGTTTATTCCACTCTGTAATGTGGGGTTACATTTTTGGCTTAGCAATCGATAAATTAGGTCCTTATACCAACCAAGCATCTGGATATTTAATCATGGGTATTTTTGGTGGTGCAATAGTTCCTACTATTCAATCCTTATATGCCGATAGCACGAACAACTGGCAAATCACTTTTATATTGGTAGCACTTTGTCAGGCGTACCTTTTATACTACGCTTTAATTGGTAGCAAAATAAAAAATCACGCTTAATATTTAAAAAAGAATTTATAAAAAAAGCAAGATGGTTTCGTCTTGCTTTTTTAATTTTATCCTTCCGATAAAAAAGTTATGCAACAACGTATATTATCTATTGATTTTTTAAGAGGTTTAACCATTTTTTTAATGATTGTGGTTAACAATCCTGGCTCTTGGGGTACTTGGGATAGCGAAAACGCAGTTTGGGTAAATCATTTGTTTTTACCACTGAGTCATGCTGCATGGCACGGTGCAACCTCAACCGACATGATTTTTCCGTTTTTTATATTCATCATGGGCTGTTCCATCGCCTTTGCTTTAGGTAAAAAAAAAGAAACACAACCTAAAAATCAGCTTATACTTACCGTAATAAAACGTGGTGCATTAATATTTTTATTAGGCTTTTTAAAAGATAATTTTCCGTTTGTATATTTTAATCCCGAAGGAGAGTTGTTGTTAAAAGAAATGGCATCGTACCGTATTATGGGCGTTTTACAACGATTAGGAATTGTATTTATGTTAACAGGCTCCTTATTTTTATTTACCAATTGGAAACAACAATTGTATATAGCAGGTGGAATTTTATTGATGTACTGGGGAATTATTCACATCGAAATTACAGGAGCGTTTGTTAAAGATTTAAATCGTGAAGGATTACATAACTTTGGTACTTACCTTGATCATTTAATATTAGGCGAAAGTCATTTGTGGCGCAACGGATGGGAGCCCGAAGGATTGTTAGGAACTTTCACAACCTCAGTTTCAACCTGTTTAATTGGTGTTTTAAGCGGACAATGGATTGTGAGTGATAAAACCTTATTAGAAAAAATTAGCGGTTTATTTGCCATAGGTGGAGTTTTAGTAGTTTTGGGCTTGTTTTGGGATTTGGCCTTACCTATCAATAAAGGTTTATGGACCAGCTCCTATGTTGTATATGCAGGAGGAATTGCCATGTTATGTACAGCATTTAGTTTATGGATTATCGATTATTTACAGTTTACAAAATTTACAACGCCCGCGATAAAATTTGGAAGCAATGCCTTAACAGCATATTTATTATCCGA
>JACCED011818863.1_pt1 | contig 31190 bp, 30 predicted proteins | sample 7455021 | NCBI WGS metagenome assembly JACCED01 (sample SAMN15323456, study PRJNA562643) | freshwater metagenome | isolation source: river surface water | place: USA:Blue River Watershed | collected 2017-08-19 | reverse complement strand
TGTGATGATATATAATCACAATAATATATATTATGCGTTAAAACACTTAAAAAGTTATTATTTAGATAGTATATAAGATGGCAAAAGCTAGTAAAGCAAAGACTACCACCGACGCTCCCGCTCCAGTTCAAACCACCCCAGCAGTTGAAACTGCCGCCCCAAAGGCAAAGAAAGTAAAGACTGTTAAAGAAACTGCTCCAGTTGCAGTTGAGACACCAGTAGTTGCTGCTCCAGTTGTTGAGTCAACTGATGCATGCTTGGCTGATAAGTCTGAAGAATTCTTCGGAAAGTTACAACAAATCGGTTCATTGATTTCATCATTAAAGACTGAATACCGTTCTCTTCAAAAGCAATGGTCAAGAGATATGAAGATTGTCCAAAAGCAAAGTTCAAAGAACAAGAGAAAGTCTGGCAACCGCAAGCCAAGTGGTTTTGTCAAACCAACTCGTATCAGTGATGAACTTGCTTCTTTCTTAGGAAAGGAGAAGGGTACTGAAATGGCTCGTACTTCAGTCACCAAGGAAATCAATGCATACATTCGTGCAAATGGTCTTCAAGATACTACCAATGGTCGCAAGATCAACCCAGATACTAAGTTATCATCTTTGTTAAAGCTTAAGAAGGACGACCAACTAACTTACTTCAACCTTCAAAAGTTTATGTGCCATCACTTTGCCAAGAGTGTTAAGCCAGAAGCAACTGCTTAAATATTTATACATAACTCATTCATAATATTTCAAAAAAACATAAAAATTACAAAAAATAAAAACTATAAAAATATTTAAACCATAACTTATAAAATAATTTCAAAAAAATATAAAAAGCACATTTTTATATTTTTACACAAGAAAAATTAAAAATATTTTATGTAATTAAAAAATTAAATACTTTTTCTACAAATGAGTCAACTGTAGTTTCCATATTTGATGCTTCATCTGCACAATGTAGTTCTATGACCCGTTCGCCACCAAGTTCTTTAAACCTTTTGTCTATATTTTTACCCATGTTACAAAATTTATCGTAATTTGTATCTCCCAAACCCATAACAGCATATCGTATGTTTTTAAATAAATTATTCGGTATGTTGCGGTTTTTAATTTTTCTCCAAAAATGACTTGCTGTTTCTGGAGCGTCGCCGTTACCATATGTTGAACATACTACTATTAAAACAACTGGTTCGTTAATTTCAATAAAATTAAAATTTCCACTTTCTATAGTTTGGTTTAAAGACATATGGTTACATTGACAATTTTTATCAACTAATAAACTATATATATGATTTGTTATAGCTTGTGCATTTCCACTTTGTGTTCCGTAAAGTAAGTATATGTTATTCATATATATATTAAAAAATATTATAAAATTAACACACTACTTGTTTTATTTTGGAAATACAAATCCATCTTTTTTAAGTATACTTTGCAATTTTTCTTTATCAACAGAACTATTTACAATTTTTAAATTATCTAAATTATTATCATATATATTATAATCTAAATCAAACATACAATATACACTTGTCAACAACTCGTAATCTAGATGAGTGTTCCCACTTTCTTGTAACCATTTATAAAAATCTATCTTTTTATTTGTTTTGTAATATTTTTTGTAAAGTTTCAACACTTTATGTAAATTCATATTCTCAGTGTTTAAGTTAGACTGAATATTATAATCAGTTCCAGACAGTACACATATTTCCCGAAACTCCTTTTGTGTAAAACCTAATTCTTCTACTATTTTTTTAGTATCATATAAAACCAAAGTATGATTCAACAAACTAAAATACCTCAACACTTTTGAACAACCATAAACAAACATATCCATATCCTCACTTAAACACGCCCATACTATTTTTTTAAGCACTAATAATGCACACAACTCATCTGCTTCACCATTTGCTTCATAATATGTCATTCCATATGAGACAATCATTTCTTTTATTATATTAATTTGTTCTTTTTGAATGTAGACAAACTGTTTTTTCAACAAATCCATTGTTGTTACAATTTCTTGTTTTTCGTCATCGTCTATGTCTTCACTTTGTAAATTTTCTTTTAGTCTGTTGTATTCACTTTCCGCATATTTTTTATCATTTTTTCTCTTTATCAGTAGTTCTTTTTTTTCAGTTGGTGGTTTTCCATCAAACACAAATATTGGTATTACATTATAGTGTTTGAAAATAGATAACATTAAATACATATTTTCAATTAAACAATCTTCACCTACAAATTTATAAATATATATACTTATATCAACTGCTATTTTTTTTCCAGATAAATGACTAACCGGAACACATTTCACTGACTCTGTGGTACAATGGTCTCTAATAAACCGATTTAAATTTTTTATTCCCATTTTTAATTTATTTTTTTTGACTTACTATAATTTTAACGTAACATTACAAATCATTTTTTTTATAAATGTTGGTTACATATTGTATGTCTTGTAAAAAAAATTGAAACAAGTTTAAATAAATTATCGTTACAACATAAAATACTTATCAACAAACACCGTTCAATGGAAACTAGAAAACAATATAGAGAAAATATACTATATGAAAAAAATGCTTTGTATGAAGTCAATATTGATTTTAATGATGCAAGTGAATCATGGAAAGCAAATAAAAAAAGTACTGGTAATGGGTGTTATAAATATGTATGCGGTCACATATCTTCAACAACTGGAAAAAAATGTATGAGAGAACTTAAGGATACTTGCGATAAATGTCACTACCATAGAAAAAAATAATTTTATTGTTATAATATAAGTAAATAATGAATAATGAACACACCTCAAAAAAAGTAAAAATTAATATTCGTAACTTTGATTATTCGCCAGAAAAACAAAAAGAAATAGATAGACAAAAAGCATTTTTAAGTTTGTATTATAAAAATAACTACGAAACAATTTTAGAATATACAAGTTATATAAACAAAAAAGGAGTACAAGACTATTATACAATTGAAGACGCATTACGTGACTATGACATACTTAGTGATGAAATATTATTTGAAAAACGTGGATATAATGTATATTCTTATTTGAACATTATACTTAATAGAATTTTCACTAATGAGAATGATGAAAATAAAAAAAAAGAACTTATCAAAACTTTTTTTACTGACTATGAAAAATGGAAAAAAATGTTAGAATCAAAATTTGATATTGATGAAAGAAAAAAAACACAAGAAAATGTTTCAAGAGAATTTTCTCAGTTGAATAACGACCAAGATGAATATGGTTATTATGACACTGAATTTGAAGGTGGTAAGCAAAAGTATAAAAGGACAACTATGAAAAGAAATAAAAGAAATAAAAGAAATAAAAAGAAATCTAGGAAATCAAAAAAATCAAGAATTATTATAAAATAATAAATACGTATAGTTGAAAGGTATTAAATATTGTCATATATATATATATATATACAGATGAAAAAATGTGTTGCTCTTTTAACAAGAGGATATGACAATTTTGACAGTTACTCATCATTAATTACTAGAAATAAACATATTGAGTGCAACTTACTAGATAAAACGATAGATATTCTTATTTTTCATGAAGGTAATATTACAGAACAACATCAAATTGAAATTACAAAAAATACTCCCTTATTGAATATTAAATTTATAAATATAACAAGTCACGCTTTTAAAAAAGAAAAAGAGTGCATAAAATTTTATGAACCAACTAAAATGTTCAACTTGGGATACAGACATATGTGTTCATTTTGGTTTGTTGATTTTTGGAATTTTGTAAGTGACTATGACTATTTAATAAGAATTGATGAAGACTGTATTGTATTTTCTAATATAGATGATGTTTTCACTAAATTAATACACTACCCTATTATTAGTGCAAAGTATGATGGTGACAATGACTTTGTAACTGTCGGAATGAATCAGTTTACACTTAATTTCATAAATAATAATTCTGAAAGTGGTTACGTGTTTAAAAAAAATAACACAAAACATCTACCAGGAGGTCCTTACACAAACTTTTGTGGACTGTCATTAAATACTTTAAGAGCAAATAACATGTTACATAAATATATACAAGAAGTTGACTTGAGTAATCAAATATATGAAAAAAGATGGGGTGACCTTCCTCTATGGGGAGAAGTTGTTGACTATATAATTGGTAGTGAATCTCTATTTATTGATAACACTTTTAGATATTATCATGAAAGTCACAAGACATTAGTTAATTAAGTATCATTTGTTTTCGTATAAAATATTTTTTTAATTTAAAACATTATTATAACAAACAATAATAATGTTTGGATTCGTTATTACAAGACATATTAATTCAAAAGAAACAAACGAGTACTGGAAAGAATGTATTCGTTGTATTAGAAAACATTATCAAAATAATATTATAATGATAATAGACGATAACAGTTCAGTTGAATATATTACAAATGACAATGTTGATTTAAAAAACTGTTTTATAATTCAAAGTGAATACCCAAAACGGGGAGAAATACTTGCATATTACTATTTTTATAAATACAAGTTATTTGATAAAGCAGTTATTATTCATGACTCTGTTTTTTTACAACAAAATATTTCAAATGAAATAAATAATGTAACTGATATTAAATTTTTATGGCATTTTGAAAATAAATGCGATGATAACATAATAAAAGAATTATGTTTTATGAATCATTTAAATAATAACGTTGAATGTGAAAATATTTCACTACTACTTACAAATACATATTTTAATAAGGCAAAATGGTTGGGTTGTTTTGGAGTAATGTCTGTAATAAATTATAATTTTTTAAATATATTAGTAGAAAAGTATAACATATTTAGTTTATTAAGTGTTGTTAAAACCCGCGAAGACCGATGTTCTATGGAAAGAATTTTTGCTGTACTATGTTATATAACTACTAATTACTTTGTAGGTAAGTCACCTTCTATTTTTGGAGAAATTGTTGAGTATAGATTTTTAGGAATGTCATTTCATTACAACTATCATAACTACTTAACTGATAAAAAAATGTTTGATATAACTAAACTTAGTAAAATTATAAAAGTATGGTCTGGTAGATAATTTTATCCTAACTCACAAAGGGACATTCTCATATTGGATAATGCAAAATCAATACTTTCATTTGTTTTTTTACTACTATTCTTTATTTTTTTTAATTTAACTATGAACTTTTGCATACAAGTAATAGAATCAACCATTGATTTGGTTTTATAGTTTGTTTTTATAAAGTCACAAAATTCTTCCAAGTTTTTATTTGTTTTTTTAAACTGTAAGAGAGAAAAATTGTTTTTGTTACACCAAGATAAAAATCCTTGGTAGTTATTCATCAATATTGGACGTATGATATAATAAGACAATATATTTGAGTTTTCTTTATAAAGTGTGTTTCTTAGTGCAACAGATTCGGGTTTTTTTGAATACAAGTCTTTATACGTAATACCCATAAAGTCTAATGTTTTTACCAACTGGAAAAACCCATATGTTCTCTCAAAGTTAATAAAAAAGTCAAAATTTGACAGAAGTTCATTCATTAATTCACTTTCAGATACTACTCTGCTTTGTTTACTCATTTTATTCATTGTCAAGTAGTAACTACAAAATAATGCGTTCATAAACTCTGCCCAAAATTCAGTGTAAGCTTCGTATAAGTTAACATTAGAATTTACTGGAAAAATAGATAGTATTCTCTCTTTACATATAGTTGATTGACTATTCATATCAGAAAAATCAAGTGCAAAATTATGAAATGTTTCATGCATGAGTACTTTAAACCACTCTTCTTTTCTAAAAATAACAATTTCTGAATTTACTGGACAAGTATGAGTAAATGCCGTATTTACGTTATTTTCACCTAAAATATGAATGTTACTAACTGGTAATTTTTTTTTCAAACTTGTAAAGTAAATATATAGCGTAATATTCTTTGAGCATTTTTTTGAAGAATATTCATTTATTATGTATAACCATACTAATATTTTTTCAACATACTCGTTGTAATACTCAATTTGTAGTTGAACATTGGTTTCTTCAACAATAAAAAGGATGCTAATATTTCGTTCAAAGAGAGAAAAAGTATATGATAAAGAGTAACTTGTTGCAGTATCAATATGTTCTCTAATTTCTTTAGGGAAGGAAGTTGCGTTAAATGTTTTTGGTTTAGGAACTTGTGATATGTTGACTATTTTTTCAATATTTATTTTATAAAATTTAGAACCTTCTGTCTCTTTCTTTAGCTTAATCTCATTATCTGCTTTGTCTATTTCTTTGAAAAGTTTTGTAATTGTTTTTTTTGTTTTTACAGTTTGTTCAACGTGATTTATACAATTGTTGTCTAAAAAAAATGACATCAAATTTTTACTAGTGTTAGTTAATTTATTCATTGTATCTACTCTTATATATTATACATTATTTAGTTATTTTTATTATATTTTTTATTTATATAATTATATTATGGAGAGTAACGGTGAAGAATTTAAACTAGAATTACCTTGTGAAGAAAAGTGTGAATGTTTAGTAGAAAATACTGTCATTGATGTAGTAGGAGTTGAAGAACAAACTGAAACTGTGGAAAAAGAATTAGTTTTTGAAGAAGAACAAACAGTTGGTGATGAAAAATTAGAGTCTACTCAAGAACAAGAACAAGAACAAGAACAAGAAGAACAAGAAGAAGAAGAAGAAGAAGAAATTGTCGGAGAAGATTCTGAATTGGGCGACGAAGAACCAGATTCAGATGGTGAACAAAATATCGTTGTTACAGAAGAACCAGTTGTTGAGTCAGTTGCTGAACCAGAAACTGTATCTGAAGTTGTTACAGAAGAAGTTGTAGTTGACTTTACAAAGGAAACAGAACAAAAACCAGTAGCAGTCCAACAACCATCCCCTATTCCACAACAAAGACAACCATATATCAACAGACTTTTGAGACCAGTTGGACACCATTTGAAAAGATTTAAATTTTTTTAAATTGTTTATAAAATAAAATTTATTTTTAAAAACTGAAATAAATTTTAAAAAATAGCATTTATAAAGTTGGTTTTGAAATTTTATCTCTCACCAACATTAAATCTTCTCTCAATACTGGTTCAACACCAGTTTTATATTGCAATAATTTTGCATTTTTTGTTTCCATTAATAATTTGGTCAAATCTGGATTTTGAGTAAATTTTGCTTCCAATGCATTATTTTTTTCTACATCTTTCCTTTTTCCATAAAACTCTGCATCTACTTTCACCTCTTTTGGACGTATTAATTCGCCCTTGTACTTTCCATTTTTACTTGCTGCTGCTTTCGCCATTTCTGGGTTTTTTGATAATTCTGTGCCAGACTCGACCGAAAAAGATAAATAAAACTCCGGATTACTTTCCTTAAATTTTGATGCTTGGTAATAATGTTCAACACTATTCCATCTCTTACCATCTAAAGTAAATGGTTGTATCCAAGAATTGTCTAATTTTTTACGCCAATCCACAATAGAAGCTAACTCAGAAAATTCCCGAATCATTTCTTTTGGTATTTGTTCTCCAGCACCTTTACCGGGCAAAGACTTACTACTTGACTTATCGTAAAAAACAAACACGATATTTTCATCATATAATCCTCTAATTTTTGCTTCGGACAATTCTTCAAATTTAGGAGTAGTGATTTTATTTAAATCAAAATCAGTTCCTTTTAATTTAATAAAATCGGGTATTAAAGCATACAACCCAGAATTTTTTTCCATACATTTTGTAATAATTTTTTTTTTAATTCCATATGGAATTTCTTTAAATGTAAGTGTCGCTTTATTTTTGTACTCTACCAACTTATAATGGTATCCATTATAGTCTAACATTATGTAAAATTCTGGAATAAATTCACCTCGTGATTCAAGAACTGTGTCATTCAACTGACCACAATTCAATACATTTGCATAATCTTTTTCCTTATATGCTTCGTAGGATAATAAAATAAATTTTACATTTAATACCCTCTCCAAAGTGGAAATTGCCCACGTCTCTCCCCAAAATTCACAAGTTTTAATTTTGTCTTTAAATTTTTCCAAAGTATCAATATCTTTCATAAACTTGAACTCTTGCGCTAGTTGACTTGATATTTTTTTTTCTCTCATAATAACTTCTCGTTGTTCACTTATTTTTTTAGCACTCTCTGTTAATTGTTTTTTTTCGTTTCTATCCAAAGTATTTTGATATTTTGTTTTGAAATTATTGTATTCATTCTCTAAATTTTTAATGTCTTGAGTGTCCTTCAAAAGGATTGTTTTAATATTGTCATACTGTTCTTTATATCCTAAAAATACTTGTTCAGTTGCTTCTTTGGCAAGTTTCTCTCTTAATTTTTGGACAGTTGTTACTTGACCAAGTTGCGCAAAAGCATCCCGAATAGTAGCAAATAAACAATCTCCACCACCTTCATTGTCTTTTATAGAATAATTATTGTTTTCCATAAATGTTTCAATCCATACTTCTTCTTTTTTGGAAGTTTTTGCGTTTTTTAAATATTTACCTTGTTCTTTTTCATCTTGTTCTTTTGTTTCTTCTGGTAATACTGGTGGAATTTTTATGGAATCTGTTGTTTGTGTAAAAATGTCTTTACGAACTGCTGGTATAGTTAGTTCTTCAATTTTTTCTTCCGACTTTTCTTTTTTCTTTTTTATATTTTTATTTTTTTCCTTTTTATCATTTTCTTCGTCTGAATTATCTTCATTTGTTTCTCCTTCCTCTTCAGACTCTTCTTTTTCAACTGTTACTTCAGTATCTTCTTCTGGAACCATTCGTAAGTTTTGTAACATTTTTTTAGTAACAAAAACGTATATTAAAGGTTCCTCTAATTTTTCAATATTCAAATTATTTTCCTCATCCATATTATTTGCCACATCAGTTGATTTAACTTCATATACACCAATTTGCATTACTTTGTTGTTTGATTTTACTAAATAAACTGGAAAAAAAGTAACATTTTTATCTTCATATGTATTTTTTGCATTACCTACAGCAATAATTACATTTACACCTTTGATTTCAATTTCATATAATGTTGCTTTTTTTTTAAAATCATCCGAATCAACACTTTTCAATTCTTGATAACTTATACTTTTATCTAATTTTGATAATACCATATATAAATTAACATAACAATATTTTATATTTTTATTATAATAAAAAATATAAAATTTAATTCCAAATTACAAATTTTTTCATCATTTTATCATTTTTCAATTCGTTTATGTAATACCACAACTCCTTCCTTCTAGTTACAACTTCATAGTTCTCAATATTATTTTCAAACAACAATATTTGTTCAATTAAATCTTGTTTTTTCATCTTATTTGTTCTTACATCTTTCATTAATCCATAATAGTCACAAATTAATAATAACTGTTTCACAGTATAATTTACGTCATAGTTTACCATTTCAGTATACAAGTCATCATCTTCAATACAAATTCTATTGTATATTGTTGTATTCGTATAATTTATTTGTTCAAAATCATTCAATAGTTTTTCTATTTCACACAAATTTTCATTAGGAGAATCATCTCTAAATTCACAAGTAATATTTTCATTATTATTTTCCATTTAATATTATTTGTAATAATAATATTAATTTACAACTTTTTATATTATTTTTTACAAAAGTTACATATCAATCATATCCATATACTTGAAAATTGATTTGTTTGATAAACTTGGATATGTTTTTACTTTACATAATGATAGTCTATGAACCACATCAATAAATAATTCATCATTTATTTTTTTCTCTGTAGCCAAAGAACAGTTGTCAAAAATTGACTTGTTGTATAGTATTGCAATATTTTCTGTAATTTCATCTACTTCATTTTTTTTATTACTTTCTTTTATTAATTTTACAACTTGACTCATTAAATCACAAGTAATAGTTACAATTTTTTCCTCGCTAATAATTTTATTACTACATAAATTTACAAAGAATGAACTAAGTGCTTTTCTTTTCTCGTTATCTTTATTAATTTTACAAAAACGGTCATAATCTTCTTCTGGTTCTACGTATTCAATTGTTTTGAATAACTCTAAAAATGTATCCAAACTATTTTCAAATATCAGTTTCATTACTTCAAATTTTTGAATTAATAATGCATATAAATCCGCATACATTTTTGAAAAGAAACGGTTATTTGATGCGATGTCAAATATAGAATTTCCAACTTTTAACATATCTTCATCACTTGTATCGTTTTTTACTAACTCTTGGAAATTTTCAATGATTTTTTCAATTAACTCGTCGTAATTTTTATCTGTCAATTTATTTAAACACGTTCGTAGTAAATCTATCTTAGAATCTATTCCGGTCTTTTGTTCTATTTTTGTTGCTTGAAATGTTCTTATTGACTCCCAATCTTCATCACTTACACTTTCTACATTTTTACTACGTTTTTTTCGTTTAAAACCAGAATCAGTGCTACCACCAGTTGAACCACCATATTTCACCGCTGTTGACATAGTATTTTCTTTTTTAGCAAATATTGGAGTTCTTATATAAGTAGGTGACCCAACTTGTTGCGCAATTTCACTTATAATGCTCAATGTATCTTCTGGTAATTTTATTTCAAAACCATTAAATGTTATATTATGAAAGTCTGTTAAATTATATCTTGTCATTGTTTGCATCTGGTATAATATATATTTGATAATCATTTATATCAATTTTTTATAATAATAATTAATTTATAGTAAATACACTTAAATATATACCTTGATTATTTACTATCAATGTCATTAGAAATAGAAGAGTCAAACGAATTAAATTATAATGAAGAAGTAAACAACTGGGACGAGTTAGATATTGATAGTAACTTATTGAGAGGAATATATTCCTATGGTTTTGAAAAACCGAGTCCTATTCAAAGAAAAGCAATTAAACCTATTATTGATAAAAAAGATGTTATTGCCCAAGCGCAGTCTGGTACGGGTAAAACTGCTACATTTGCAATTGGTGCTCTTTCTATGGTTGACACTAAACAAGACGTAACCCAAGTATTGGTGTTGTCACCTACTAGAGAGTTAAGTAAGCAAACTGCAAATGTTATGAATGGTATTGGTTCTATGATGACCGGGTTAAGAGTACAAACGTTAGTAGGTGGTTCATCAATAGATGAAGATTCATCTAACTTAAGAAATAATGTTCCACATGTTATTACTGGTTGTCCGGGTCGCGTATATGATATGATTCGTCGTAGTTGTATAAACGCCAAAAACATTAAGTTAGTTATTTTAGATGAAGCAGATGAAATGTTGTCTTCCGGATTTAAAGAGCAAGTATATGACATATTCCAAAATTTTAGTAAAGATATTCAAGTTGCTTTGTTTAGCGCAACTTTACCTAACTATATTCATAGTATAACTAGTAAATTTATGCGTGACCCAGTGAAAATTTATGTTAAAACAGAACAGTTAACCTTAGAAGGTATTTCTCAATATTATGTAGCGATTGATGATGACAGACAAAAATATTCTACACTGAAAGATTTGTATGCTTTTATTTCAATGTCACAATGTATTATTTATTGCAATAGTGTAAAACGTGTATCTGATTTATATGATGCGATGGTAGAAGACGGATTTCCAGTATGTAGAATTCACAGTAGTATGGATAAAGTTGATAGAGACAATGCGTTTAATGAATTTAGATGTGGTAAATATAGAGTGTTAATTTCATCTAATGTAACTGCGCGTGGAATAGATATTCAACAAGTAAGTGTAGTCATTAATTTTGATGTCCCCAAATGTGTGCATAATTATTTACATAGAATTGGTCGTAGTGGTCGTTGGGGACGTAAAGGTGTTGGTATTAATTTAATTACACGTCGTGATGTTTCACTTATGAAACAAATTGAAGAGCATTATTCTTGCCAAATTGACGAACTACCCGCGAACTTTAATAATTTAATAAAATAAATTCGTAAAACTATAAGAAAAGTAATCTACATTTGATGTAATGATATCAAATATAGAAAAAGTAAATGAATATTTTCAGATTCCGATTTGTTTTAACAACAGTAAAATGGAACTGAGTAAAAACGTAATAGATGATTTAGAACTTATTAAGACTGTAGACCCTTCATGTAATTCTATTTACTCTTTTGCATTTAAACCAGAAACAACTCTAGGTAAAAAAGTTCTTGAACAGTTTCCACAATACTATACAACCGATACTGAATTTTTACAAGATACACAATCACTTTTAAAAAACTACAAGAAAATGAATTTGAAATGTGATGAAACAAAAAATGAAATGCTAACTGAAGTTATGGAAGTATGGGATGATATTAAGAATGATACTGGATTCAAAGAAAAATATCAGTTCATAGACTGGCCAATGTGGGAATTTCTCAATCATTCAGAATCATTTTTACAAGTAATGAGTATTTATAATTTAGCATCTCCAGTAATTTCTCTCTTTGTACCATTTATTATTCTAATCATTCCTTTTTTCATAATAAAAATGAAAGGACTAAAAATCACAATAGGTGAGTATATTGAAGTCTTGAAGATTATTGCTTCCAACCATGCAGTAGGAAGACTTTTTACTGAGTTCAATAACGTTGAATTAAGTGAAAAATTTTACCTTGTAGTGTCAGCAGCATTTTATATTTTTTCTATTTACCAAAACATTTTAACTTGTTATCGGTTTCATAATAATATGAAAAAAATTCATTCTCATTTGATAAAAGTGAGAGAATATATAGAGTATAGCGAAGTTAAAATGTATAACATTTTGTTATATACTGAAACTTTAAAAACATACACTACATTCAACGAAAAAATAAAACAACGACTTACAGAACTTAGCAAACTAAAAGAACTACTCAACACAGTAACAGAATATAAACTTTCTATGAAAAAAGTAGGCGAACTTGGTAGTGTTCTGAAATCATTTTACACGTTATACGATAACAAGACATACTACGAGTCTTTGATGTTCTCTTTTGGTTTTCACGGTTACCTTGATAATATAGAAGGTTTTCTTGGAAATATAAATAACAAAAAGATAAACGCTGCAAAACTGAATGCTAAAAAGTCAAGTGGAAAAATGAAAAAATTGTATTATCCGGCTTTAATAAATACGAAACACGTGAAAAATACAGTAAAATTCAAAAAAAATCTTATCATAACGGGTCCGAATGCATCTGGTAAAACAACAATTTTGAAATCAGTATTAATAAACACCATAATCACGCAACAAATGGGTTGTGGATTTTACGAAAGCGCTACAATATGTCCATTCAAATATATTCATTGTTACTTGAATATTCCAGACACTTCTGGACGTGATAGTTTGTTCCAAGCAGAAGCGCGCAGATGCAAAGATATACTGGATATTATTAAACAACACCCAAAAGAAAATCACTTGTGTGTATTTGATGAATTATACTCGGGAACTAACCCAGATGAAGCAGTACTCAGTGCTTTAGCGTTTATGAAATATTTAGTAAAAAATAATACTGTTTTTTGTATTTTAACAACACACTTTATAGAAGTATGTAAACATTTAGACAAAAATACAAAAGTTTCAAATTTTTATATGCACACTGAAAATGTTTTTGACGAACATGGAAATAATGACATAACCAATTTTAAATACAAATATTTGTTAAAGAAGGGAATTTCCAATGTAAGAGGAGGAATTAAAGTTTTATGTGATATGAATTATCCAACCGAAATTATTGAAGAATCCAAAAAATTATAACACTATATAATATATTCATAAAATGGGAGAAGAAAATACAAGTGATAAAAAAGATGATAAAAAAGAGAATAGTAAAAAAGATAATAAAAAAAATGATGAACCAATTGATGATAAAAATAATAAAAATGAAGAAAAAATTACAAAAGGTATGTTAGATATGTTTAAACATAAAAATTTAATGATTTTATCAAATTACTTGTACTATTTATCATATTTTTTGTATTTTGTTGTCTTGGTGTTATTGTCTCTAACATACTGGAATAGTCGTTTAGGAAATAATTCAAAGTTTCAAACGTATATCCAAGTGTTAATGGCTGCGACAATTATAGGAACAGTTTATTCAGTATATTTACAACAAGTTACATTTAAAGAAACTGCTAATTATAACATGTTAACTAGTTTTGATAATAATTTCAAATCACTATTTGATGAAACAATACAATTTTTCATAGAAAATCCAGATATGAACTATTATTACAATGAACTGTTTTATAATATAAGTGAATACAAAGAAGAAGAACGTAATAAACCTTTAGAGACACAATTTACTTTTATTATTTTATCAAGAGTGAGTAATATCATATATTCGTATTATGTATATGGAAATAAATTTTCAGAAAAAAATGAGAGAATTGAACAGTCCGAACAAACTTTGAAAATTATATTAGGTTCTTTTTTTAGTTCAAAAATATTTAATGCTAACTGGGAAAGTTATAAAATAGCTTTGGCAACAGAAATTACCAAACAGTATATTAAAGAAAACTTCAATAAATAAAATTATTGTTCAAGTCAAATTGTAATTCGTTTATTAAAAAATATAAATATATAAATATTTTTTAATAATGTCATCTTTAACTCCAATACTAAGCATTCCGTTCTTATTGTCTTTAGGAATAAGTCTAATTTTAATTGGTTTCGTAGGAGTATTTTTTTATCAAAAAATAACTGAACAAAATCATAAAATAAGTAGTATGGTTGATTTAATTTCTACAATGGCAGAAGAATTAAACTATATACGAAGTCGTGTTCAGAGTAGCGCAGCAGTAAGTACTTTACAGAGTGGTTCTCAAGCGCCTACGCAAATACCTTTATTCAGTAGTCAACCAGTAAAAACAGATTTAATCAATGTTTCAGATGATGATGATTCGGAAGATGAAGAATCTGATGGTGACAGTGATGAAGAAAGCGGCGATGATGATGAAGAGTCCGACGATTCTGAGTCTGATGAGGAAGAAGAGGAAGAAGAAAATGTTAGAGTAATTAATATTAGTGATTCTTTAATACACTCTGTTGAACATTCTGGATATGTTGAAGAAATTCCAAGTGAAGAAACCAACGATAATGATGATATGAACGATTCTTCAGAAGACGAAGATGATTTAGACGAAGATGACAAAAGCAGTGTTGCCAGTGATTCTGAATCTAAAGTGGAAGTTGTTAAGTTGAATGAAGTTATGGAAGAACCTCAAGAATTTGAACCAGTTTTAGACATAGATGCGACATTGTTAAAGTCAATTCATATGACATTTCCAACTAGTGAAAATATTGACTATAAAAAAATGTCATTGAATAAATTAAGGCAAATTGTCTCTGAAAAAAATTTATCATCTGATTCATCAAAACTAAAGAAACCAGAGTTACTTAAATTATTAGGAGTAGAGTAAATTATATCTAAAAATAAATAATATTTTGTTGTTATATATAAAAATATGTCCTGGAAAACTTGTTACTCTGGTTCAAATAACATTCATTTTAATTATCCACCAATAATGGCAGATGGAAGAAACTATGCAAGTTGGCAACCAGAAGCGGTTGTCAATAAAAGAATCCAACAACAAGAAAATATTCATACAAGTTGGCAATATAGACAATTTTTAATTAACAATGGAAGAGAAATTATGAAATACAATACAATGGAAGCGTGCAGTGATATGGGGTTACCTTCGCACATACAAACTGGAAATACTCCGTCATCCAATGTACCACACTTATATAAGTCAAGTTACGATACAAATAATCCCGGTTTTGGATACTGCTCAAGTAACTTGAAAAATCCATATTTAACAAGAGAACAATTGCAAGGACGATTAATTTCCCCTTCTATTGATTTAAGTGAGATTGAAAAAATGCATACTACTACAAAATAAATAACACACTAATGAAAAATAACATAAATATGAAAAAGTATTATAAAAACATTGTTATAATACTTTTAGGAGATAATATTTCAATAGTATAGTATAAATGAAAATACTAAGTATAGACGTCGGAATAAAAAATTTAGCGTTTTGTTTATTTTCCAAGTCGGTTGAACAAGAAGAACATTATTTTCATATTGAAAAATGGGATTCAATTAATTTGTCACAAACAAGTGAAATGAAATGTTTAGAAGTAGAAAAAAATCAACCGTGTAATAAACCAGTCAAGTTTACTAAAAATGGAAAGTGTTACTGTTTGAAACATTCAAAAAAACAAGAGTATCAAATTCCTACATCAGAATTGAAAAGTGGTTTTATAAATAAACAAAAAATACAAACTTTATACGAAATGGCAGACAAGTATAAAATTAAATACGAAAAACCCATAAAAAAAAATGACTTGGTTTCATTAATCAATGATTATATTTACAATACTTGTTTTGACCCAATTGAAAACACGAATGCATCAAAGATAGATTTAGTAACTATTGGTAGAAACCTTCAGACTAAATTTGATATAATTCTTGCTGAACATTTATCAAGTATTGATAAAGTGATTATAGAAAATCAAATAAGTCCAATTGCAAATAGAATGAAAACGATTCAAGGTATGATTGCTCAGTATTTTATAATGAAAAATAATAATATTTACATTGAATTTGTCTCTTCCATAAATAAGTTGAAAGACTCTTCTACGGAAAGCATTTCAAATAAAAACGAGGTAAAAGAAGACAAACTGAAATATGGGGACAGAAAAAAAATGGGAATCAAAAAATGTTTAGAAATAATAACTAATGAACATAACTACAAGACTTGGGAGGATTTTTTCTCAAAACATAACAAAAAAGATGATTTAGCTGACTCATTTTTACAAGGTATTTGGTATATTAAAAACAAATTGTAATAATTATATAATTTTAAAATAATATATTTATTATTCGTAATACTTAAAATTATATGTTCTTAATTATTCATAGATAAATATGGACAACGACATTATTGATATTTCTAGTATTAAACTGAATGATGGTCCAATGAAATCTGCGAATTTTGGTGGAGGTATTGAATTATTGATGAACGAGAAAGTGAGGGATGGTGGTTCAAAACCTACAAGCGATATTCATATTGATGATTTAGACAATTTAGAAAATGAATTAAATGATTTAGTGTTGGAAGAAGAAGCGCCTTCTAGAAGCACTTATGAAAGTAAGTCAAGTTTATTTGGAAAATCTGTTAGTTATGACACCCCATCATCATTTAGTGAAAAACCATCTGGTGTAAGATTTGAAGAAACTTCTAACTTTGGTTCATCGTCCGACCCTCCAAGTATTGGTAAGTCTACTGCCCAACAAAATACCGATGGAACAACTTGGGATGGATATGCTAAATTTAACAATATTCCAATTAATCCAGATAAACCAGTACCGAATGAACCTCAAATGACAAAAGAAGAACTATTAAGAGAGAAATTTAAATTTTTAAGAAAGTTAGAAGCGCTTGAGGCAAAAGGTGTAAATTTAACAAAAAAATATACTATGGAATCACCACTTGCTGAAATGCAAGGTGAATACGAAATGATTATGGAAGAAAAGACCAAGCAAAATTCGGTCAAATTTCAAGGTAACATGTTGATGGCTTGTATTAATGGTATTGAGTTTTTGAATAATCGTTTTGACCCTTTTGATATTAAATTGGACGGATGGAGTGAACAAATCAACGAAAATCTCACTGACTATGATGAGATTTTTGGGGAACTGTATGAAAAATACAAGTCAAGAGCATCTATGGCACCAGAGTTGAAGTTATTATTTCAATTAGGTGGTAGTGCAATGATGATTCATATGACCAATACTATGTTCAAGTCTGCAATGCCAGGTATGGATGATATTTTGAGACAAAATCCAGATTTAATGCGTCAGTTCCAAACAGCAGCAGTAAATAGCATGGGACAAAGTAATCCCGGATTCTCTGGTTTTGTAAATGGCATGATGAACACTAGTGATATGGGCGGTCCACCACCACCAATGGCAACTCAAGGACCGAATGCTGTTCCTCCATCTGTTTCTAGGGGCGGTAATAACACGTCTTATATAAATCGTCCAGATTTAACTATGGGAAGAAGTAGTTTCAATGATGGAATTAATATTCGGGAAACATTTAGTGGTGCAAATGAAGTAGAAAGAAGTTCGCGTAGTTCTCGCCCAGAGATGAAAGGTCCTAGTGATATTTCTGATATATTGTCTGGATTAAAAACAAAAACAATTAATATTCAAGAAACAACGCCTTCGGCACCTAGTGTCCAACAAACTCAAACGTCTCAAAATGATAGTAGTACTATATCTATTAGTGATTTGAAAGAGTTACAGTCTGGAGGAAATATGCCGAAGAAAAGTAAGAGAAGACAAAAGTCAGATAAAAATACTTTGAGTCTAGATATTTAGAATAATCATATAAATGAGTATAATTATTTAATAATAAATATTAAATAGTTATATGTATCACGACTTAACGTTAAGAGATGGTTCTCATGCGATTTCTCATAAATTAACCAAAGAAATGATAGAAGAATATTGTATATTTGCTGAAAATGCTGGAATTGAGGTAATTGAAGTTGGACATGGTAACGGTATCGGCGCATCGTCCATACTAATTGGAGAATCTTTATTATCTGATTATGAAATGATTACAATTGCAAAAAAACATTTAAAAAATACGAAACTGTCTATTCACATTATTCCCGGATTAGCTACTATAAATAAAGATATTAAACAAGCAATTTCATTAGGAGTAGACATTTTTCGCATTGCTTCTCATTGTACTGAAGCATCTTTAACAAAAACACATATAGAATATTTATCTGGATTAGGTAAAACAGTTTATGGTGTACTAATGATGTCTGCTAGTTGTTCAGTAGAAACATTATGTGATGAAGCTAATAAAATGAAATCATATGGTGCAAATGCTATTATTATAATGGACTCTTCTGGTTCTTATAAACCACACGAGGTTTCGGAAAGAATTAAACTACTTGTAAAATTAGGTATTCCAATAGGATTTCACGGACATAATAACTTACATTTGGCTGTTGCAAATTCTTTAGCAGCAATAGAAAGTGGAGCAACTATTATAGACGTTACCTTACGTGGTTTTGGAGCCGGTGCCGGAAATACCCCATTAGAAATTATGGCAGTTGTACACGAATCAAAGTCTTTGAATAAAGATAAAATATTAGAATTTTGTGATAATTTTAAAATTCCAACACCTATATGTAAACCTATTAATATTTTAACGTCAAAATATAAATTATTTAGTGGTTTTGAAAAACATATTTTAACCGCATCAACAAAATATAACATTTCATATATAACACTTATAAATGAAATTGGTAAACAAAAAATAATCGCTGGACAAGAAGATTTTATATATGTTTTGGCTAAATCCTTACAATCATCTCAGACTTCTTAGAAATATTTTCATTCATTATTTTTTTAATAGTTTCATACTCTAGAAGTGGTGACATTTCCTCTAACGGCGGTGCAAAAATAGTATTGTTAGTTTTTACACCCTTCACTTTTGGTATAAATTCTTGATCTGGTGGCATAAATATTTCACATATTGATGGTTTATCACAATCCATAAATTTTTGAAAATAAACATAAAAATCATCCCAAGACTTAATTTGAAACTTTTCATATCCAAATGCATCAGCAACTTTCATATAATCTGGCAAAACAATACCAGTATTTGAATTAACTGAATTATAAACTCCATTGAATAACATTTTTTGTGTATGTTTTATCATTAAATAACCATCGTTATTAAAAATAACAATCTTTATTTTTAAATTATGTTGTATGATTGTTTGTAGTTCTTGTAAGTTCATCATCATACCCCCATCACAGTTTAAACACAACACTTCCCTATTTGGTGATGAAAATGCTGCTCCTAAAGCAGCTGGCAGACCATAACCCATTTCTCCTAATCCATATGATGAAAACATTGTGTTACCGTCTTTTAAACGTATTGCTTGGTGACCCGATAATAAAGCTGTTCCCATATCTGTTACAATTATTTGGTCTGATTTTAAATAATCTGATATTTTATCAATCATTTTATATGAATTTGGAAAAACATCATCTTTATGCATTTCTTCTATAAAAGGAAATTCTTTTGAAATACTAACACATTCGTCTAACCACAACTGGTTACTATATTTTATATCCAATTTTTTAAGAAATTCGTTACAGTCTGAATTAATAAATAAATTAACAAAACTTTTACATTCGATTTGATCTACGTCTACCATAACAACTTTAGCTTCTCTTGCAAATTCTTTAAAATCATATCCAGACTGCGGAAGAGTTAACCTACTTCCTAATACTATCAACAAGTCACATTTTTGTAAAATAAAATTTGCACAACGTTGACCATAAATACCAGGTCTTCCAAAATATAAAGGATGACCATTACTTAAAATATCAATTCCAGACCACGTTAAGAGAACTGGAACTTGAATGTTATTAATTTTTTCTTTAAATAACTCAACAGAATTAGATAATTTTACACCGTGTCCAGCTAATATAACAGGTCTTTTTGAATTGTGGAGTAATTCATTTATATTAAAAAAAGCACTATCATCGCTTATAACCTTTGGTATATAATTATTCCATTCACGAAAAACGATATTTTTTGTTTGAATATCAAATGGTAAGTCTAACAATATTGGACCCTTACGCCCATCTAATGCAATCGAATATGCTTTTTCTAGTTCATCTTGAATTGTTACTGCATCTAATATAGTTTTAGCATATTTTGTTGTTTTTGAAACCATATGAGGAAAATCAAAACCTTGAGTTCCAAACATTCTACGGTCGGCATGCTCTACAACATAAGATGAAGATTCTTGTCCAGAAAATATTATTGTAGGTATTGAGTCTGCCCATAAACTTACAATACCAGTTACAGAATTTGTTGCACCTCCACCAGCAGTTACTAGTGCAACCGCGAGTTTATTTGTAGTTCTATAATAAGCACCAGCAGCAATAACTGCACTTTGTTCGTTATGAACATTTATAATCTTGATATTATGATTACTGAATGAATCATATAAATTTGAGTTTGCAGAACCAATAATTCCAAAAACAGTCGTTATTTCTTGTTTTATTAAAAACGAACTAACTATGTCACTTACTTTCTTCATACTCATAATAATTTAAATAATAATTATTTAAATTATTTTAACTAATAGTTTTTATTTGTTTTAACGCATGAATACTTGCACAATTTATAATGTCTAAATTACCGTGATACTTTGAAATAATATCACTTGAACCAATAACATTAACATGTACCATTAACAGATTCCCACTTAACCATGTTGGTTTATTCGCACTATAATTCTGCATATAATCTTTAATAGATAACATAAAATTATCAAAATCATTAAAGTCCAGATGTTCATCAAAATTATTTTCGGTATTGTTAATTTTTAAAAAAATTGTTGTTTTCATTGTTGAATATATATTTGGATTAACATTAAGAATTACTTTACACCTTGGAACATTTATAAATTTGTATATAGCATTTTCAGTTGTTTCAATATATTTGTCTACATTTATTCTTGTCGCCATTCCAGCACTTTCTGAATTTACTTGTGTAACTACTTCAGCATATGTTATTTTATAATTTGAACTAAACCTTATTGTATCATCTAAATATTTTAATAATGGTAGAGAAACTTGACCCCCACAAGTTACCATATTAATATTATCAGATTTTATACTAGTAATATTTGGTATATATTGTTCTCCTATATTTGACGGTGTAAGGTCAATTACTTTAATTCCTTGTTCTGCAAAAACTTTGTAATTTACAACTGCAGAATATGCATCTGTACAATCAAACACAACTTCACAACATTTAGGATTTTCTATAAAATATTCTATACTTTTATCACTGTAATAAATATTTTCTGGTATTTTTTTTGTAGTTTCTCTCCTACCTACAAATGCAACAAATTCAACAAAGTCTAATTTTATCAATTTATGAAGTAAGTCAAATCCTATTTGTCCTGTTCCTATTATAGATACTCTTATCATTTATTACTATTTACTACTAAATATAAATATAAATAAACTTGAGATATAACTTATTTACATTTTACTTACTAAAAAACTCTTTAATTTTATTACAAACGTAGTCAGCATCTTCAATAACCATTCCATGATGTGCTCCTAATAAAAATCCCTCTGCCATAATTCGGTCTGCATTAGGAAATTCTTGTAAATATTCACGATAAACCGGATGACGTGTTACATTTCCAGCAAAACATACTCTTGTTTGAATATTATTTGCTTCCAAAAATGTTAATAACTCTAATCTTCTTTTTGTCATAAAAGCAATCGCCAACCAGTCACTGTTATATGTATTTATCGGCAACACTATTTCTGCTACATCTTTCAAATTTTCTAAGTATCTATTAAATATTATTCTACGTTTCTCCCTAATTTCTTCAATACGAGATATTTGAACTAAACCAAAAGCAGCATTCATTTCAGATGACTTCATATTGTACCCGACTGCACCATATAAAAATTTATAGTCATACGGAATACCATCAATACTATATTCAAAACGAGTTGTTACATCTTCTGAATTATCGCCAATTCTTCCCCAATCTCTGAACATTGTTGCACGTTTTAAGTATTTTTCATCATTGAACATTAACATACCCCCAGAACCACCAGCAGTAATTAAGTGACTTGAATAAAAACTAGTAATTGCTACATCAGTTTCTGGAGTAGATGTAACAGTATCTGCTGAATCTTCAAATAAAATAATTTTTGGATTAATTAAATCTACGCGTCTTCTAATTTCTGCCCAATTTGGTTTTGAACCAATCAAATTTGGTAATATAACTACTTTTGTTTTATCCGTAATTTTTTCACAAACTTGATCTGGTGACGATACATATGTTCCAACTTCAACGTCACAAAAAATAGGTTTCAAACCACACTGAATAATTGGTGCCAAAGTAGTTGAAAATGTACACGCTGCAGTAACAACTTCATCATCTTTATTTAAATTTAGTGCGTTTAATCCTAATAATATTGCAGACGAACCACTATTTACAAACAATCCATATTTTTTACTAAATAATGATGATACTTTTTCTTCAAATTCAATAGTTCGTGGCCCAAAACCGGCTAACCACCCATCATTCAAACAATCAACCACTGCTTGAATTTCTAAATCTCCATATGCTTCTTTTTTATTTGGTGCATACCAAATTTTTTTTGAAACAACGTTATTTGACATATATGCTATATAATGATTTTTTATTTATATTTTGTACACATTTATTTATAAAAATTATTTTCAAGAGTATTTATTTGATTTTCAAAATTATTAATATCATTTATAAAAGACTCTAAATATTTTTTCTTAAAAAATTTATTAATATTTACCCACTGTTCTTCTACTAAATGTAATGTACTTTTTGCAAATTCAATTTCCTCTTCACCGTAAGCTACACCATATAACGGTTCTCCAGTTTCTTTTAAATACTCTATAGGCGCTAACGTATTCAACCAATCTTCTTTATTTAATCCATCTACTTTTACAACAATAGAAATACATCCACACATTGCGGAAATCATTGGTAAAAATGATATTGTGTCATATGAATAAAAATATTCAAAATTATTAAATATATTTACACAGTCTAACAGTTGATGACTTCTATTTATTTCAAATGAATTTGGTGGTGGGGGATGAAGTTGTTCAATATATTTTTTATGTATATTATGACCTTTTCTAATAGTATAACACGCACCACTTCTTTTTTCTTTGTTATTATTTTTAATATATGGACTAACATATATGTATGGTAATAACTTAAATACATTTCCAAGTTTATCTGGATTATTCTGAATCTTTTCTTCTGAATTAAAATAATATACTAGTTCATTTTTTCCCCACGTACCCAACCAATCCTCGGGAACATTTAGACCAAGTTTACTCAACATCCATCTTACACAATATTTTGCATTTAAAGGATTTCCTTTTGTGCCTTCACAGTATATTACAATACAGTTATCGTCTATTGGATAGTCATTTTCATAATATTTATTAAATATTGAATTTTCTATTTTAATGTTAGACCATGAAAATATTCTAACATTTAATCCATATTCTTCAAGTGTTTTTGCTAAATTATACTGAACAACGGTTCCTCCATCATTATACTTAAAATATGGCATATGCGCATAAATTAATATATTTTTTATTTTATTATTTATTTTATTTCTAAAAATTTTAAATTTTTCTCCATCAGCATTACCTTCATGATGATACCCATTAATTTCTTCTTTTTTATATTCATATGTAAATTTCTTATTTCCAGAAATTTTATTGATGAATTCTACTAAATTTAAATTTTCATCACCCACAAAATTAAATGTTTCAAATCCAATAGGCATATTTTTTATAATGAAAATAGTTCGTTTTGCCATTTCAGTTATACTTAACCATCTTTTTGAAGTCTTATTACTTAAAATAAAATGTGGAACTTCTTCGTTTTCAAATTTTTTATTAATAATTGATGGAAAACGTTCTTCTTGACAATAAGGTCCATATGTATTTAGTAACCGAATTGCTACTATTGAAATGTTATATGTATGAAAATAGGAAGAACACATATGTTCACACGACACTTTTGATGCTCCATACATGTTATAAGAATATAACATATCTGTTTCACAAGAAGTATCTGTTGCAAAACCATATACTTCACAACTACTAAAAAAAATCATTTTTTTTACATTTGTTCTTCTTGCGAATTCTAAAATATTAAAAGTATTTACAATATTACCTAAAGCATTTTCTGGGTTATTAATACAAGACTTGGATGAGGGATCGCCTCCGGCATGTATAATAACATCAAATGTCATATTATCGTTTAATTCATACACTTTTTCAATACTAGTTGGTATCCTATGACTATTTTTATGAATTAAACAAACAATTTGCCAATCGGTATTTTGGATAATTTCGTTAACTATATTAATCCCAACAAAACCATTTCCTCCAGTTATCAAAACTTTCATATTATTATATTTAATAATATTTATTTTTAATATTAATAACTTATATATTATTTACAAATCCAAAGTAAATTATATACTATTATTATTATTTAAAAAGTTAATTTTTAATATTAATAATGTGCGACTACAATAAAAATATTGTAAATGAAAATAATAATTCATATATTAGTGATGGTTTATTAAAACAAAATTTAGACAAATATACAATAAAATATGGACTAAAATACGTTAATATTGACATTACAAATGTATTATTAACGAATTTTGTAAAAAATAACGTACTACACATACCCTCTCAATATTATATTATTACAAATAATTTATTCGACATTCCAACGGAGTTTTTTACATTAACAAAATCTTTTTTTATAACTGATAAAACTAATAATAATATTCAAGAGTATGACTTAAATACTGAATCTATCTTTATTGATTTGAATACAAATGTAATATATACAAATAATATTCCAGAATATATAAAAAATATTTTTCCTAACTATAATGAACCGATGCCTTTTAATTTAAAAATTAAATATGGAAATGGAGATAATCAAATTGACGTTACTACTATAGCTATTTGCAAATGTATGAGAAAAAAATTAATATATATACCTTTCCACACAGACAATAGAACTGTTTTATTTGGCGACCCATGTGTTGGTATTAACAAACATATTTATATATACGACAAAGATAGTAAATTAGTATCAACTATAGATGATAATGGAAATTCGTATATAAATACTGACACAAATGAACATTTTGTTCGTCATCAATTTCTTTCTTATATAAATAATGTTCCAGAATATTTTAAACAAGTATTTCCAGAAAGTTTTATATAGAATTATTCAAAATTATTATTTAAAAACCTATTGTTTTATTATAATTATTACAATGACAACGAATTATAATAAAATTGCATTTATTACTGGAATTACTGGTCAAGATGGATCATATCTTGCCGAACTATTGCTTGAAAAACAATATCAAGTTTGGGGAATGATACGTCGTTCTTCTTCTATAAATACTGAAAGAGTTGATCATATATTTAAAAAATTAAACCTTCGCTATGGTGATTTATCTGATGGAATTAATTTAATGAATATTTTCAATGAAATATATAACACTTACAAAGATAACATTCAAGTGTTAGAAGTTTATAACTTGGCAGCAATGAGTCATGTGAAAATATCTTTTGATATGCCAGAGTATACTGGAAATGTTGACGGACTGGGAACTCTGCGATTGTTAGAAACTCTTCGTAACTGTGGAATTCCCTTAGAAAAAATACGTTTTTACCAAGCGTCTACTTCAGAACTATATGGTAAAGTTGTTGAAGTTCCTCAAAAAGAAACAACCCCTTTTTATCCTAGGTCACCTTATGGCGTTGCAAAAATGTATGGTCATTGGATTACCAAAAATTATAGAGAAGCGTATAACATGTACGCTTGTTCTGGTATTCTATTTAATCACGAATCCCCTCGTAGAGGTCATAATTTTGTAACACGTAAAATTACTATTGGATTGAATAAAATATTAAAAGGTGAAGAAACAAAACTAGTTCTGGGAAATATATATTCAAAGAGAGACTGGGGTCACGCCAAAGACTATGTCAGAGGAATGTGGCTTCTTTTACAACAAAATAAACCAGATGATTATGTTTTATCTACAAATGAATTTCATAGTGTGAAAGAATTTGTTGAGAAATCATTTGCTTTGAAAGGGTTTAATATTTTGTGGAAAGGTGAAGGAATCAATGAAATTGGATACGATAGTTTAACCGGAAGGGAATTGATTTTCATTTCTGAAAAATATTTTAGACCAGCCGAAGTAGAAGAACTACTAGGTGACTCTACTAGGGCAAGAACCGAACTCGGTTGGAAACCAGAATACACTTTTGACGACTTGGTTTCTGAAATGGTGGAGCAAGATTGTAAATAATTCGTAAATAATTTATTTTTTTCATAATAATAATTATATAGGTTATGAAAAAAATATTAGTAACTGGAGGTTCTGGATTAGTGGGTAATGGAATTAAAAGTGTTCAACATTTTTTTTCAAATGAATATGAATTTATATATGTATCATCAAAAGACTACAACTTGTGTAATTTAAAGGATACACAACAAATGTTTGAAACACACAAACCAAATTATGTTATTCATTTAGCCGCAAATGTAGGCGGGTTATACAAAAATATGAACCAAAAAGTAGATATGTTTGAAGTAAACCTAATGATTAACTTCAACGTTATTAAATGTGCACACGACTTCAAAGTTGAAAAACTTATTGCTTGTCTTTCTACTTGTATTTTTCCAGATAAAGTTGAATATCCTATTGATGAATCTGTTTTACACAACGGACCACCACATTTTTCAAATGATGCGTACGCCTACGCAAAAAGAATGTTGGAAGTGCATTGTCGCGCATACAGAGAGAACTATGGAGATAAATTTTTTTGTATTATTCCTACCAATATTTATGGACCCCACGATAATTTTGATCTTGAAAATGGACACGTTTTGCCTGCGTTAATTCATAAATGTTATCTTGCCAAACAACAGAATATTAGTTTTATTGTTAGAGGAAGTGGCACACCTCTAAGACAGTTTATTTATTCAGAAGACCTTGCAATACTAATAATATTTATTTTGAAAAAGTTTGAAGATGATAATATCATATTATCTGTTTCTGAAAAAGAAGAAGTTAATATTGGAGATGTGGCAAGGTTAATTGCCAAGGCGTTTGATTATGAACACCGTATCGTATTTGACAAAAGTTTCGCAGACGGACAATTTAAAAAAACAGTATCCAATGCAAAATTACTAGACTTTTTGAGAGAAGATTTTGAATTTACCCCAATTGAACAAGGTATAAAACAAACCGTTGACTGGTTTATTCTCTCAAAAGAACCAAAACAAGAATGATAAAATGAGAGAAAATATTAGTCTCGTTATTATAATTATAATATAATATATACTTATAATATTCAACTATGAGTAATGATGAAAATTTAGAAAATAATCCAATAATATTCAATAAAAATGGGTTTAAAATTGTTAAACAAGAGAGAAATTCCTACCTAGTCACTTTTGACATAGAAAATCCTCATATTTACATTGAAAAACTAGTCAATTTTAAATTTTTAGATATTGTTTTTGAGGTGAATAAAGACATTATAGATAACTATTCTGTTGAAATTACAGAAGAAAACGATACAAAAACCGAAGGAAATGTTGTTATTACTTTGAAACATTTATTTGCTGACTTGGGATTACCTCAAAAGTATATAAATACAAATGTTGTTATGAAAAAACAACCAGACCAGTCATTCACTTCTTTTCACATAAAAAACATGGGTGTATTGCCAGAAATTGAAAAATTAAATGAAGTTGAAGGTAATAACTATGAACTTTTTAAACTGAAGAACGTAATAATATACTGCAAGTATGTAAATGAACACAAAATAAATGTGGAATATTATATTTATTATCCGAATTCATTTATTCTCTCTCCAATACTTGAAAAAATAATTTGTTCCATTGTTTATAAAATATTTATTAGAACAAAACTATTTATAGAAATGTATAGATAACTCAATAAAGAACAAACTATGTTCATAAACCAACTTTGGAGGTTTCTCTCAAATATATATTTTGTTTTTGAAATTTTGGGGATAATAACTTTTACTTATATTGATTTTTTACGTGATAAAAACTATCCTTTGTTTATTCAAAAAATAACACGTAGTCTTGCAAGTAAAAATATTTTGTACGTAAAATTTTTTCAAGCAATTTCACTGAATAATAATTTAATAGACGGTACAATGAACCAAGAATTGATAAAATATACTGATTCGGTTCCATATTGTAGTGATGACATTGACTTGCAAGTTATCACAAATTTAAAACTACTTTATGATATTCAGTTTCTACATAATACAACACCTATAAATGCGGGGATGATTTCTCTCGTTTATAAAATGAATGATGGTGTTGATAACCAAGAAGTAATTGTAAAAATAAAAAGACTGGGTATTGAAGAAAAGTTAAATGATGCAATTGATAAAATGAAATTTATCATTTATTTTTTGACTTTCATACCACAGTTGAATCATTTTAATATTCTAGAGTCTTTTAATAAGAATATTCTTATACTAAAAAGTCAACTGGACTTTGAACAAGAAGTACAAAATACAATAAAAATGAAACATGATTGTAAAAATTTAAAATATATAAAAATTCCAAAAGTATATGAATCCGTTACAAAACTTTTACCCAATGTTATTGTTATGGAATATATTTCGGGACTACATATATCAAAAGTAGAAGAAATTGACTATAAACCTTTTGCCAAACTAGTTGTGAAATATGGAGTAGTCAGTTCTTTTATGAATGGTTTTGGACACGGCGATTTGCATGCCGGGAATATATTATTTATCAAAAATGGTGATAATTACAAACTTGGGTTGATTGATTTTGGTATTGTATTAAAAATTAATGAAAATGTAAGAAATAAATTTATAAGTATTTTTTATGATTTTTCCAATAAACCTCCAATAGAAATTTCTAATGATTTTTTATCTTGCTTTGTTGAACCTAAAGAAGTATTTCAAAATTTACCAACTGAACACAAAGAATCATTTGTTCAAATGACTGCACAAATAATAGATAATGTTATACACGGTTCAAAGTCAGCAAACCAAAGTAAACTTTTTGAATTTATTATTCATTTCAATGATTATTTAAGTAACAATGATTTAAAAAAATATGGTCTATACTTCAATGATGACTTTATTAAAATGCAAATGGGATTAGCAATGGCACAAGGGGTGTGTTTATGTTTATGTAAAAACAACTATATTGAAATTGCTAATCAAGTTTCAAATGAAATGTTTCATAATGATATCTTTTTTGAATGAGTGTTGTAAATTATTTTTCCTTATCTATAAGAATTTCTTTTGCCACATTTCTTATTATTTTATCGTAGTTTCTTTCGTTGTCTTCGTCTTTTATCTCTCCCATTGAATTATCCAAAATCTTCATATATTCTTCGTGTTTTTTAGTAGAAATATCGTCGGCTTTTGGATTTGCCTTTAACCAGTCCGGGACTAACTTGATATTCTTGTGTTCTATCAATTTAATCGCGCGTTTCATGTGTTTTTTATCTTCGTCCTTTACCCAAGCGTCATTATATTTCACGTGAATCACTTCGCGTTTCAAGTCACTGCAATGAATAGGTCTTTTATACACATCAAGTCCCTTTAATTCGCGTATCAAAATATTATTTATGCTACCAACGTAACCTAATCTTCCAAAGTTCTCAAAGTCTTTGAAACCAACATCAATACTATTGATAAAGTCAGTAATATTGAACGCATCCTTGCACTTTTCATTCAAGAAAATGTTCAAGTTAAACTTATTATTTGTTGTATTGTTATTGTTAGTGATATTATTATTGTTTGTAACACTACTGCTACCTACTAACTCAATAATTTTCTTATTTTGTTCAATAAGTAACTCCTTGAATTCATTATTTTGTTTCAACAATTCAAGAATCATTGCACTACTTATTGGGTTTTCTTCTTCAGACTTTTCTTCTATTTCTTCGGTAACTAAAGAAATATTATCTTCGTTAAAATTTGAATTTTCTTCGGAAAAATTACATTTTTTGTTGTGATTCCACAAACTAGAATGATGTTTATATTCTTTACCACACAAACACCTATACTTTTTATTTTCGCAAGTAGGGATTTGGGAGTTTTTTACGTTAAAAATTGTAGTATTTTGTAGTATTTGTAATTTTTTTGAATGTTTCAGTGTCGTTTCATGTTTTTTAAAATCCTTTTTGTTATTAGTTATGTAGTCGCAATACTTACAACTATAAGTTTGGGATTTTTGGGGATTTATTGTAGTATCCATTGTAGTATTTTGTAGTATATTATACTACGAAAAAAATCCCTAAATACTTTTTTTCCAAAATTAAATTTATGCTCACAAAATTATGCTCTCCTCCAAAATACGAAAAAATGAAATTTACAGCATTATGATGTAAAACACGTTTTGAAAACTAGTTGTATCCAAAATACCCTAGGTTTTGAAAATTGGACATTTATTTTTGTCCATTTTTTCAAACCCCTATGGCTTTTGAGCAAAAATTTCTTCCA
>JACCED010246587.1_pt1 | contig 31216 bp, 30 predicted proteins | sample 7455021 | NCBI WGS metagenome assembly JACCED01 (sample SAMN15323456, study PRJNA562643) | freshwater metagenome | isolation source: river surface water | place: USA:Blue River Watershed | collected 2017-08-19 | reverse complement strand
AAATAAATCCATTATATACATCACAATGATATCCTATATCAAACTTATTATCATTATTAGAACAAAATTCTTTTTCTATTATGGATAAAACATAATTATTCTTATTTTCAATAATTAAACAATACAATCCTAACATATTTTTTTTATTTTCTGTCGGTGTGACATCATAAAATTCATAATCAAAATAATTATGTATTTTTATTTCATTATTATTTGTATATGAAGACATATATTTAATTAAAAATTTATCATTAAATAATTCAGAATCAGATAAAATAGGAAAAAGATAATTACCTAATTCATCTAATTTTACTTTTCTTTCACTATAATATTCTAAATTTTTTAAAGTTAGCACATATCTAATTAATTCTTTTTTAAATTTATTATCAACTTTGCTAAAAGAAGAATAAAAACTTCCCATTTTTTTAGTTAAAAATATCAATATAAATATTTAATATTTAATATTTAATATTTATTATAAATTTTATTTTAAGTTCAAAATTTTATTCAATTTTTTAAATTAATTATTTACTTTTAATTATCAATACTTAAAATAATATTTATAAGATAATATAAATAACAATGAACAAAAAAGAAAATAATCACGAAAATGATGATATAGCCATGTATATATTTATTAATAATGATTTGAAAATGGAAAAAGGAAAAATAGCTGGACAATGTGCACATGCTACACAACATATTATTGAAGAAATCATTTTTCAACATTATAGTTGCAAAAAGGATGATTCAATAAAAATAAAGGAGGATTATATTAATTGGAAAAAAATTTATGGTTCTGCTAAAGTTGTTTTGAAAGCAACTCAAAGCGATTTAGAAGAATTAATGAATTTACCAAAAACAACTTATATTCGAGATGCTGGTAAAACACAAATTGCACCAAATAGTTTAACTTGTGTTGCATTTTATCCTTGTAAAAAATCTGATTTAATACATATTACTCAAAAATATAAATTATTATAAACTTTTATTTATTATAACATATTTTTTCATAATATTTTTGATACATACCATCAAAAAAATTTGATGGCTTTAACATCTGGAATCAAAAAAAATATATAGGTTAAATAGCTTAGATATTGTTTTTTTATATCATCAAAATGGATTTAAATACTTTTTACGATAACAAGAAAAGTCGTATTATTTACATTTCTATTTACGAAATAATTGTAAATGCATTAGTTTTTGCATTATTTGTTTATGGTATGCATATACAAAAAATTAGACCTGCTTTCGGCATTTTTGTTGCTTGGCCTGCTCTTATTATGACATTTGTTCCTTGTAATTTTCATCACTTAAAAGATATTAATTACGTTAAAGAACATAAATACTTTTTACAACAAGTATGTGTTCGTTTTGGTTTGGCATGTTTTAATCTTATTACATGTATTAATGCAAGAACGGCATTAGTGTATTGGATACATGATTCATTTATTAGAAATTCTTTTCTAATATACATTGTATCTGCAGCATTAATGATACCTATTACGTTATATCTTAATTATAACGAAAAAAATGTTCTAAATGAGATTTATGAAAAGAAAAACCAAAATACAATGGAGCAAACTAATAATAATGATGTTAATATTATTGTTAACACGGTAGAATTAGTGGATACCAATATAGAAAATAAAGAAAATAATGAAGTTCCTGACTTTGTTATTTCTGTTGTAGATTGTGGTGCGGCAAATCCGTTAGACAATGTTTAAAGTATTAAAAATTATAAAAATAAATTATAAAATAAAAAAGTTTTTTTTTCTAATAACCAACAGAATTTAATGCTTCATCAATCGTTTGACCTGCATTTAAACATCTTTGAATCATTTTAGGATTTTTTGCTTCAATAATGGCTTCATTTTGAACTTTATTCATTTGTTTAAATAATTCATAATTTTCTAATTGGTTATTCAAATAATCTAAAATATCTTGTAAAGTATATTCAATTAAATCATTTCTATCAAATGAGAATTTAGTTGAATTTTTAAAATTTTGAAAAAATTGTTCTTCTTTTGATAATCTTGAATCACAATAAATTGTCTCAAAACTAGTACCAATTTTAGCAACATATTTAAATCTTTCATTAACATTTTCAGGTATTTCACTTTGCGAAACAGCTGCTTTTGTAAAACAAAAATCTGGTTCTTTATATAAATATTGATAAATAGTAGATGAAGTAAAATCAAATATCATTTGGTTATTATTTTCAGTAGTATTTTCAATATTTTCAATAATTGAAGGATATCTATGTCCTGAACTGTTTATCCAAAAATCACCTTCTTCTTCTAACATTTTTTCAATTAATAAGTCAACATTAATACGAGGAATTATTGGTGAAAAAATATTGGTATTTTGGTTTTCAATATTGTTATTATTATTAATATTGTTAATATCTATATTATTAACTTTAGAATTATAGTAAAGACTATATGAAAAAAAAAAATTATCATCTAATTTTAACATATTAAACTCAATAATTTGAGCTAAAATAAACATCACAAAATAAATTTTTGACATTTTTAATTTTGTTTTTAATATAATCTTTTTATTTAACATTAATGAATAAAAAATTGGTTTACATATCATTAAATAAATATCATCTTCATCTGAATCAACTAATCTGTATCCAAAAGTCTTTGTTGCAGATTCTTTGTTTTCTAATTGAATAGCTGATTCAATTATTTTTTTAAATAAACTTACTGTTTTTATATGCATATTTAATACTTTATTCTTAGAATTCTCATTTTGATTATCCATTTTTAATATAATATTTAATTATTAATATTTTTTTTTAATATTCTATTAATATACTTTATAATTAATCATTTTTTTATAATTTTAAATATACGTTCTAATTAAATCCTACAGAATCTAATGCTTCTTCAATACTTTGTCCAGCATCTAAACATCTTTGAATCATTTTAGGATTTTTCGCTTCTTTAGATGCTTCTTCTTGAACTTCATTCATTTGTTTATATATTTCATAACTTTCTAATTGAATATTTAAATAATTTAATATATCTTGTAAAGTATATTCAATTAATTCATCTTCTTTATTATGTGCAAATTTACTACAATCTTTTAAATTCTTCAAAAATCTTGCTTCTTTTGATAATTTTGATATACAATCTATTTCATCAATTATTACAATTTGTTTTTTACCTTTAAATTCTCTTTCTCTTCTAGCTTTATATACTTCATCTTTTAATTCATATATCATAATATATGATTCACTAAAATCAAAATAAATTGGAAAATTTTCATTTCCATTTTCAATATTTGGAATTCCACTATGATTTATCCAAAAATTACCTGATTCTTCTAACATTTTTTTCAATACATTTTTTTTATTTTTATGATTCATATTTTCTTCCATTAAATTATTTGGTTGTAAATATTTAACTATATAATCATCTATAATTCCATATTCTGTTAATCTAAAAATATTTAAATTAATTATTAATGATAAAATATACATTGGAAAATACATTTTCGCATATTCAACTTTTGTTTTTAATATAATCTTTTTATTTACCATTAACGAATAAAATGTTTCTGAATCTCTAAAATAAATATCATCTTCAGATGATTCTGATAAACGATATCCAAAATAATTTTCTCTTGTTGATTCATTCTCTAATTCAATAGCTGATTCAATCACCTTTTTGTATAAAAGAACCAATTTAAAGTGAGTTTTTAGTTTGTTATTTTCATCACTCATTTTTTATTAATTTTGTTTATAAATATTATTTAATAAATTTTAATTATTAAAATTTTCATTTTTTTATTCAAATTTAATTTACGTTTTATTAAAATCCAATTGATTCTAAAGCTTCTTCAACAGATAATCCTGAATCTAATAATTTTTGAATCATTTTCGGATTCTTTAATTCAGATTTTAGATTTTGATTAAGTTCATCGAGTTTATCTAATGTATCAAATAATTCTAATTGTTTATTTAGATAACAATAAATATCCTGTAAAGTATATTCAATCATTTCATGTTTTTCAAAACTAAATTTAGTTATCTCTTTTGTGAATTTGATGTATCTTTCTTTATTTGATAATTTTGGATGTACTTCTAATTCTTTATATACAACTTTTAATTTTCTTTTTTTTTTACCATCGATATCAATATAAGTTTCATTTGTAGGATAATTCAATTTTTTAATATATTTTCCATCATCTTGTAAATCATATTGTTCAACATATGATTCATTAAATTTAAATACTATTTGTTCTGGTTGAATATTTGTAAAATCTGAACGGTCTTTTGTACAACCACTCTTATTTATCCAAAAAATTCCTGGTTCTCGTGTCATTTGACCTATTATTTCTAAATCATTATCATAGTTAACATCTTCTTCCAACAAATTATTCTCTTCAAGATATTCCGCATAAGTTTCAATTAATGAATATTCTTCAATTTGAAAAATATCTTCATTAATAATTTTTGCTAAAATAAATAATGGAAAATAAATTTGATGATAAGGTACTTTTGTTCTTAATAAAATCTTCTTTTGATTCATTAAACTCATAAATAATGAATCATGATTAAAAAAACTATCACAATCACTTGAATTTGATACTATATAAGCAAATGTATTATTATTTAAATTATCTTTTTCAATTTGCATTGCGGCTTCAATTACATTTTTAAATATAATTAATGCTTTATTATGAATTTCTATCTTTTGTTCTATTGTGAACTGTTCCATTTTTATTTTTGTTAAATTAAAAAAAAAAATAAATTTATTTATATAATTAATTATTATTCATTTTTTATTTATTTTATTATTTACGTTAATAATAATTTTCAGATAAATAAAACAAAATAAACAATTGTTTATTTTATTTATTTATTTAATATTGGTCTACAGAATAGTTCATAACAAATCGCTGCCGCTTTTTGTTATTCACTTATTCTTCCGATCGCGAAAATCGCAATTTTCGCTATTTTTTATATTTTTTTTACATTGAATTATTGCTATTTTTATAATAATTTACATATAATTTTATTTATTTTTGGTATAGATGATAAAATAATTAAAATCCGACCGATTCTAATGCTTCTTCAATCGATATTCCTAAATCTAATAATCTTTGAATATTTTTTGGATTTTTTGATTCAATCAAAATTTCCTCATTTGTTAATTTTTTATTTTCTTCGTTTTCATAAATATCTATTTGATGATTTAAATATTCTAATATATCTTGCAATGTATATTCTGTTAATCTCTTTTTTGAATGATCAAATTTACTATTCTTTTTCGCATATAAATATGATCTTTCATCTTCTTTTATCTTTTTTTTATTTTCTTCGATAAATAATATAATTGAACCTGGTTCTTCTATATGTAAATTACCATCCATATCTATTGTTTGTGTTCTAGTCTTTTTTATTCTAAAATAATTGTTATTTTCATAAATATATTGATCTATTTTTGAATCCTCAAAATTAAATATTATATTTAATGATGTTTGTTTTCTGCTATTTCCAGCATGTTGTATCCAATATTCACCATTTTTATTTAACATTTTATTCATAAAGTATTTTTTATCTGTAAACATACCATTCCCATCATAATATCTTTTTATCTCATCAATATCTTCATTCAATAATGCATATTCAAAAAAATAAGTATGAACAATACTTGAATTATCAAAATGTATTATATCCTTATTAATGATTTCACATAAAATTAACATAGGAAAATATATTTCTTCTTCTTTTAATTTTGTTTTAAATATTATCTCTTTTTTTGTCATTAAATCCAAGAATAAATGATTTAAACAGTTAAAATATATATCTTCCATATGAGAAAATGATACATTATATCCAAATATTATTGAATTTTTAGGATTTTTTTCTTTTTCAATTGCTGATTCTATTATTTTTTTATATAATTTACAAAATAATATATGTATTTCTATTTTATCTACTTCATTCATCTTTTATTATTATTAGTTAATTATTATTTTTTTAATATTATTTTGTTTTTTAAATTCATTTTTTTTATAATATTATATTGAGAATTTAAGTGTCCCATACACGTTGCTGATAGCATTCCCTGCACAACCAACACCATGATGATTGAGAATAAATCTCTTTTACATATGGACATTCCACCCACCTAACGTCCACGTTAGTGCACTGCGGATATGTCCCAGAACATTTCTTTTGAGGCTTTGAATACTTTTTTGTTGAATCCATTTTTTCAATATATAAATAAATATCTAATAGTTTAAATAATTAGCTATCATTTTTTATTAAATAAAATTTGATTTTTTTTTAGTCATTTGTTATTAATTTTATATATTTATCAAAATACGTTCAGAATGCAAACAGAACTTCCAACTGAAGACCAAGATAGTGTCTTTCAATATGTCGATAAATCAGTGATTCAATGTCACGATTTTTTAGGTCTTATTAAGATTAAAAGTCCTAAAGCTACTAAAAAAGCTCATGACAATATACCACTACTTATTTTTACATACATTATTCATATTGAATTAAAAAATATTAAAAATATGTTTGATTTACTCGATTTAATACCTAATAAAAATATACAATTAGGTTATTTACCTATGTGTCCATGTATAAAATTTGATAATGATGAAGATATACAAATTAATTCTATTATTGATTTAAAGATTTTTATTGTACATATAATGTACAATATTATATTGGAATTTGTTGAATTTATGAAAATTTTATATATGGACAATTATGATGTTCATATATCAGAGGAAAATAATATAGTATCTATTAAAAATATGGCTAATAATTTACTTACTATTTTAACCTTTTTAGAACATGATATTGAAGGTTTCGAAGATATTGATATTGAAAAATTTATGCAATGTATGGAAAGTAATACTAAATCTAAAAGCGAAATTTGTTTAGTTTTTGAAAAAATGGTTAATGTTATTTATAGTCTTAATAATTTACAAGAATTTATACATAACATCATTATTGAACAAAATAGGAGTATTTTTATTAGAACACTACTTAGTAATTCAACTGAATAAAAATTGATATATTTTATATCAAATGATTTACTACAATAATTATAATTAAACTTAATAATAATAAATACGTTTAAACTTAATAACTATGATTTATCAACTTCTTAATAAGGTTTGTAGTAAAAATTTTACAATTTATGACATGTCGGATAAGAATATCAATCAAATTGGTATTTTGATTAACTTATGTCAGCAAAAACACGATATTATTGTTTTTGTTAAACGCAATAATCAAAATAATGATTTTTTTACTTTACATGATAGTATATATAATCAACAACAAAATTTTATGATGAACTATAGAACTGAAATTGTCATTTTTCATAAAGATAATTTTATTGATTTTAATTCTGATCAAATTGAAGATTCTGATGATGAATTTAATAAAAGAATGCATATTATTAAAAGTTTACTGGGCGATAATATGTGTTGTATTTGTTACAATGAATCGATTGATGATATTAAAAAAGATAATTTTACTATTACTTTATGCAATAAATGTTCATCTTGTTTTTGTTTCAAATGTCTAACTAAATCATATGAAAATATGAATAAAGAAGTGTGTCCCGTTTGCAAAAAGGATATGAATGTTCATACGGCTTAAAAATTATTATATTTAATAATTTTTTATTTATAAATAAACCTTCGTCTTTTTACTCGTTGAACAAAAAACTTGATAGATAAAATTCTCTTAAAAAAAAAATCCTTATAATATTTTGTCTAATAACAAAATATTATCATGAACACATCAGCTAATACTATGCCCCATGATGGGGCTGGAGCTGGTGCTGGAGCTGGAGAGGAGGCAGTTAATATTAACTTCTCTTCTTTTTGCATCATGGCGGCTCGCCTTGTTCGTGAAAACTCGGAGAACAGGGAAGCTCTCGTGGCAACCCTTTTCAAGCAATACATTGCTTCTACATGCCCCTGCGACTGGCGTCATGGGTTTACACCGTATCTAAGGGGTGAGACCACCGTCTCTATTCACTTCGCAGTGAGAGAGATCCGTAACTACCCCAAGTATGTCTTTTCGGAGGATGGGCTCATTTCTTACCAGAAAAAATCCATCTCTTTCGGAAGGGATCTTACGATTCTTATGGCTGATGGACACATGCATATCATTTCAGATAGCGATCTGATCATCAATCTTAGCATCCCGGGACAGTGGAGAACTGAATTAATCGGGATCTACGTAACTCCCCTTACTCCGACACCTGATGTCGAACACTGCCCCGACCTCGCAGCACTGTTGGCAGAGTTTCCAGCAGTCGAGAGTGTCCGGATGGAAGCTGGTCGACACGATATGGTGCGCGGAAACGTTGGGGATGATGGGGTTGAGAGCATGAATCGCAACGCAAGGAACCGTGAGAGGTTTGCTGCTGCGAAGAGAGCAGAAGATGCCCTCTTGAACAAGATCTGCGCAACCCGCTTACGGCATCAGATATGGGCCTGGATTCTCCAGAACAATCAAGATGGTCGTTATGCCTCGTATATCGAGATGATGGTCATGGATGGGTACACCTCAGACGTGTATCCCTGGACCAGTGCATACCCATCTACCCAACAGCTTGATGCTGGTGCTGGCGCTGGTGCGGGTGATGGAGCTGGTGCGGGTGATGGTGCGGATGCTGAACAAGTTTCCCCCGTGGACTACCTGAACCAGCTCTGTGCAGTGGTATCCAATGCGCGCGAGGTGTTATCAGAGGCAAACCAAGTCTCAGGAATCGTTGAGAAGGAGCTAAGGCAAACATCGTTTTTTGCATCCTCTAAGGAGTTGAGGAGCTTGTTGGAAGCTATACGAGAGCTCGATAAGGCTATCGTGTACTTTCTCCGCGCCTCCTCTCCCAAAAAGAGGGCAGTTCAGATGGAATACTTGGGAAGACAAGTATCGGAAGTGCATGATGCGATCGACAAGGCACAGGCTGCAAGGTCGTCATAACAGGTTTAGTGATGACGACATGACCATCCTAGGTAGCTCAAATCGGAAGCGATTGCCAACTGGCTTCGTCAACTCGACCAACACATCAGTGTTGCAAGTGGTTCCCATTGGAATGCTTGCTGGGTTTGCATACCTTGGTACAATTTGCATGCAATATGGAGCATATCCATCGTCGTCTTATCCTGAGAAGGAGATAGACTCTGTTTGTCGTCAGTGGAGCAATCCGAAAAGACTAATTATAAATATTATTCTATCACTTCACTTAAAAAAAGTATTTACAATAAGAGTTTTTGCATATATTTGATAAAAAAAAACTTAATAGATAAAATTCTCTTAAAAAAAAAATCTTTATTTAACTTTCGGTATAAAGCTATACATCAAAATTAAATTAGATAATTCATTACCGCTCTAGTGTGTGCTATCTGAGCCTCATCAGGAGAAGTAAATTAGAAGTCTCGTATTAATTTTATAAAATATTTCATTAAAAAATTTGATAAAAAGAATTATATTTTTATTAAGTATAGATAGAAATGAAAGGAGGCTACAAAAAAACAGAACAAATTTATAATAATAACAGAAATGCAACACAAAGTTTTAAAATTGTTTACCATGTCTTTGAAAATATACCATTATTTAATATAAAAAATTCTAATAATGAAGAAAATTTAAATGAATTATTTAATTCAATATATCAAAAAGTTTTATATTATAATAAAAAACTAAATAAAAGTTTATTTAATTCTAGTACTACTATTAAAGAAAAAATAGAAGAAGATGATGATAATATTATAATATTTATGGAATTTGAATCACCTAATTTTAATACTATTTTAGGATATATATTTTTTAATATAAATTTTAAACAAATAACTTTGATAAGAAAAAAATTTATACTTGAAAGTAGAAGAAATATAGAATTTACATCCAAAGAACTCGAAAAAGGTTATTATATACCATGTTATATTTATAGTAGAACAAGTTTTACAACAACAAATACAAGGTCAGATTTTGTAAAAACTAATAATAAAGATGCAGAAAATGCTTTTTTAATAATAAAAAATAGAATAAATAATTTTACATTTGGTAAATATATATGGGATTTTTTTAAAGAATATCTTAATAGTCTAAAAACATTTTTGTCTAAAAAATTTCCTAAAATATTTAAACCAATATATAATATTTATTTTTTTATTACAAATGATTCTGCACCAAATGCATTTACTTATCACATAAAAAACGGTATGAAAATGTTATATAAACAACTATACGATTTTTTAACTAATATAAATCCTGATTTTTTCCATATAAATATAACTAACAATTCATTTATTTATAATCAATTAATGAAAACAAATGAAGGAAATGAAGAAAATGAAGAAAATGAAGGAAATAAGTTAACTGGACAAAAAAGAAATCGAAAAAATAGCAATAATAACAAAACTCTTCAATCACCTACTAAAAAAGTTGGTGGTAACGATTTTTCTATAACTAAAAATACAAATAATTTAAATTATAATAATAAATTTCCTTCATTAAACAGTAATTTTGAAATTATTTTTGATTTTTATGAGAAACAACCACTAAATAATGGAAATATTAAAAAATATAAAGATTTACCACGTTTAGATAATAACATAATAAACATAATGCATAGATCTAAAAAAAGTAATCATTTTTTCGGACTTCCTTTATATTATGTTTATTAAACAGTGTAATGTAATAACGTAAAAAAATATTTTATAAAAAATTTGAAAAAAATATAATAAATATTTAAACTATTTAATTATTTACTAAAATTTACTGCTAATATTATATATTTTAGTAAAATAAAAATGCAATATTCTCAACATAATGAGAGACATCGTGAACGTTCTATTAGATGTGACACTGAAGAAACAGTGACAGAACGACAACGTTTTAATGATTTTGTGATTGCTTTAAATAATATTTTAAGAATTGGTCAAATGCCTAATGCTAATAATACAAATTTTCTTACTTGTGGTAAGAATGGTTATTGGAGAATTCAGAAAGATAGAAGAGTTGGACATGAAGGAGAAATTCAAATAATGACAGGACAGCATAAATCTTGTTCAAAATGCAAAGGTTTTCTAAAAAAAGCCTATAATAATGTTAAAAGATATGAAGATGAAAGAATTAGTACATTTAACAATCGTACGGCTAATATTTTATTAAGTCTTTTTGAAAATTTTAATATTCAAGATTTTGAAAATGATGTTATGCCATCAATTTCATATTCTATTGTATCTACAACTACTACAACAACTACTACAGAGTATACACCAGCTTCTAATTATTCTAATCAAGAAATTGAAGAAGATAATGAAGAAGTTGAAGAAGTTGAAGAATATAAAGATTATGGCGATGATTTTCCTAATGATTATTTATGTCCAATTAATATGACTCCTATGAAAGACCCTGTTATATGTATGGATGGACATTCTTATGAAAGAAAAGCTATTGAAAGATGGTTTAGAAATAATAATAAAAGTCCTAAAACGAATCAACCATTAGAAAGCAAGGTTTTAATACCAAATCATGCTTTAAGAAATGCTATTGAAGATTATTTAAAAAATCATTAAATTATTTAAAAAATTTATAAAAAATTAAAAAAAAAAAATATGACAGATTAATTTATAATAAATATTTTTATTATCTTTTTAAAAGTTTTAACAGTGATAGTTAATAAAAAAAATGAACAGTACTCGGCCTCCTAATTTTGCTTATTTACAACAGCATATTGGTGCACCAAACCGTACGATTGATGGTTATCTTACAATAAATGTTGGTATTCTTTTACAAGGTTATTTAACCATAAAAGGTATTCTTGTTTATGTTCATAATTCATCTTTTGATGAATGGACATTCTATGGAGTCTTTTATACTGGAGAGTTTGAAGGAACACCGCGTCAAATTACTATACATAACGAAGACACAGGAAAACGCATACATATGTCCAACGGTGATGTTGAATTCAATTTGCTTGATACAGATAGAATTGATTGGATATCTCCACGTGGTCTTATGTATGTTTTACGCGTGTATCGTTAGGTTTTTTATAAATAAAAAAATAAAATTAATAATATAAATATTATTAAATAGTTCAAATAATAAAATGTATTAAAGATCATCTGCGGATAAACACCAATCAATAACTCTTTTAGGATGCCATGTGATTCTGATTAATTCTGGATAAACTTTTTCAATAAACTCTTTTTGTATGATTTTATTTAATGATGTTCTTTTACCATAATTCCAATACGATGTTTCTATCATTTTTCCAGATTCATCATATTTTTTATATTGTCCATGAGGTAAATCATCATTATAATAACATATTTCTTCAATTTGTCCATTTTGAAAATAAGTTGTTTTTAATCCATTTACTTTATCTTCAATAAAAGTTGTTTTACAACGATAATATAATAACTCTTCTTTTTGTTCTCCTTTGAACAATGAAAGAATTTTATTATAATTATTATTATTATTTTTGTCATAATATAAAATATAATCTCCATTTTTCATATCATTTTTATAATTTGTTTTTAATATTAAATCACCTTTTTCATTATAAACTTCATAAATTCCATTTTTTTTATTATCTTTATATTCAATTCTTGTATGAATATTTTTTTTACTATCTGAATAATATGTTTCTATGATTCCGTTCTTTTCCATTTTTAAATTATTTTTTTAACTTTATAATATTATTAATCTTTTTTTAAGTTTTAAAATTTATTTGAATAATAATAACCTAATTTTATTATTTTACATAATAATAAATTGATTTAAAAAAAAATTTATAAAATAAATTAAAACAAAATGAATAATTTTATCTTCTTTTTAACTAGTGTAAAAGGACCACAAGATGAATATTTTAGAAAAATGGAAGATTATGTAAATCTTCGAAAATATATTGATGAAAATGAAGATATTGAAAATATCGAAAAAATTAAAAAATCTAATAAAATTGAATTATCATCAAATATTGTTAGATACACATTTGAACATAAAAATAAATATTTATCTGATTTTGTGATTAAACTCCCATTTTTTTCTGATTTAAATATTTATGATGATATTTTTCACAATATAACTTATGAAATTGGAGGACAAAATTATACAGAAAAAACAAATATGTATCATTTAGCTTTTTTTAATTGGTTATATGATAAAGAGATAAAAATAAAAAATGGATATATTTATATACCTTTAACAAACAATATAAATATTTATAATACATCTACTTTTATGAATCATAATTTTAGATTTATATTTAATTTTACAGATAAATATTTTCAAAAATTTAATAAAAAAGAAAATAATGAATGTATTGAATTTATTTATCATGAATATAATTTTGATCATGATTTTGTAAAAGAAAAAATTAATAGAAAAAATTTAAAAAGTTTTTCTGAGAAAATTATTCAACACCAAGAATGTGTTCAAACAATAACAGGTGAGAAGGATTCACAACAAATATGTTTATGTCCATTTAATCATCCTGTTTTTTGTTTGTATGTTTATGGATTTAATAAAGAAGATATTTATGATGTTAAATTAGTATTAAATAACCAATATATTTATGATATGATTTTAAAGGAAAAAACACAAAATATTTTTGTATTAGAATTTGCAGATCCGCTATTGTATAATAGAATATTTGATGAACCATTAACAAATATTGATATTTATAATAAAAAAACAATTAATTTTTCAAGAATAGATAATGTAAAAATTAAATTCAAAAAATCGAATAATAAAGATTTTATTTTTCATATTACTGCATTAAATTATAATATTTCAAGAACTATGTCTGGTATGATGGGACTTGCTTTTGCAAATTAACAAATAAACATATTTTTTATAATAATTATGTTAAAATATTTTAACTTAATTCTTTCAATTCATCTACATCCATACACCAATCTCTTAATCTACTAGGACGCCATGTTTTTTCAATTAATTCTTTGTAAATTATATTATGTTTTTCATGTATTAAATTTGGTATAAAATCATTAAAATTAATATTTTTTATATATTCTTCTTTATCACAATATATATCTTCTATTAAATTATTATTCCATATTTCTATTTTTATTTTTTCAATTAAATCTAATAAATCATTTATTTTCATTTTTTTTGTTCTAAATATACTTACAACTCCTCTGGAGTTCTTAGTTGTCAGAGCACTAAAGCTCTCAGAACTTACAAAATTTAAATCAAAAACATGAAAACCAATATTTGTATCATAATTAATACCTTTACTAAATATTAATAATTCTTCTATATTTGAATATCTAAATAAATTGAATACTTTATCATATTGAAGTAGACTTGACTCATCATCATATATATAATTTCCAGATGTTTTTATATTAAATTTAATAAACAAATTTAATAATTGTTCATTTTTTGTTCCTATTGCATTACTAATAATTGTATTGTAAGATAAATATTCATCAAAATAAAAATGTATTCTATCTAATTCTTGTGAATTTCTAATGATTTCATATAATTCTACTAAATGTTCAAATATAAACATTAAAATTTTTAAATATTCTGATTCAATTCTAATTTTTGTTGAAAAACATATTTTATTTTCTAACATTAATTTTTCAACATTTGATAAATTTATATAATCATCTGTTTCAAACCGAATATAAAAAAAATCAGGTTCATTATAGTATTCTTCACTTTCTTTTTTTTCTAAATAATGAAGTACTTTTTCATATACTCTTAATATCTCCATTATTATTTACTTTTTTTAAATTATTTTTTATAATAATAATAAATTTTATCATTTTTTTATTGAATAAATTTACGATCTTCTTCATCAAGACACCAATCATTTATACGTATAGGATGCCATGTTTTTTCCAATAATTCTTTTCGAATAATATTCATCCTTTCAAAAAAAAAATCATAATCTAATTCAAATATAGCTGGATTTTTTGATAACCATGAATATTCTATTTTTTCCTGATTATCTTTCAATAAATCAATAGCAGATGGGTTTGATGATAAACTTGTCCAATCAATTAATTCGGGATGTTTAAGTAAAATAGGCATTGCAGAAGGATTATTAGATAAACTATCACAAAAATCTTTACGAGATTTTAAATAATCAATTACTCTTATTTCGTCAATACCATTGACAACAATTAAATTTTCAAGTCTCTCTTCCAAAATCTTAATAGCTCCTGGATGATAATTATCAAGTAAGTTAAATAGACTACAATTATTATCAATATGGTCTTTAATTAAATCAAAGAAAAATGGATTTCTATACCAACTACCATAAGAATTAAAATTTTTATCAAATAAATTATTTTCTTTAAGATAATCAATGATTTTTTTACTTTTAATATGACCATATAAAAAATCGTATTTTTTTATTTTATCAAGATTATCTAATATGATATCAATAGCATTTTCATTTGCTACTAAAGTCATCCAATCAATTTTCTCAAAATTCTCTAATAACAACCGACGAGCACATGTATTACTAGATAATGATTGATAATTTATTTTATGTTTATTTTTTCTCAATATTTCAATAACATAATCATTTCTATTTTTACAAAATTCTCTCCAACTGATTCTATCTAAATTATTTTCTAATAAAAATAAAGCATTTTCATTAGAAGCTAAAGTATAATAATCTAATTTTTCTGGATCAATCCAATCTTTTAATTTAAATCTATGATAAAAATTATATAGGTTTTTTACGTTCATTGATATTCTATAATTTATTTATTAATAAATTAAATTGTAAAAAAGAAGAATTTATATTCATTTTTTATTTTTTTTTTGTTTACGTTAAAGATTAAAGATAAGTACAATCATCATTTATTAAATTTAATGCATTTAATTGTCTAACAACTCTTGAAGGTTCAAAATTTGCATAGAATCTTTTTACTAAATTTTCAGAAGCTTCTACTGGTCCAGGGAAATTTCTATCTTCTGGATTAGGTAACTTTATATGTTCATAAAATATTTTGTTATAATTAGTTACTATATAATTTTCTAATATCTTTTTATCTTTGAGAAAATATAAATTTTTATTATATTTTTTATATAAATTATATATATAACTGAATAAATTTAAATTTCCATGACCTATTGTAGTACGATAAGATATGCTATAAAATATATTTACGAATCTTTGATAATCAGAATAACCTAATTTATTTTTTTTTGTACTAAAAAAATTTACAATAACGTTAGTGTTAAATAATAAATCAGTTATTAACATTAAACAATCAAATGTATTACAGTAGTTTTTATTTTTATTTTTATAATTTTGTAAAACTATATTATTATAACCATTACATTCATTACTAGAACATAAATATAAATCAGATGACAAACCATATTTATTATTTTCTAAATAAATACTTGAACAACCTAAATAATTAAAAATTATATTACTATTTCCATCTATTGAAATGGTGTCTTTATTTAAACTACCATTAACAAAACCAAAATTATTTTGAAAATATATCAAATTATTTGCTACACTTACTAAAGATTCTATAAAATCTTTTTTTGATTTTTTGAAATTATTTCTAAATCTTGATTTTTCAATAATTTTATTTAAATAATCATTATAAATTTCATTTCCCTTTGCATATTTTCGCATTGTTCTAATATAAAAAATACATCTTTCTCTTGAACCTCCTGTAAAATTATTACGTTGTAAAGCATTTAAAGCTTCTTGTCTTAATAAAGAATATGTAGGTGTACCTGGTCTTGTATGATTTGAAACTTCTGTTAAATTTGATAAAGTTGAATTATTTGAATTTCTTCTTTCTCTTGGTGTTGGAAATAATTGAGATGTTTCTCCAGATGATGATACTGAACCATTTGAATTTACCAAACTTACAGAAGCAGTTGAATTAGAAGGTCTTCTTGTTTTTCTTTTTTCTTTTTTTGTGTATTTTTTTAATTCTAATATTTCTGAAATACATTTTTTATGTTCTTCATCTGAAAAATTATATAAAATTTTAGTTAATAAATTCATTCTAAAATATAACATTAAAAATTGTTTTTCAAGAGGAGGTACATTTTGATTACAAGGAATTTCTGAATCAAATGTTCCCTTTGATATAATATTATTTTGTGTAAGAGTATTATTTATGAATCTTGAAGAATTCCATAAGGTACCATGATTATTATTTTTGTGTTTGTTTAGATTTTTTCTTAAATCTTTATTTGAAGTTTCTAAACTTCTATAAAAAATTGTTGAAAGAACTCTGTCTAAATCAAACAAATCTCTGAAATTATTATTTTTTATAATTCGTCTTTCATATAAATAATCTAAATATTCTTTAAATTTTCTTAAAAATTCTCTATTATTTACTAGTCCCAAAATTAATTCATCTAGTTGTTCACTTATAATTTTATTACTATTTAATCTAGGTGCAGCAGTTGTACCATTTGTTGTACCATTTGTTGTTTTATTTGTTGTACCATTTATTGTTCCGTTTGTTGTTCCATTTGTTGTGCCATTTGTTGTACCATTTGTTGTACCATTTGTTTGACTATTTGTTGTACTTTTTTTATTATTATTTACTTCCATTTAATATTTATATTTACTAATTATTAATAATATTTTTTTTTTATAATAATTAGTGTTAGTTCAATTTTATAAATAATTATATTTTATTTAATTAATTTATATAAAAATGTATAATGAAAATAAACCTATTAATTGGTTATTTGAAGAGCAAAAAATAATATCAACAAAATATTCTCTTCGATTTAAAAACAAAGAATTAATCTTAAATAATAATGAATTAAATGATTATTTAAACAATTCTTCAATTGAAGACATAAAAAATATAAATTGTTTTATCAAAATTTATAAATTTGATAATGATTTTGAAAAATGGATAGTATTATTTAGTGATGATACACCATCAAAAATTAATGATAAAATAACTTATTATTCTCTCGATAAAGATAAATCAATATTAAATTATGGATTTAATATATTAAATAATCTTGATGAAAAAATTATTCTAATTTTATTAAATAAATAATAAAAATTAATAAAAAAATAAATTTAATAAATTATTCTCTAATATTATGAACTTTATATAACCATTGTTTTAATCCATTGACTTCTTTACCACCAATTTCTTCTAATATATCTTCAATATATACTTTATAAATATCATTATGGTTTTTATCATCTAACTCCCCAACTTTAGATATTGCACTTTGTAAACGATTTCCTGTCATTTGTGCTTTTGCTTTTTCTTTCCAAGTTTTTAATGAATAATTTTCAGACTTATTTTCCATAAATTCTGGTATTTTTAATTTTATCATTATTTTTGGTGGTACTTTTCTCATTCTTCCCATTAAATCATAATCATCATTCATTTCAAAAATATTTTGATCTATTTTTTTCATATTTCTAATAATAACACCTTCTGCTTTATTATTTTCTATCTCTTCTAATCCATATTTTTTAGGTATTGTTGTATTAAAATTTATATTAAAATTTAATGCCTCTTCAATTGTTTTACAAACTAATAGTGGTTCAGCATAAAAAATATTAACTTCTTTAAATATTTTACAACATTCTTCATAATCAATGAACAATCCTTGTTCTTTTTCAATTTCCTTTAAATAAATATCAAATGCATAAAAATCTAAATTTGGTATATATTGTACTTCTTTTTGTATAGGTTTCGATTTTGATTTTATATTTCCATATAAACCTCCAAATAATTCACCATAAATTATAATATTTTCTATATTTTCATATTTATTTTGTATAATTTCAATTATTTTATGTATTTTTGGTAAAACATTTGGTAAAATCTCATTATAACCAAAAAATATATCATCTTCTTCTATATAAGATGTTCTTTTACCAAATTTAATTTTATTTTCTTTTGTATTAAAATGAAAGGAAAAATTTGCACCATGTACTTTTTCACAAACACACCAACAATCTATTTTTTTATATAATTCCATTAAATTCTCATAAACACCATTTATTTTATGATATGATAAAAATTGCATTTTATTATTAAAATAAATTATAAAAATTTAAAATATATATTTTTATTTTAATTTCTTTAAGTTGATTTTTATAAAAATAAATAATAGATAAATCATTTAATAAAAAAATTAATTTTAAATAAAAAAACAAAAAAGAAATTAATAAAATCTAAAACAAAAAAGACTATCAATAAAGTTCCTAAAAAAAAAATTTTATCTTTATCTCATATTTCTAAAAAAATTAATAATAATGATGAAAAGATAATATATTATATACGGGATAAAGATATGAAAATTAATATATCTTTTTCAAAACCTTATAGAAAAATTAATTCTGATGTATTAACAACTAACAAAAAATGGAAAACATTATATTATTTTAAAAAAAAATATAATCCTATTCAAGAAGAATATTATTTTATTAATGGAGGATATTTTATATTTAAAATAAAAATATTAACAAATAATCAACTTTCTTTTATGGTAAATAATATTTTAGAATTATTAAATCAATATAAATTTTTAGCTGGATTACGGATTCGTAATTTTGATAAAAATTATATTATTGAAATATGGAGTATATTAAATTTAAAAATTAATAAAAATTTAGATATTCAAATAAAAAAATATATTTTGTCTATTTTTCAAAAATATTTATTAGATAAAATAAAATTTATTCAATTTTATCCAAATCCCATTTCTGAAGATGAATCATTATCTGTTATTAAAATGAGAAATAAAATAATATATTATCTTCGTTTTGATATTGTTTTAGGTTATACTCTTTTTATTAAAAAAGAATGGTGGGAATTATATTTATTAAAATATTTTAAAAAATATTATAAAAAAAATACAAATGTTATAGATGTTGGTGCTAATATTGGAACTCATACATTATTATTATCCGAAATTATATCACCATCTAATATAATATATGCATTTGAACCTGTATTTTCAGACGTCGTTGAAAAAAATATAAAAGCAAATAATTTACAAAACAATGTGATTATTTTTAATGAAGGATTAGGAAATAAAAATGAAAATTTAGAAATTGAAACTTTTAATAGAATATGTCCAGTTAATTTTGGACATTTTTCATTAAAAGATAAATATAAACATCAAAATATATTATCTAAAAATACAATTGATAAATGTAAGCCTATAAAAAAAAATTTAAAGATAGTGACCTTAGATTCAAAAAATTTAAAAAATATATCATTAATAAAAATTGATGTTGAAGGTATGGAATTAGAAGTTTTAGAAGGAGCATTTGAAACAATTAAACGCGAAAGACCTGTTATTTTTATTGAAATTTGGGATAGAGTTAAAGAAAAATATTTAAATAGTGTTATTATGAAAAAAATTATAAATGAATTAAAATATGATTTATTTTTTATTGAAGAAAGTTATTTTGGTAGTCAAGATTATATATTGAAACCAAGATAATTTTATTTTTTTATAATTTTTTATTATTTTACCTCCATGCGACAAAATAATATTTTTCTAAAAGAAATATCTTTAAAACTCTTTCAAGTTTAATATCAATTTGTTTATCTTCATCATTATCTGACGTGTGTACTCTTTCTTTCAAAAATGTTGAAAAACGATCCATGTCAAAATCTCCTTCTTTTCTTGCATTACCAGTACAGAATATACCACAATTAACTATAACGTGAAAATACATTGAGTATTCTCTCTTATCAATTTCTTCTCCTAAAATATGACAAATTTCTTCATCAATTTGATTTAATGGAACAGCATAACTATTCTCACCTTTAGGAATCGTCTTATCAGATTTACGTTGTTTAAATTGATAATTAACCATTTTTTGATATTTCTTTAGATAAATTCAATAAAATTTATATAATTTTAGGTTTAAACAATATTTTTGTCAAATTTTTTATATTTTTGGTGCTCTTCTAAAAAAATTAGATACACGCTTAGTATATTTAGCAAAATTTCTTGTAGAACTTGGAGATACTGGTCTTCTAGACATCTGAGTTTTTCCTTTTTTATACATATTAAAACCTGACTCAAAATTTTCACCTTTAATTGTTTGTCTTTTTTTTAATTCATTTAGATATTTTTCTCCAGTTTTTTTAAATAAATGTGATAAATTAGGTGATTCATGTGTAGAAGATCTTGAATTTTCTGAAACCGATGGTTCTGTTTCTGCTCCATTTTTTTTGCTCTCTCTAGGTTTGTGTTCTGAATGTGTCGCATTGTTCTTGTTTCTTTTTTTTTTATAATTTTCGTAGTTACGTCCAAATCCATTATACCTTGAATCAAAATTATGAGGATTCATTCTTGAAAATCTTGTTTTTAGATAATCTTTTAATTCGTCTGTAAATATTTCCAAAATTTCTTTTAAATCTTTTAAATTTTGATTAATATTATCATTATTTTTATTTCGTGAATGTGTTAAATAATTTATACCTGATTGAGTACTAATTTTTCTATTTTTTAAAGGTAAAATAGTATCTTTTATGAATATTAAATTTTTATAAAGTTTGCTTTCTTTTACATTATGAATAGTATTTTTTCCTTTTTTCAATATATTATCTACAAAATCTTCAAAATCGTGTTTTTCAATAAATCCATCAGTAACTTCTTTAATGTTTTCTTTAATTTCTTCTTTTTCTTGTCTTGTTTTTCCAGAAGTTTTTAAATCATGTAAGTTTTCTTTTAAAAATTGAAACAAAATTTGTAAATCATCTTGAAATTCTTCATCATCTTCTTTTTTTTCTAGTTTTATAATTAACTTTATTTTACTTTCATCTATTTTTACTTTACTTAATTCTGTTGAAATCATATTTTGTATTTTCTCTAAATTATCCCTTTGTAATCCTATATTTTCCAAATTTGAATTCATATTTTGTAAATCTTGAACAATTAATTTTATATATCTATTTATATTTGAATTATTTGAATTTACATCTAAATTATTTAAAAAATTTGAATTTCTTATTCTGTTTTCTAATAAAAAATTATTTAAAACAAACTTTTCATCTTCACTCAAATTTAAACCATTTATATTAATATTTTTTTTCTCTATTTTTTTCACTCTTGGAACTGATTTTAACATCAAACTAGTAATATTTTCACTTGGATTATATATATTTTCTACTCTAGGTAAAACCACTTCTACTCTTCTTCCTGGTTTTTTTAGTGATGAAAAATTATCTTGCATATTACTCATTAATTTATTTAGTTTTAAATGTTGTTCTGTTCTTTGTTTTTTATTTTCTGTTAAAGATGGTAAAGATAATGCAAAATTAAGTGGTTTAATTTGTTGCATTCTTTTAAAAGATTTTTCTAATTCTACTGGTACTGGTATTTGAGGTCTTACTATTTCTACTCTGCGAGATATAGGTTCTTCAATAACTGGTGTATTTAAGATATTCTCAAAAGTTTTTATTATTTTTTTATAAAGTTCAAATTTTTGTTTTTCAAGTAATTTTAATACCATTATTTTCTCATAATCATTTTCTTCTGTTTCTAGATTTCTTTTTAGGTTTTTAACCATTCTTTTTTGTTTAATATATTCATTTTCATTTAGTTCTGTTAATTTTTTCAATTCTCTCTTTAAATATTCTAAATCATTTATTTTAGTAATATCTATATTTGAATAAATATATGAACTTATTTTGTTTAATATCTTTTCTTTTATTTTTTCATTTGAATTATTTTCATTAATTAATATAGGCAATTTTTTTATTCTTTCAAAATGTTCTCTTTCCGAATTAAAATTTATATGTTCATGACTTATTTTTTTTAATTCATTACCTAATTTCATCATTTCTTCTTCATGGTTTTTTTCTTTTTTTCTTTTTTGTTCCTCTTTTAATCTTATTCTTTCTCTTTCTATCTCTTTTTTTCTTTCTTTTCTATTATTTTCATTATTTCTATTTCCACTATTTGATGATTGTGATAAAAAATTAGTTCTATTCTGTCTTTGTACTTCTTGTATTGGTTTTTCTTTTTCTGTTTTTCCATATTTTTTCGAAGAAAAAGCTTTTGAAACTGAAGTTTGTTTGGAAACTTTTTTTGCTACATCCCATAGTTCTTTACCTGATCTTTTTTTTTTTTCACCTTCTTCTGAAGACATTATAATACTATTATAAAATAATATTTTTTGTATAAAATATTTTATAAAAATTTATAAAAAAAATTAATTTGATTAAAGATGTTCTACAAAAGATGTAAATATCTTCATTGAAGATGTTCTACAAAAGATGTAAATATCTTCATTGAAGATGTTCTACAAATTTATGAATATCCTTATTAAATTCTTTAAATTTTACCCATATATGATAATCATATAATCTTTGTTCTTTCATTTTATCTAATAACTCAAATGATTTATTTGGATATTCCTTAAATATATTCATTATAACCGTTATGGCACCTGGATTTCCACATGCCATCATTAAATATTCACGTATTAGTAATTCGTCCATATTCTAATATTATATATATATTTTTTTTATTTTTTTATTTATTATTATAATTTATTGTTTATAAAACTCGCTCACCTCCATGAGCGGAACGTGTACGCACCGCCCAAGAAGTGCCTTAACACCCCGACCATCTTATCCTTCTCATCTTGTGAGATCTCTGTTCCGGTCTGGATCTTCGCAATCACTTCATTCAGTGGCGCATTATCAAACGGTCCGCGCATGGTGCAAGCAATGCCAATGTCAGTGACATAGTCGTACATGAAACAAAAACGTCTGTCATGTACGGGTTCACCCATCATACGGCACATCTCCTCATCAATCTCAACAACAGGCGTAGGCTCCCGTTCACCTTTCTTAGTAAACGTAAAAGACACTGGCATATTGTTTTAATCTCAAAAACTAAATATATTACTTTATTAATATAAAAATATTTTTAAATATTTATCTGTCAATTTTTATTCACTATGTGAATAAAAATTAATGCATCGAAGATGCTATCAATTTTTTAAGATGCTTTGCATCTTAAAAAAATATGAGGTTTTCAAAGAAAATGGATTCAATTTTTATTCACTTTGTGAATAAAAATTAATGCATCGAAGATGCTATCAATTTTTTAACTTATTATACAACTATTTCTTCTATCTCTTCTTTTTCTATTATTTTTTTATTAATCAAAAATTCAATAATTTCAAAAGATTTATTTGAACTTGTTTCTAAATCTAAATTTTTAATATTTGTTTTTAATATTTTTAAACATTTTTCTTTATCAAACGGTGCATTTTGATAATATGCATATTCAAATATATCATCATATCCATATTTACATGCTGTTAATAAAACAAATTTATCCCATGGACATTTTAAATTATTTAAATGGCTTAATAAAATTAAATCATTATTACATGTTGCAAATTCACATAAAGATGATTTTAAATTTATATTAAATTTATTAATAATTAATTTTGTTAATTCTAAATTAATATTTACACTATGAACATTATTATAATATATCTCTCCTAAACTATAAATTGATACTTTTCCAAATATTTGATAAAAAAAATAATCTTTTTTATAATCTATTTTTTTATAACCATATTTATAAAAAATATTATAAATTTCTACATATGGATAATTATTTTCAATATATTTTTTCTCAAAATAATATTTTTTTAAATATATATTATGATTTATTAATATATAATCTATCAAATTTTCAATTTTAAATAATTTTTCAATTTCTTCATGATTATTCAATAAGTTTTCATCGTCTAAATTATCTAATATATATTTCATTGCATTATCATTTATTATTTTATTATTATTATTTATTTTTATATTTTCAAAATCCTTATAAAAATATTCTAAAATAAAATCTAAAAAATCTAAATTATACATAATTTGATGCATAAACTCATTATAATTTCCATAATTTTTATATTTTTCTAATGTATTATAAGGTAAATTTATTTTACCATATTTATGGTTAATATATAAAATCAATTGTTTTCTATAGTCTAAGTTTTTATTTAACTTATCTTTATCACGTCTCTCATTTTCCATATAATGTTTATTTTTATAATTATTTTGATAAACTTTAATATTTGTAAATAACATCTTTTCCATTTTTTCTATATCAAATGTTATAAATTCTTTTTCATGCATTTTTACAAAATAATCAAATGATATTTCATCACATATATGCAAATATGTATCAAAATCTATTTCAAACTTATTTTCTAATTTTAATTCTTCTTCTTTAAATAAATAATCTAACAAATAAATCACATTATCATAATAAGCTGTTTTTTTGTATACCAATATTTCTTTTAATATATTAAATGTATAATCTATTAATTCTATATTTAATTTTTGACAATATTCATATAAATTTATAAAAAATATCATATCTGTTTTCTTACCATAATATGCAAATGAAGAAAAATAATTATTATTATTTTTATTATTTAATAAATCATTCACATTTTTAAATTTATTATATTTCTTTTCAAAATCAATATTTTCAGTATATTGATAATTTAATAATTCTATGTTTTTATATCTTATACATGAATCAATATTTTCATATAAATTTATATTTTTGTTATTTTTTATTAAATTTTTATTTAATCTTTCTTTCCTATTTTTCATATATAATATTAATTCTTTATCAGCCAAAAAACCTATATCATTATTATAAATATTTATCAAATAAATATAATCTTTATCATTTAATGTATTTAAATATTCATATAAATATTTATTTTTTTCTTTAATAAATATACCTATACGGTTATTCATTTTATCTTTAAAATCTTTGTTTTCTAAACATTTTAATTTCATTATATAAATTATTTTATTTAAATATATTTTATTTTCTATTAAATTTATCAAATAATCATTATCTAAATATTCTATTAAACCATATATTATATCTTTACATTCAAAAACTTTCATTTTTATCATCTCTTTTTTTTAATTTTTTTTTCTTTAAGTTGATTTTATTTAAATAAATAATTTTATATTATTTATTATTAGTACAAAATAATAAATGCCAAATTGTATTAAAGATTCTAAATCATCATATAAAGGTGATGAACCTAGTCCAAAAGGATTAGGTTATTGTGCTCATTGTGAAAAAGTTGGAACAAAAATGAAAGGGAAGGATGGAAATATTTGGATTATTAAAGAAGTTAAAGATGGTTCAAAAAGATGGATTAAATCTGGTTTAGAAAAAAAAGGTAAAAAATATTATATTCTTCATAATGGTAGTCTTCCATTTGAAGTTATAATAAATAATAATAACGAGGTCTCTGTTTATAAACGCGAAAATTATGATGGTAGAAAATATAAAACATATGAAGATTATGGAAAATCACCATATGATATATTTATTGCAAAGTTTAAACCTAAAAAAATATATATCGGAAAAGATAAATCAGTAGGAAAAGATTATTTATACGGAAAATTTGCTATTGGAAATTCTATACTATTAGATATGGGCAAAAATAAATATATATGTATTTCACCTGCAATATTTGAATTTTCGTTGGAAGAAGGTGATACATTTGAAAAATTTTCATCAATAATAACAGGAAGTGATAATCCTGATCCAATTATTTTAGGTAAAGATAATTTTTATTCTTTAGTAGATTTGGATTATTCTTCAAGAAGTTATTATCCTAAAGATTGGAAAATTGACGATTATAAATATAATTGGAGAGATTATCATGATAGAATATATAATAAAAAAACTAAAAAAATGTTAGATCCATTAGTAAAAGACACAAAAAAATTAAAAAATCTTAAATTTATTAAATAATATTTTTATTTTTTATAATTTTATATAAATTTATAAAAAAAAATATTAATAATATTAGTTTAATATATAAATGTCTAATAATGCTTCTTTAAGTGTTGGAATGGGTTCACCAACAGAAAGGCAAAATATCGTACATGGTTTCATTTTAGGACATGGAAATATTATTAACAAAGAATATATAATTATACCACAAAATTTTGATGTTTTTATACATACAGAAAGAGGAAATGAATTTCATAAAAATATACCTATCGAAAATATTAATAATTCTATACTAAATAGACAAACTCATTCAAGCCATTTAATCAGAAGTGGAACTTTAATGGAAGATATGTTTATTAAATCAAGATCTTTTTTAGCATACAATGAAGAAGATAGTAGAAATAGAGGAGAAATTGTTTTATCAAATACAACAAGTAGTAATTTAACAAATATTTCATTATTTACTCATTCTGGAATTATTTTAGATATTCCAACACCAACACACAAAAAACCTCATTTAACATCTTTTTATGATTTATCTGGAAACGCATCTGTTCATTCTTTACCGAATGAACATGGTGTTTTTGAAATTACTCCTGGAGTTTTTGGCTGGTTATTAAAAAATCGAAATGGAACATTCAAAAAAAGTGAAGTTAAAATTATAAATAATTGGCATGATGAATCAATGAAAACGATTTATGGAGCAAGAAAAAAATTAAATCAATCTGATATAAATAAAATTCTTAAAATATCTTTTGGAAGTCATAATTCAGAAATAATACCACAAATTGAAATGATTAATGGCATTGATGGAGAAGGAAATTTTCGTTTAGGATATCTCTTTAAAAAAATTAATGAATATATAAAACGTCATCCTGAATTTAATGAATATAAAGTAATAATGCATATTTATACATGTAGAAATTATATTAAACCTATTACTACTGAGGCCAATTATTCTTTAAGACGTCAAAGATCTTTTAATAAAAGTTATTATGATATATATGGAAATTTTAAAGAAAAAATATCTAATTCTATAAAATCTATTAAAGAACAATTAAAAAGAACAAATCTTAGTGCTGTAAATAGAACAAATTTAGATAATATTATATCTACATTTAATTCTATTGTTCGTTCTTATAATCTTAAAATGTTTTTTACTAATCAAGAATTTGAATTTTTAGAAAATTTAATTGAAAATAATCGTACTTATTTAATAGAAAAATCTAATAATTATATATTTAGAAGAACAATCGAATATTATGAATATTTATTCACTTCAAATCCAAATAGATTAAATTGTTATTTGGATTTAATAGATTTTATTACTTTTAAAAAAATTGATACTATGCCACATTTATTTTCAATAATTGACTATTTTATTGACAAAATGTCAACAAGAGATGAAAAAAAACAAGTACTTAATATTGTTTTAGAACATTATGAAAGAACAAACAAAAGTAAATTGATGCAAATATTAGCACATTATAAATCACAATTTCCAAATATGATTCAATAATTTTTCTATATATTTTTATTTATAAATATTTAATTATTTTTATTTTTATATTAAGTTGAATAACAATATTTAATATATTCATTAATTTCATCAAAATCATATGAAAAATAACTACTTCTATATAATTTTATGCAACCAAAATATATACGATATTCATCTATCCATAATCTATTTTGTTTTGGTTGATACTCTTTTTTTACTATATCTTTATATATAAAATTAAACATTTTTATATTTTTGTTTAATTTTCTAATATTTATCATGTACTCATAATATTAATAATCATTTTTTTATTTATTATTTACAGAACCGTTAAAACGGTTCTCTAGGTTGCCCCTTCGGGTACTAACATAATTAGCTTCGCTAATTATCTTAGTCGTCAGAGTGCTAAAGCTCTCAGATCTTATAGAACCGTTAAAACGGTTCTCTAGGTTGCCCCTTCGGGTACTTACATAATTAGCTTAACTAATTATCTTAGTCCGTACCTAACGGTTTTTACGTATATTTATTTATATAAAAAATTTGATAAAATTTTTATCAAATTGAACCATTTTATATAATAATATTAACTAATTTCAAGATAAAACCTATATTTTAATTCTTTTTACTTTTTATATAACGTAAAATAAAATGGAAAATAGTTTTAGTGATAATCAAGATAATAAAGTTTTACAAGAATTATATGATAATAATATAAAAACAAAATATGTTTTGAAAGGTGTAGAATTATATAAACTTTTTAGTTTTTTTCAAAATAATTATGATGAATTTAAAATAAATAGAACCGAAAAGTTAAAAAATTATTTGAACAAAAACAGATTTTTATGGAGTGTTTTTGATAATAAAGAAACGATAAATATTTTAAAAGATTTTACAAGATATAATATATTATATAATTATCCTGCTTTTTTATACAAACTTTTAGAAATATATAAAAAAGAAATATTAAACTCCATTAGTGATTCTAGATTAAGTATTGAATTTCAGTGTTTATGTTATGTCTTTATATTAGAATTATTTTTATATATTACAATACATAATAAAAATTTAAATAAAATAAATATAACAGATAATTCAGAATCTAACAATTTAAATAATAGTAATGAGACTAATAGTATCCTAGAATTCAATATTGATAATTCTGGAACAAATATAAATATAAATGAGATTGAAAAAAAAGATATTATTTTGAATAATATCAATAATATCAATAGTTCAATTCCTAAAGGTTTTGATATAAATATATTTTGTGATTTTTTATATAATCTCAATATTACTTATTATGATGAAGAAGATAATTATTTGATATGTCAAAATTTTGATATTTTTTTATCAAAACATAATTTTGATAAAAAATATTTTAGTAAAACTATTAAAATTTTAGATAAAGCAGATATTCTACTTTTTGAAAGAAAAATTAACGAAGATAATAACAATAATAATAATATTATTATTAATTATATTAATGAAAATAATATCAATATAAATGATAATAATAATAACAATAATGATAATAATATTGATTTAAATAATGAATTAGAAGATGGTTTTAGTTATCATAAAACGATTTTTCATGAAGCTAAAATATTAAATAATGAAAATAAAATTAATTCTTTAATACAAGAAAATAATAATTTATATTGTGAACTTGAAAATCAAAAAAATAATTGTTTTATATTAAATAATAATAATATCACACTAAATCAAAAAATTAACGAATTTAATATAATTTTAAACAAAATTGTTGATGATAATAAACAATTTGCAGAAAGAAATATTTATTTAAATAATGAATTAAATAATTTACAAAATAAAAATATTCAATATCAAAATGAATTAAATATTTTGCAAAACAATAATATTCAATATCAAAATGAATTAAATTATTACAAACAAATTATTTCACAACAACAAAATTATTTTATTCAAAATAATCAAAATACGAATAGTTATCAATCTTTAAATACTTGTTTAAATACTAATTATGATAATAATAACGATAATTATCAAAAAAGACAAAAAATTGATAATAACTCAAATTATTATCAAAGATAAAATATAAAATTTTTATTATCTTAAAATTTATAAAAAAAAATTATTTTGAAGGTTTATAATCTGTCATATATGCATCCTTAAATATTTTACTATTTTTATTATATGCATTCTTTGTAAAATCTTTATCTAGTTTAATATCTTCTTCCATTATTTTCATATATTTTTCATAAAAAAATCTAGCATGTTCCAATTTTACATAATGATTTGAATCAGGATATTTTAATTCCATCATCTTCTCAAAAGCTTTCTCTGGATCATTTTTGTATTTTCTAATTATATTATATATTTTTGTATGAAATTCTTCGTCTGTCATTTTATTTAATATATTATATGTTTATATAATATTTCTTTAAGTTCAATTTATAAATAAAAAAATAAAAAAAGAAATAAAAAAAGAAATATAAAAATTAATTATTAATTTTTTGATAAATATAAAAATATTTATTTGATATATCAATTAAATTATTCATATTATCTTTTATATAACTATTCAATACTAAATTTGATTGATTTACACTTCTATCTATAATTAATAGACCTTTGTTTTTTAATAATAATAAAATATTATTTAATTCTTTTTTTATTATATCAAATTCATATGTTTTATTTAATAAAATTATATCTATTTTATTTTCTTGTTTTTTTAATATATCGCTTATAAATGATTTTAAATTATCATCATTTATCTTTATTTTATTATTGATATAATCTTTACTAAAATTAATCATATTTCTCTTTTTATCTTCATCATCATTTATTATTAATTTTATATCATTTTTATATTTTTTGTTTAAATCAACTAAAACTTTTGTATATAATCCTAAACCTACTCCTATTTCTATTATATTAATTAATCCTTT
>JACCED011413405.1_pt1 | contig 31219 bp, 29 predicted proteins | sample 7455021 | NCBI WGS metagenome assembly JACCED01 (sample SAMN15323456, study PRJNA562643) | freshwater metagenome | isolation source: river surface water | place: USA:Blue River Watershed | collected 2017-08-19 | reverse complement strand
TGCTGGTGTCATTAACGGGTAAATAAACTGCGCCACCATTTTTGCTTAAAGTGACCCAACTACCATTCTTATTTAAAGATTGAATTTCATTGGTAGCGCTGGTGTCGGCGGCGGAAGGTAAAGTAATTGAACCACCCCCTTTGCTCAGAGAAATAATGTTTCCACTGCGTGATATTTTCTGTATTTCGTTATAAACACCAGTGTCAGGAAAATAGACGGTTCCACCACCTTTACTCAGAGAAAAAGAGTAACTATTTTGAGACAAAACTTGTGTATCATTGGTTTGTAACAAAACGGAACCGCCGCCTTTACTGAGGGTTAATGTATTTCCCGACCTAGAAATTGTTTGAATTTCGTTGGTAGTGCTGGTGTCATTAACGGGTAAATAAACTGCGCCACCATTTTTGCTTAAAGTGACCCAACTACCAATCTTATTTAAAGATTGAATTTCATTGGTAGCGCTGGTGTCGGCCAAAGTTATATAGCTACTTGTGCTGCTTAGATAAATTTTGTTACCTGATTTCTGAATGGTCTGAATCTCGTTTGTAGAGCTCGTATCAGGAAGTTGAAAAGCGCCTCCATTTTTGCTTAGACTAATCCATCCGTTACTCGAGCTTGAAATCGTTTGAATTTCGTTTGTAGCACTCGTATCAGGAAATTGCACAGAACCGCCCCCTTTACTCAAAGTTAATATGCCTCCCGACCTAGAAATTGTTTGAATTTCGTTGGTAGTGCTGGAGTCAGAAATAATAGGCAAATTAAATGAACCACCACCGTTACTTAAAGTTATAGTGGCACCAGATTTAGAAATTGTTTGAATCTCATTGGTAACACTCGTATCAATAGAGACCGAGCCGCCCCCTTTGCTCAAAAAAAGTGTATTTCCAGTTCTTGAAAAGGTTTGAATTTCATTTGTGGCGCTGGTATCATTTAATGGTAAATATATCCCACCACCATTTTTGCTTAAATTAACAATATTTCCAGATCTTGAAATTGTTTGGATTTCATTGGTTGAACTTGTATCAGGCAATAAAATTGTTCCACCCCCCAACGACAATTGAATCTTTCCGTTGTTTATAGAAAGTTGTTGAATTTCATTGTTTGAAGATGTATCGCCATCTTCAATAGAAAATGAAATTGATTTTTTATTTCCTAAATAAATTTTTCGTTGATTTCCGGTGACAATAATCGAAAGTGTATCAGATGTGCTTCCTGAGAAAAGTGCATAAGGAACGCTCCAAAATTGTGTTGTTCCCATGTCGATATAAGTTGGTGTCCATCCATTTCTTGGTAATGTTGGGGCTATACAAAGTTGTAAGTTAAAGTAATATTTATCTTGTCCCCATGGAATATCAGCAACGTTATTATAACTTCCTGATTTATTGGTTCCTTGTCCTACTACAAACGAAAACAACCCATCGTTGTTGCTGCTGATTTTATGTTCGTCAGCATATACCGCTGTTCCCGTTGGTGCTGATTTCAAAATGGCCGTTTTTACATAAATTGTTCTCTTGCTTGCAAGGTTCCCTTTTGGATCTCTTGCTAGTGCCTGATAAATTAACCCATTTGGCGGATTGATTTGTGATAATAACCCATTGGTTTTGAATAGCAAAAGTGCCCAAAATAGGATAAATTTAATATTTAATTTTATTTGATTCATGGGTTAAGTTTAATTATTGGATAGATAAATTCTTGATTTTTAGAATTCATTATTTTGATGTAATATGTACCTTCTGATTCTTCAAATAAATTGATTTCAATTTTCATTGTTGGGCCAGCATTCAATAATTTTTGTTTGATGATTCTTCCAGTGTTGTCAGTAATGATGTACTTTCTAAGTTCTTGTCCTTCAATATAAAATAGGCCTAAATTTGGGTTAGGATATAGATTGAAAATTGTAACTTGATTTTGTTCAAAACATTTTTCTTTAAAATGACCCGACACATTAAATATATCTGATTTTCCAAAAATAGATCCACTTTGAAATGTAAGACAATCAGACTGGGTATCAGAAAATAATATTGCGCCACCGCCATTAGACCCAAAACTATCCTCTAAGATAAACGATAAAAATCCTCCATGAATAATTGTTTGAGCTTGAGTTTTGTTGCTAAAAAAAAGCAAGATTATTAAAAGTGATTTAAGGCTTTGCACGGAAATAAAATTTTGTATTGGGGTTTATTTTACCATCATCGGTCATCTTGAGAACAAGGATAGAATCAGATAATGTGACAACTGTATATGTCAATTTTTCTTGTCCACCTATTTTTACCCTCTCGATTAAACTATTGGCGCTGCTGTCGTATGTGTATATTCCCTCAAGTCCGTCAGAATCGAAATAAATACTATCATTGTAATATGTTTTGTTGTATTTTAATTGATCGGCATTAAGTGAAATTAAGGTATCGTTAAAATATAGTTTTTCTATAAACCACGTTTTATTGATTTTTCTTTTAGATGAAATTGTGGGTATTTCGGTCCCGATTTTATCACAATTAGAAAATAGAATAATAGCAAGAATTAGATGAAATTTCAAGCTGTATTTTTCCGCACAATTCATCTAACGAAGATAGAATGAATCATGAATATTTTTCTTTATAATAAAAGTATAGAGAATAATATCAATGTGTAAATAATTGTAATTCAGATAAATAATTTCTAGATATGGTCTTTAAATTGGTTAAAAATACCAAGAAATTGGTATAAAATACCGTCAAATAAAGAAGTAAAATTAAACCAATTGGGTTCAAATATTTGGTTGTAAGGCACGCTTTTTCATGACAACCGCCTTATTCATACAAATGTTACAGAAAAATGAATGTTCTTTATCCATTCCTCTCTTCAATTTTGCCATTTGCATATTTGGCAAAACGACCCTTGTTTCTGTCGTGTACTTGGTCGTATTTTGGCCATGGCCAGCCTCCATATTGAGTGTCGTGGTAGTCTTGAAATGCTTGTTGGATCTCTTCTTTTGTATTCATTACAAATGGTCCATATTGCATCACGGGTTCACCTATTGGTTTTCCTTGTAATACCAAAAATTTGCAGTTCTCAGAGGTGGCAACAATTTCAACTTCCTGATTCGTGCGTAGTTTCACAGATTTGTATGCACTCACAGAATTCCCAGCAATAACAATGTCTTGTCCCTCATAAAAATAAAGCATTCTATTTACCCCATCGCTGGCTTTTGGCAACATCATGGAAGACCCTTTTTCCATGATAACATTCCAAATGGCAACCTCGCTGCTTGGATGAGAAGCCCAAGAATTTGGTGGCGGATTCAAACTTTTTGTTTGCCCGAAGTTTCCAGCAATGATTTCTATGTAACTTTTCTTTTTTTCTTTGTTTTCTAAGGTGATTTTGGGAATGTTTTCAGACCAAAACATCGAAAAATGTGGTTCCGACATCTTTTTTGCGCTAGGTAAATTGAGCCAGATTTGAAATAGTTCAAGCGGATTGTCTTTTTCTTTGCTCAATAATGGAAACATTTCCGAATGCTGAACACCCTTTCCAGCTGTCATCCATTGCACATCGCCATTTCCATATCGGCCAGCTGCACCCATTGAATCGGCATGATCTACCAATCCTTTTCTCACCACAGTTACAGTTTCGAAACCTCTATGTGGATGTCCAGGAAATCCTGGAACTTTTTTGCCGTGATACATCCGGTAGCCATCTTTAATAATAAAATCATCACCCAATGAGCGTCCTGCTAATGACTCGGCAGGTCCCATTTGATCATTGCCCTTAGGAAAATAATCTTCATGGTGTACGCAAAATAAAAATGGATCAATGGTTTCCCATTGAAATCCCATAGGTTGAATATCGATGATTGGGTCAAATGTTTCCATTTTCTTTTTAATTGTATTGCCAGCGCTTTCAAAAGACGCCGTTACAATTGCCCCTAAACCTAATCCTAAGCGAGTCAAAAAGCTTCTTCTTTGTATTGCCATATTCAAATATAACAAAGATTCTTTCATTTGTTTGAACAAGTATGAGTTTTTTAAATGTCTTTCGTCGAAAAATTCTAATTCAATGGTTCAATAGCTCGCTCAGAAATATCAGAATCAGAATTTATTGTCAATTCTTGCGTTATAAAAAACATGAGGATCATAAATTTCATCTTTTTCATTGCCGTTTTGTTTTTAAACAATTCTAGTTTGGGGCAAACTCAAACTCTCCATGAGCGTAATACAGATAAAAATACCATACAACTCGCACTTTTACTAGATGTGAGTAACAGTATGGATGGACTGATTAATCAAGCAAAAACTGAGTTATGGTCGATTGTGAATGAAGCATCTACTGCTTCCAAAAACGGTGAACAAACTGTATTAGAGATTGCCTTGTATGAATATGGCAAAAGCAGTTTGCCAAAAGAAGGTGGATATTTGAGAAAGGTCCTAGATTTTACCACCGATCTAGATACTGTTTCTAAAGCACTTTTTGGTTTAAACACCAATGGTGGTGATGAATATTGCGGACAAGTTATTCATGAGAGTGTTGAGAAACTCATTTGGCGCGATAACGACAGTGTATTCAAGGTAATTTTCATTGCTGGTAATGAAGAGTTTACTCAAGGAACTTTGCATTACAAATTGGCTTGTAAGAACGCTGCAAAAAAGCAAATTATAGTGAACACCATTCATTGTGGTGATAGTTTTGTTGGAGTGCGCCAATTCTGGAAACAGGGTGCTTTGGAAGGAAAAGGAAGGTATTTTTATATCAATCAGAATGCCACTTTTGTAGATATCGATTCCCCCTACGATAGTTTAATTTCACTCTATAATGACAGTTTGAATACTACTTATCTTTATTATGGTTCTAGAGGTGTTGATTATAAAATGAATCAAGTCGACCAAGATAAGAACACCAAGTCACTCAACAAAAAGGCGTATTTGGAGCGAGCAAAGTCGAAATCGAAGTCAAAAGCATATAAGAATATTCATTGGGATGCAGTTGATGCATACCAACAAGATTCTACTTCCGTGACAAAAATTTATAAGTCTGGTATTGATCAATCAGTTGCTGTGAAAGACACGGGAGAATTGAAAAAATTGATTGTTGAAAAATCAAAGAAGCGGACATATTATCAGCAGCAAATTGCCAAATTGAGTGATTTGAGAAATAAATATATTCTGGAGGTTCAATCGGCTCGAAAATCAAAAGACATGACATTGGGTGAGGCATTGGCGTCGGCATTAAGAACTCAGGCTTCGTTGCGGGGCTTTAAATTCACAAAGTAGTTTCATTGATGTATCTTTGAACTTTTTAAGTTCATGAATATTGAGGGACAAAAACTGCGCAAAGTACATGTAACAAGGTATTTAACACCATTGCGAGAAGGTGGTTCAATGCCCGCTTTGGCAGAAGCCGATGATGATTTTTTATATGTATTAAAGTTTAGAGGTGCTGGTCAGGGACCGAAAGTGCTCATTTCGGAATTGATTGGAGGAGAAATTGCCCGTTGTTTGCAGCTGAAAGTCCCAGAATTGGTATTTGCTGAATTGGATGAAGCGTTTGGCAGAACCGAGCCCGACGAAGAAATTCAAGATCTTTTAAAAGCGAGTACTGGGCTCAATTTGGCATTGCATTTTTTATCAGGAGCATTTGGGTTCGATCCGGTGGTGAACAAAGTAGAGCCCTTAATGGCATCTAAAATTGTATGGTTGGATTCATTTTTAATGAACATGGATAGAACCGTAAGGAACACCAATATGCTGATCTGGAATCAAGAGTTATGGCTCATTGATCATGGCGCCTCACTTTATTTTCATCACACAGGCACGCGATGGGATGAAAAATTTGACAATCAGTTTGAGTTGGTCAAAAAGCATGTTTTGTATTATTATGCAACCAAAATGAATGAGGCCGATGCTTGGGCAAAGAAGTGTATAACTAACGAAAAAATCGATGAAATTGTGTCGCTGATTCCCAATGAATGGATAGAGGCAGATTTGATTTATGAATCTACTGAAGCCCAACGAGAAGCATATGCTAATTTTTTAAAGAAACGTTTGATTTCCTCTCAATCTTTTATTCAATCTATTCCTCATGGCAATTCATAAAGTATTTGAATACGCAGTAGTTCGACTCGTGCCTATGGTGGAGAGGGAAGAGTTTATGAATATAGGAGTGATTTTATTTTGTAAAGAGCTCGATTTCATTGATGTTAAATACGCATTGAATCATCAAAAGATTCAATCTTTTGCACCTCAATTAGACCTCCAATTATTGGAAGAGTATCTGAAATCTTTTCATTCAATTGTGAAGGGTAAGGAAGAGGGTGGAGAAATTGCAACCTATATTTCAGCGGAAAGATTTCGTTGGCTAACCGCAACAAGAAGCACCATGATTCAATGTTCTAGAGTGCATCCTGGATTTTGTGATCATCCTGAATTGAAGCTAAATCAATTGTTTCAGGAGTTTGTTTAAATCATTTGTTTAATATCAGCACCGAAATTGTTTTAGATGGTGATCAATGTGTTTATAAAGTACATTGTTCCATACAAGAACTGTTAATTTTCCGAGTGTAGAATGTTTTTTACCTTCAAAACATTTTAACATGATTCAAAAATAATTAAAAACTATCTTTGTGTTATGTTGATTTCAAAAATGAACAAAATTGCGCTTCTGATGGGTTTGATTTGTTTTACCCATCAATTGATGGCACAGAATGATAAAACTCCTTTAAAGGATATCGCTGCATTTCAAATTTATACCTCAACAGGTAAGAAAATTTCGTATGAAAAAATGGTGAAGCAAATTGAAAAATCTCAGCTCAAAAATACCGATGCACGCAATGTGGTATTATTTGGTGAGCTTCACGATAATCCAATTTCGCACTGGTTGGAATTACAACTGACTGAAAATATTTTCCAATTTAATTCAAACCTTGCTTTGGGGGCGGAAATGTTTGAAACAGATCAGCAAACTGCTTTGAATGATTATTTGAGTCCAAATAAAGATACTACCAAAACCAATACAACCAATCCAATGGGAATGGGTTTTGGAGCAGATCCTCGGGTTTCGAAACTCAAAAAATCGATTAAGCTTTGGAATAACTTTGTGACAGATTATCAGCCATTGGTTGATTTTGCTCGCGCAAATCAATTGAAATTTGTAGCATCCAATATTCCAAGACGTTATGCCTCTTTGGTTTACAAAAAGGGAATTAAATCTTTGTATGCGAATGAAGGACAATCAATTGGTTCATTACGATTGTTTAGCATTGGTACAAATTTACCTCAGTGTGATACCGGAATTTTCAAAAAAGATTCGGTTCTTTATTTTTCTGAAATTTCAGAGGGAAAGTCCTTGCCTCCGATTTTTGTTTATGATTCAACACTTCAATGTTACAAAGACATTTTCAATATGGCAGGTGGACATGGAGGTCAAAATTTACCAATGAGTCAAGCAATTAAAGACGCAACAATGGCTGCCAAAATTTATGCAAACATGCCAAAAAATGGTGTTTTTGTGCATTACAACGGAGCGTATCACAGTGATAATCACCAAAGTATAGAGTGGTATTTAAATCAATACAACGAAAATATTTTGAAGAATTTTTACCCAATGAAAGTCATTACAATTTCTACTCGTTTACAGAGTAACGTGAATCAGTTAGAAAAAGACAATCTTGGAATTGCAGATTTTATCATTGTGGTTCCTGAAAATATGACCCGAACTTATAAGTAACTAAATTTTCTATGTTACTTTACGATTCTTTCCAGCGAATTCACAATTATTTAAGGATTTCCTTAACCGATCAGTGTAACTTTAGATGCACTTATTGCATGCCGGAAGAGAATTTCCCTTGCCATGCGGGCGAGGAATTGATGACAGCAGCAGAAATTGAACAACTCACTGCTGAGTTTGTAAAACTTGGTATTCAAAAGGTAAGATTAACAGGCGGTGAACCTTTAATGCGCAAAGATTTTGCCGATATTTTATCTCGCTTGGCAAAGTTGCCCATAGATTTGCACATTACAACCAATGCCGTTTTAATTGATAAATACATTGAAGATTTAAAAAAAGCCAACGTAAAAACGGTGAATGTGAGCATTGATTCACTGAAAGAAAGTACATTTTTTGAAATTACTAAACGCAATCAATTTCAACGTGTTTGGAAAAATATTCTACTTCTGATAGACCAAAAATTTGATGTGAAATTGAATGTAGTAGCCCTCAAAGGTGTCATTGAAAATGAATTTTTTGACTTTATTGAGCTTACAAAAAATATGCGCGTTGAAGTGCGCTTCATTGAATTTATGCCGTTCAGCGGAAATGGTTGGGATAGTTCTAAGGTGGTTACCGCAAATCAAATGCTTGAATGGGCACAACAGTCAGTGTCCCTCATGAAAATTGAAGATTTACCGCATGCAACCACGAAGAAGTATCGTATTGAGGGACATTTGGGTAGCATTGCATTTATTACAACCATGACAAATCATTTTTGTGGTGATTGTAATAGACTGAGGTTAACTGCCGAGGGGAAAATGAAAAATTGCTTGTTTGGTAGAGAAGAAACGGATTTGTTGACGGCTTTGAGGAAAAGTGAGCCAATTGAACCACTCATTAGAAATTCCGTTTTCAGAAAGTTTCAGACTTTGGGAGGACAGTTGGTGTCTGACTTCAAGAAAATTGATGCAAATGCCATTGAAAATCGCAGCATGATAGAAATTGGAGGATAAATGGTAACGGTTGAGGAAGCGAGAGGTATTTTAAAAGCGCACATCCAGTTGGGTGAGACCACTGTTTTGCCAATAGTGAGCGCAGTTGGAAAAATTTTAGCCCAAGACATTATTTCTCAAATAAATGTTCCTAGCTTTCACAATTCGGCGATGGATGGATATTGTTTTGGACACGAAAATGATAGGAATAGGTATAAGATTGGTGGACAAATACAAGCTGGCGATACCCATTTAGATCCTGTGCATCCAGGTTTTTGCAACAGAATTTACACAGGCGCAATGATTCCCGATGGCGCTGACACGGTGGTGCAGCAAGAATTGGTAACCATAGAGGGCGATGAGATAGTCTTTGATTCGAGTAAAATTATCAAAGGTGCAAATGTTCGTTTGGAAGGCTCGCAGAATCTTTTTGGAGATGTTTTGGCTTCGCGAGGTACTAAAATCACACCATCCTTGGTTGGATTGCTCGCATCAATTGGTGTTTCTGAAGTTGAAGTTATTGCACTTCCGAATGTTTCGATTGTCATCACCGGAAATGAATTGGTTGAAGTTGGTGAACCGCTACAAAAAGGACAAATTTACAATTCCAATGAATTTGCTTTAAAGGCATTGTTTTCGTGCATTGGAATCATTGAAGTTCAAGTGTTTAAAGCCGAGGATAGCCTTGAAAGTGTAACGAAAGCCATAAAAATGGCAAAATTAAATTCGGATTTTGTGGTGGTAACAGGCGGTATATCTGTGGGTGATTTTGACTTTGTGCGTCAGGCAATGTTAGATATTGGAGCCAATGAATTATTCTACAAGATCAAGCAAAAACCAGGCAAACCTTTATGGGTTGGAAAAATAACAAATCAATGGTTTTTTGCTCTCCCAGGCAATCCGGCTGCCGTAGTCACTTGCTTTAATCAATATTTGAAACCAGTGATTTTGTCTGTTGCAGGACATTCAAATGCATTTTTACCGATAGCTGGTTTACCTCTTCAAAATAGTTTCAAGAAAAAATCGGGGTTGACACATTTTTTAAAAGGGCAATTTACTTTAGATGGCGTTCGAATTTTAGATGCTCAAGAGTCGTTTAATATGAAGTCTTTTAACCAAGCAAATTGTATTGTGGAAGTTGCTGCAGAATTGGAAGACATTTCCACGGGAACAATATTGCGGGTTTATCCACTTCCAGAATGATATGGAAATTTCAATTTGGATTTTAGTTTTTTTGCCGATCATAGCATTTTTATATGCAAGTGTAGGTCATGGTGGAGCAAGTAGTTACATTACACTATTTACACTATTAGGTTATGCTCAGTCTATGATAAAGCCAACGGCTTTAATCATCAATATTTTGATTTCCCTCGTTGCATTTATGATGTATTGGAAAACAGTGAATTTTCCTTGGAAAATCTTTTTTTGGCTAGTCGTGTTTTCAATTCCATTGGCTTATTTAGGTAGCAAAATTGAGATAGACCCAATCGTTTATCGCAGAATTCTCGGGTTTTTGCTCTTGTTTCCGATTGCGCGATTTTTGAATATTTTTCCCGTTTCTGAACCTAAAGCGTTTCAAAAAAATGTATTTATTTTGATGGTTTTGGGAATTTCTATTGGATTTGTTTCTGGAATTATTGGAATTGGTGGTGGAATTATTTTGTCGCCGGTATTATTGATGTTGGGTTGGACAAATCTCAAGGAAACTTCGGCTGTTAGTGCTCTATTTATCTTCGTGAATTCAATTTCCGGACTGTTATCATTGTTGCAAAAACCTAAAACAGTAGCGATGTTTACTGCCGCAAACGGTCAATTGAAATCTCTCATTTATTGCTTATTATTGGCGGTTGTTGGTGGAATATTGGGTTCCTACTTTGGTGCCAGAAAATTTGAGAACAAAGTCTTGAGGAATATTTTAACTTTTGTGTTACTGATTGCTGCAATAAAGCTCATTTTTTGAGTTTTCTTTCTTAATTTTGAGGGACACATGTCGCAGTTGACCATTAAATCTTTTGGAATAATTTCTGATATTCTAGGGCAAGAATCCATAGAAATGGATTTTGAAATTAGCTCTAAATTACTTCGAGACAGATTAATAGAGACTTACCCAAAGTTGCAATCTATGACTTTCAGTATTGCAGTGAACAAAGTGATTCACTCGGAGTCAATTGTTTTAAATGAAGGAGATGAGATTGCTCTTTTGCCACCATTTTCCGGAGGATAAAATGAAAAGATTTGCAAATCAATGTAGTTTGAAAGGGTTTGGAATTGTTGAACAACAGAAGTTGCAGCAAGGATCTGTTCTTGTGATAGGGGTAGGAGGTTTGGGCTGCCCATTGGTGCAAACTTTGTGTGCTGCTGGAATTGGAAAAATTGGCATTGCTGATGGAGATGTGGTGAATGTTTCAAATTTAAACCGACAATTTCTATTTGGAATTTCCGATGTAGGAGAGCTCAAAACAAACGTTGCTGCTAGAAAGTTATCGGGTATGTATACAGATTTAGAAATTGTTGAATACCCAGAATTTGCAAAATTGGAGAATCTGGAGCGTTGGATTGCTGAGTATGATTTGGTTGTAGATTGTACCGATAATTTTGAAATTCGGTATATGGTCAGTGATGTTTGTAAACGATATTCTAAACCTTTGGTTATGGGTGCGGTTTTTGAATATGAAGCCCAAGTATTTGCGTTTACTTGTGCTAAATTATTTAACATTTCGAATTACTATCGCGATGTTTTTCCCGAGAGTCCCAATCCACATGAAGTTCCAACTTGTAATGAATCTGGTGTACTTGGTTCACTTACAGGTATCGTAGGAAACATGATGGCGTTTGAATGCATTCAATATTTTGTTTCAGTAATACCTCATAATAAATTGATAAATTATAATATGAAAAGTGGTGAAATGTATAATTTGTCGATTTTACCTAAATTTTAAATGTGTTTTACATGGAAAAAAAAGTAAAAAATATTTTCATAAATGGGGCAATTGCTCCAGAAAAGATTGCAACATCAATTCAGCACCATGCTGTGAAAACCGAAATTGGGGCCCATAGTATTTTTTTAGGACAAGTGAGGAATGATCAACATGGAGAAGCACAAGTAACATCCATAGAATACACAGCTTATGAAGAAATGGCACTTGAGAAATGCCAAGTAATTCGCGAAGAGATTTTTGCCAAATATCCTTTAACCTGCATGCACATTTATCATAGTTTGGGAGATGTAAAAGTTGGAGAATTGTGTTTATTTGTTTTTACATCGTCGAAGCACCGTAAAGCTGCAATGGAAGCTTGTGATGAAGTGGTAGAAAGGATAAAAATGGAACTGCCAATTTGGGGTAAAGAAAAATTAACGAACCACTCACACAATTGGAAGGAGAACGTACCAAAATGATTCAGATAACACACAAAACCCATACCCTAAGAACCGCGATTGCAAAGGCAACTGTTTGGGTTGGTTCTATTAAAACTATAGAAGCGATTAGAAACAATACGGTACCCAAAGGAAATGTTTTGGAGGCATCTAAAATTGCAGGTTTGTTTGCAGCAAAAAATACAAGTTCTGTGATTCCAGATTGTCATCCTTTGCCCATAGAATTTGCAGAAATTAGATTCGAAATACTGGATCAGAGCGTTGAAATTGAAGCTGAGATCCATACCATTTATAAAACAGGTGTTGAAGTTGAAGCCATGCATGCTGCAAGTGCAGTGGCATTGACAATGTATGATATGTTGAAACCAATAGACAAAGAAATTGAAATTCAACAAATCAAATTGGTAAAAAAGACAGGTGGTAAAAGCGCAAGAAAATATCCCTTAAAATCAGAAATAAAATGTTCTATTATTGTTTGCTCTGATACTATTTCTGAAGGGAGTAAAACGGATAGGGCGGGTTTGATTATTCAACAGAAACTGAGTGGATTTGGGTTGGATGCATCGAACTATTCAATCATTCCAGATGAAATTTTGACTTTACAAGAAAAGGTGAAGCAACACATTTCTCAAGGTATTCAATTGATTGTTGTAACAGGTGGAACAGGTGTTTCACCAAGAGATACTTCACCTGAGGCTATAGTGCCTTTAATTGAACGTAGAATGCCAGGTATTGAAGAAGCAATTCGCGCTTATGGTCAGCAGAGAACACCGTATGCAATGCTCTCGCGGAGTGTGGCTGGTTTTATTGGTGAATCGCTTGTTTTGGTATTGCCTGGTTCAACCAATGGAGCGTCAGAATCAATTGATGCTGTTTTTCCGGCAATTCTACATATTTTCGACGTTTTAAAAGCATTCAAACACGATTAATCAATCGAGTTGTTGGTCCAAAATATAGATCATCGCTGCCACAGAGGCTGCTCCTAATTCCAGTTCCCTCTTATTTACAGATTCAAAAACATCTGTTTCGGCATGGTGAACATCGAAATATCTTTGTGAGTCGGGAATAAAGCTCACAAAAGCAGTGTTGGGGTTATATTTTTTTATAGGACCTATATCTGCGCCACCACCACCATTTTCGAGGGTTCCAATACCATATTGGTTTAAAAGGGACTGAAAAACTTTGATTTTGGGTAAGATAGAGGTGTCGATTCCAAATCCACGTGGAGTGAAACCACCACGGTCACTTTCGAGAGCAGCAAGGTGAGTTTCTCCTTTTTCATGTGTTAATTTGGCGTATTCATTTCCCCCTCTCAATCCATTTTCTTCGTTAATCCAGAAAACACATCTTAGAGTGTGTTTGGGCTGATATCCAAGTACTTTCAATATTCGCAACGCTTCGAAAGCATGCATACAGCCCGCTCCATCGTCGTGGGCGCCTTCACCTTGATCCCAACTGTCGAAATGTCCCCCAAAAACAATCACTTTGTTGGGGGATATTTTTCCTTTTGTTTCAGCCACAACATTTGCACTCAACCGGTCGGGGAGCGTTTTACAGTTCAGATGAATTGATAGGATAAAATTTGGATCTTGTTTGCTTAAGTAATCGATGATATCGGCAGCTGCTGTGGCAACTGCCACCATTGGTATTTTATGGATGGAGTCTTCATAATGTGTGACACCAGTATGCGGATGAAGGTCGCATTTATTGCTTACACTTCTCACTAAAACTGCGAGCGCGCCATAGGGCGCGCACCAATTTGCACCATTCACTCTTTGTGAAACACATCCACCATAAGCTGAAAAAGTATTGAGGAGTGTTTCGTCCATTGGTTGGTTCAAGAGTACAATCTTATTTTTTAACTCCCCAAGTTTTCCCAATTCATCGAGTTGTTTTCTCGAATGAATAGAGATAACTTTTGATTTAACATTTGCTTCAATTGAGCCTCCTAATGCACATGCAGGTAATGAATACCAATTTTGTATTTTTTGATTTTCTTTGAGATACTGATCGCACTCATATGTAGCGTTGGGAGATAGGGGAAATGTTGCTTTCGCAATGTTTTGTTGTAATTGAAAAAAGGTGGATTTCTGTTGTATTAAACTGTTAAAAAGAGGCGATTGGAATTCAATTTTTTCAATGTTACCACGTTCCCAACGTGGAACCATCACATTCTGTTTGTAAACGCTATCGAATTGATAGCTTTGAAGCATATTTACAGCCCATTGGATGCCTTTTTCAGCAGCGTCGCTGCCGCTAAGCCGCGCACCAATTTTTTTGCATAATTCTCCCAACCTGCTGTAGGAATGTCCCCGCAACAGCGCTTCGTTGAATACATTTTTTAAAAAAATGCTGTCGGAAGATGTGTGATTTATTTTTTGGGCATTGGCATTTTGTGCCAAAATCAAAAGAGCGAGTACGAAACAAAATGCGCGTAAAAGTCTCATTATCTACCTTTCAATTCTACCACAGAGTTAACTGTCATTTTAACTCCCATGGTATTGATTTCAGTATTGATATTGCCTTTAACAAGCTTGAAAATTCCAGCGGTATTGTCGAAGGTTGTTTGAATTTTACCATTCATATTTGGCATCATACTTTTTCCGAAATTCATAGCTTGTTGATCTTCTTTAGAAAGGTTCATTTGTTTTTCTGATGGGATGCCCATATTTCCCATTCCTCCCCCCATCATTGATGACATATCTGGCATTCCCATACCCATTCCCATGTCGGAGTTATTGCCACTGCCATTCGATTGATTGGTAGCGGGTTGTTTGTTTGTGTTCATTTCAAATTCCATAGAGCCATCTCCGGATTTACCTTTTGCATTCGTGGCAAAAAGATCATTTGATTTATTGGTTGTGATGGTTTGGTCAATAGTTGCTATACCATTGTTGAGCGAATTCACCAAAATATCAATATTGTAAACTCCTGAGGTAACGGTGTAGTGGTCTCCAACAGAAACATCTCCTTCTGGCATTGAAAGCGCCTGTAAAATATCATAAGGCATTGCGTATAACTTATCGCTTTCTTGATTTTCTTTGATATTGATTTTTCTGGTATTTTTCATTTTTAAGGGTAGATAACCAGGTTTTAATTTACCCGTTTTTGGATCGAATTCGGCATAAGCATTAACACTTCTTGGGCCTGCATTCCCTCCGTTTGAACCAACTTGTGAATTCTGAGTTGTTTCAATAGCAAGTACATTTGATGTTGGTGTTGTGATAAAAATCAACTTATTGGCAAATGTAAATTGCCCTTTTTTATTCACTGTAACATCACTTTCTACATAATCTTTTGGCAGATTTGTAAGTGATGCAACGCTCATTCCCTTTGCATTTTTAACAGAGTAGTTCATGAGATAGAGTCGCCCCGAAGCAGTACCTTCTGCATCCACTGAATTTACGAGCAGTACAAAATCTACAGTGGTTGTATATTTATCTTTCATTTGCATTCCCATCATCGACATATTTAAATTGTCGGTTATGGTTGCAGAGTAATTGATTGCATCGCCTGCTTTCCATTGATAGTTGAGTTCTTCGGCAAAAAGGTTTGTGAGGAGAAAAAAACATCCCCCAATAAGTAAAAGTAATTTTTTCATATCTGTGTTAAAATCAAAACTAATGAATTTCTCACTATTTTTAAGCTTTTTGTAGTATTAAAACGCTAGATTTTTGTTAGAGTGTCTAACAAAAATTACACCTCTGATTATGTTCAATTTGGGCTTCTTTGCATTGTTTACATTTGCCAATACAATATGGACGATATTCGATATGTAAAGTATCAAAAAATACTATTGTATGTATTTTCATTGCTACTCATTTGGCCTTTTCTCAATTCTCTTTCCAATTCAAATGATTTTGAGGTGTTTTTAGGAGCATCTAAAAGGATGTTATTGGAATTGGATATGTACCATGATAGTATCCTTTACGACCGATATTTACATTACTATTATTCTCCCTTTTTTGCATTTTTATTGCAACCGTTTGCTGCGATTTCTGATTATCGATTTCCAGAAAATTCAATTTTACCAAACGTTGAATTGTCGATGCTTTTGGCAAAATTAGCGTGGAATTCACTCAATTTATTTTTCATCTACCGAATATGTAAATATATTTTGGGCGTATTTCAGTTCGAAAATCAAAGAAAAGCATTCTGGTTTTACATCATTATGGTGTTTTTATGTTACCGTTGGTTTCACATTAACATCAAATATGGACAAATGACAATTTTCTTGCTATTTGCATTTTTTGAAGCTTATTTCAATCAGCACCTAAGAAATTGGTTGAAGTGGATGCCCTTGGCCATTGGTTTACAAATCAAGATATTGCCTATTTTTTTCTATTGGAAAATGCTTCTCGATCGAAATTATAAGGCTATGATGACTGTTTTTTTATGGGTTTTGGTCATAACCATCGTTCCTTTTGTATTTCTAGAACCTGGATATTACATACATGAATTAAAAATGTGGCTTACAGCAATAAATCCTCTAAAGAGCAATCATGTTGTAAAAATAGGTGAGGGCGGATTTATGGATATTGGGTCAATAGTTACCAAGTATTTTACAAATTATAGAATTGCCACAGAGCCAAGAGTATGCATCACAAAACTTTCTATTTCTCAGATGTTTTGGCTCACACAATTTTTACGTGTAGCAATTCTGAGTGTCATTACCTATTTGATTTTATTATTAAAAAAGCAAAATAGAATGAAATACAATGAATTTGTTCAATTCAGTCTTATGTGTATTGGAATCCCACTTATTTTTCCTCACCAAAGAGATTACTCTTTTGCCATGTTGATACCAGCAGTGGCTTACATGGTGTTTTATTTTTTGAGGGACAGAGACGTGATTAAACCAATTGCAGCTGCTTTCTTTTTTATTGGCCTGTTGCTCATGGGATGTGTTGTTTTCTTTGAACTTTTTTCCCTTGATTTTAGGTATTGGATCATCGGAGTAAGGTTGATGGGTATTGGAGCTTTGATTTTTTCAGGTTTTTATTTTCTGTTTATTTATGAACAGGTAAAAAGTCTAAAAAATTTATCCAAAACTCCTTAATTAACGGAGTTCTACCACTTTTTTGCGTTTTAGGATTTTGGATTTGTCTTCACCCAAAAACTTATAATTGATTTGCATTTGATAAAATCTTGGCGGCGATAAATCTGCGGGCCTACCCATATAAATGGTTTGTGTCAAGTTGTTCACTTGAAACAACAATTTAATGCTTTCATTGAGTTGATAACCAGCACGGATATCTGTGATCCAACCCTCATTTTTGCCATTGCGGTATGCGTTTTCTACTCCTTGTATGAATAGCAAAAATGCGGCATCAATATTTTCGAATGCACTTTGATATTTTTGACTGAATCCGCATTCGAATAAGCCTAGATTGAATTGGATATCGGCTCTGAAAACATTTCTGTTGCGGTATTTGAGAATGTTGTTAGGATTTGCTGCAGTATTTTGAAAAGTGATAGATTGTCCGCCAAAGTTTTTCGTAATCTCAGCATTTATATTGTCAACAGTAGGGTTGGAGTACGTGTATCCAATGAGCCATTGTATTTTTAAGTTTTGGATGATACCAGCATCATTTTTAATGTTTGTTGCTTTCTCAAATGCACCTCCACTTTCGATTTCAATTCCTTGAATGGTGCTCGATCCAACATTTAAACTTTTGAAACCAAGTAGAAAAGGGTTCCATTGGCCAAAAGTATATTCCATCATGTTGTTGTATTTGTTTTGGAATGCAGAAAAATCGATGTATGTGCTGATCAAGCCAGTTTTGGTATTTCCGATTCTAAATCCTTGTTTCAATCCAATTTCTATATTGTTTCCGGTTTCAGGCTTCAAGTTGTTATTGGGTAGCACAAAAATAGAACCGCTAGATGTGGTGGTGAATAATTCAGCCATTGATGGAAATCTGAATCCTTCGCCATAAGAAAAACGCAAGAAAGTTGATTGTCCGAACTGTTTGTTCAATCCAGCTCTAAAAACTGGTTTAGACTGAATATTTCCATCGAGATTAAAATGTTCATATCGCGCACCAATTTGGGCAATCCAACCATTTTTTTTGTATTGAATTTGTGAGTAAGCAGAACGATTTTCTAAGTTGTGAGGTCCGCTAAACATGGGTGCCTCAGCTTTGGTTCCAACTCTTACTATGCCAAAAGCAATTTCAACATTTTGGAATGTTCTTTTTGTTTTGAATTCAGAGTAAATGAGAACGCTTTTGTTATTTTGGTTGTTGGTTGTGTCGCCGTTATTAATTTCATTGCTTATGGAAAAATATCGGTTCATGAGTTTGTGTTTCCACTTTTTACCATTCCATTCGATGATTGGATCGAAGTTTGTTCTTCTTCCGGTATTGAGCGAGTAAGAACTATCAAGGGTGGTATAGCCTAATTTTTCGTTTTGCCAAATCAGGAAAGAACCGGTTTCGCCTCTCTGTGTTCCCCCATTTAGCCATATTTTTAGGGGATGTAAACTTGATTTTTCAGAAAATTCATATCCATATTTCCATCCAATTCTCACTCTGTAGTCATGCTCATTTAATCTAAATCCATCATCATTAAATTGATTCCAAGTGAATGCGAAAGAGTGATTGTCAATTTTTTCAGTGTAACAGCCATTTACGCCATAATTTACATGAATGGATTGATCAAATTTATATTCATCGGGAATCTGGTATGCGCCAGCAATGATATTTACATTCACATATTGTTGTTTTCTAATTGGAACAGATCTTAGATTCACAACACCGTTAAGTGCCGATGAACCATATAAAGCAGAACCAGCGTTTTTAATGACTTCGATTCCCGAAACGCCCTCAATTGGTAAAAAGTTGAATGGCACTGAACCCACGTCACCTGCAAGCATAGGCATTTCGTCAAGTGTAACCATAACCCTGCTGCCTGCCCCATAACTCCAACCACTCCCGCTGCGAATGTTGATTTGTCCATCGTTTACAACCACTCCAGGCACTTGGTTTAAAATTTTACTCGCATCAATAGGAATCTTATTTTCAATGAGATAAGGTTTGAGGATTGAAATACCAACCACACTTTCCTTTAATTTAGAGGCGTCTTTATTGGCGCTCACAACAACTTCGTTGAGCCAATCGTAATTTTCTAGACTGTTTTTTTCTGGTTCGGTTTGTGAAAAAAGCGATTTTGAAATAAAAAGTAAGATGAAACAAACAAAAGAATGTAAGTTCTTAAAAATTTCCATGTAAATTCGTGAACAATTTAATACCACAGTACAATGATAAGAAAGTTTTTGAGTATTCTCGCTATTGGAACTTTGACTTGTGTATACAATCAAGCAAACGCTCAAATTTGCACTCCCGATGCAAATCTTAAAGCTCCTGGATTTTTACCTGCAGTTTTGCCAGATGCAAAAAAGGATGTTGCATATTCTGAGGCTATTACCGTTTTAGCATTTAAAGATACTACGGTAAAACAAGGTAATTTGACCGTTAAAGTTTACATTGATTCGATGAAAATCACTGGTGTACTGGGTTTGCCAGCCGGTATGACATCTACTTGTTTGAATCCAACTTGCTCATTTACCCCATCGGCTTTAAGTTGTGTGAAACTTTCTGGAACACCAACTACTGAAGGTGTTTATCCTTTGCAAATTGCCATTCTGGTATATGCAAAAGTTTCTGGAGTATTGCCTACAACACAAAAAGATACCATTAAGTCATTTGTATTGAATGTTTCAGGAACTGGATCAAATGAAATTATTGATACAAGAAAATTGGTTCTTAAGCCGAACCCAGCAACCGGTCAAGTGTATGTAGGATCGGCAATTTCGCCTGTGTTTTATAATTCGCTAGGTCAAGTTCAGGATGTTCTCTTGCAACCCGAAACGTATGGTTTTATTGTAAACTTGAAAGGGTTGAAACCCGGTTTATACACTGTGAAATGCGGAACTGCTACCAAGAAATTGGTTGTTGAGTAATGGAAAATAATATCAACGAATTATACATCGAAATTCCGAAAAAAAGAGCGGAAGCACCAGCTCTTGTGGTATTGGGATTTGTTGTTTTTGCCGGTTGGGCATTGCATTATGGTATTTTTAATGTAATTGGAGGACTGTTGTGGCTGTTGTTTGCTTTACCGATTTACTTTTGGATTTATAAAAAGCGTTCGGGCAAGTATTTTGTTCAAGTGAACAAAGAAGGAATCGGTTTTCGACAACATTTTTTCTCAAATTATGTTTACATTCCATGGAACTACATGCAAAGGATAGATTATTTGGTTTTTGAAATTAATTTTATGATCAAAGAATCTGCTCAAGTTGTCTGTTTTCCTACAAGCGGTTTGGATGATGATCAAGTTGATCAACTAAAATCGTTTATTTCTAAAATGGTTGAAATTCAACCTGTAAAAGAATAAAATATGTCGTTTTCCCCAAATTTTGATTTCATTGAAGAACTTCGTTGGAGAGGTTTGCTCCATGATGCCATTCCCGGCACCCAAGAACTATTGAATAAAGAGCAAGTTAAAGCATACATTGGTTTTGATCCTACTGCAGATTCATTGCACATTGGAAATATGGTGCCGATAATGATGCTTACGCTTTTTCAAAAAGCTGGACATACCCCTATTGCCCTTGTTGGAGGCGCAACTGGAATGGTGGGAGATCCAAGCGGGAAGAGTGCCGAAAGGAAATTGCTAGATTTGGATACTTTGAATGCAAATTTGGAAGGACAAAAAAAGCAATTGATGAAGTTTTTAGACTTTGAAAATGCTTCGAATGCAGCAAAATTGGTCAATAATTATGATTGGTTTCAAAATTGGGGATTTTTAGAATTTATTCGCGATGTAGGAAAGCATATTACTGTTAGCTACATGATGGGTAAAGATAGTGTTAAAAATCGCTTAGAGGCTGGAGGCTTGTCATTTACTGAATTTAGTTATCAATTAGTGCAGGGATATGACTTTGTTCATTTGTATAAGAACAAAGGTTGTAAACTGCAGATGGGTGGCAGCGACCAGTGGGGGAATATCACAACAGGCACCGAATTAATCCGTAGAATGGAAGGCGGTGAAGCTTTTGCTATTACAGCTCCTCTCATTACCAAAAGCGATGGAACGAAATTTGGTAAAAGTGAAGGTGGAAATGTATGGCTCGATCCCGCGAAAACTAGTCCTTTTAAATTCTATCAGTTTTGGTTGAATGTTGCCGATGAAGATGCGGTAAAATTCATAAAAATTTATTCATTGAAGCCACGTGCTGAAATAGAAGCGCTTATTTTAAATCACCAGGGTAACGAATATTTGCGTGGTTTGCAAAAAGCACTGGCTGAGGAATTAACCATTCGTGTTCATTCGGAAGAAGATTTAATAATGGCTAAAAAAGCCACCGATATTTTCTTTGGAAACGGAAGCAAAGACGATTTGTTTTCGTTAGATGAATTTTCATTGACTTCTTCTTTGGAAGGGATGGAGAAATTTACCGTAAACAAAGCAGACTTGTTAAATGGGTTGGGAGTTCTGGATTTGTTGGCAGGTGTTACACAGATTTTCTCATCGAAAGGAGAAGCGCGTAAAATGTTGCAAGCCAATGGCTTTTCTTTCAATAAGGAAAAATTTGCCGATGTTAATGCACAAATAAATGGTGAATTTTTATTGCATCATAAATATATTGTTGCCCAAAAAGGCAAGAAACAATATTATGTAATTGAAGCCATTTAATTGGTGAATGAACATTAAAAGTTTGTTTAATTGATTATCTTCGCTTTATGAAAGGTATTATCCTTGCCGGTGGTTCTGGAACCCGTTTGCATCCTCTTACTTTGGCCATTAGTAAGCAACTTATGCCTGTTTACGACAAGCCAATGATTTATTATCCTTTGTCTGTCTTAATGATGTCGGGAATCAATGAAATATTAATTATTTCTACTCCTCACGATTTGCCTCATTTTCAAAAGCTTTTGGGGGATGGTTCTCAGATTGGTTGCCGATTTGAATACTGCGTTCAACCATCTCCGGATGGACTTGCTCAGGCCTTTGTGTTAGGTGCAGACTTTATTGGTAGTGATTCAGTTGCATTAATTTTAGGTGATAATATTTTCTTTGGTTCTAATTTACAAGAAACTTTGAATAGTTCTGTTGATCCAAAAGGGGGAATTGTATTTGCATATCACGTATCTGATCCCGAGAGATATGGTGTGGTAGAATTCAACGAGAATTTACAGGCTGTGAGTATCGAGGAAAAACCTGAAGTGCCTAAATCAAATTATGCTGTTCCTGGTTTGTATTTTTATGATAATCAGGTTGTTGAAATAGCCAAAAACTTAAAACCTTCTGCTCGCGGTGAGCTCGAGATTACCGATGTAAATAAAATTTATCTCGAGAAGAAAGAATTACAGGTAAGAATCATGAGTCGAGGCACTGCGTGGCTTGATACAGGAACTTTTAATTCATTAATGCAAGCTGGCCAGTATGTTCAAGTGATTGAAGAACGTCAAGGTCTTAAAATAGGATGTATTGAAGAAATTGCTTGGCGTCAAGGATTTATTACTTCTGAAAAATTGATTGAAATAGCACAACCCTTGAAAAAAAGTGGTTATGGTGTTTATTTAGAAAAAATAGTTGAAAGGAAATATTGATTATTTCTGATAAACTTGAACCCAATCAACTTGGAAATCTTGAGGCATTTGGGCGCTCTTTAAGGGCTCAAGGTGCTCGTGATCTAACGCATTGTTGATAATTAAATACATAGGTTCATTGTAGAATTGTTGCATCCACTTGTTTAATTTAATGGTTTTGACTTTTACCCCGTCGGTGTAAAATGTGATTTTCTTGGGTTCCCAATGGCATGCATATATATGAAATTTTTTGTCTGTATCTTTTGGAAGTTGTACCGATTTCATGAGTAATTTTTTCGTTTTATTTTCTGTTTTTCCTATGTGAACAGTCATGGTTTGTTTGTGAATACTCTTGCCTTTGTTTTTACCATACATTTCAAATATGTCAATTTCTGGAGGCCAGTTGTTTTTCCCTGTTAGCCAAAATGCTGGCCATGTTGCCGGGCCAATAGGATTTTTACTGCGAATTGCAAAAAAACCATATTGGAAACACTTTTGATTCATTGAATTAACTAATCCAGTACCATAAGGAATTGTAATGGAATCTTTTGTGTTTTGATTAAATGTAATAGGCTTGTATTCATTTAATAAATGTAACAGTCCGTCTTTTACAAAAATCTGATCTTGTCCGTAATATTGATGGTGAAAATCTGGATGAAATTGTCCCCATGGTTGTCCTTTTGACCAATTTGATGATTCGAAAGTATTGAATGAATCATAGAATGTACGCTTAAAATGGCTACAATTTTTTGGCAAAATGAGATTTTCGCTGTTCTTTTTGGAGAAATTGTATTCAATTCTAGAAAAACCATTTCTAAAATCTAGGTTTTTCTTGAAAAATAAACCGATCAACCCTCTTTTGTATCCATTTTTAGTTGAATCATCATTTTGAGCTTTTGCAATAGGTTGGAAACCAGAGAATAGAACTATAAGAATGGCATACTGAAATTTTGATTTCATATTGCAATTTACATCATATATCGTTCATTATTTACGGCGTTAGATGTGATTTATTTATAAAAACAGAGTTTTTATAAAAATTAATGTGATATTTTGTGATATTTTGTTAATTTTGACTTCAATGTCGAAAAAATTCGACAATTGTTGATTTCACATCATGAAAAGATTCATACACAAATATCGTTTTTTAATCATTGTTTTTCTTTGTGCAATTCTTTTCATCACGATTTTTGATTTCGACGGTAAGAAAATTGCAAAAACAGACAAGCATTATTCGTATGACAGCGCTTTGATTTTTTTGAATTTGGGCAAAGGAGAATACGAAGTTCCCGTAGGAAATACTCTGATTTACAAAGACATTGCAAAAGACACATCTGGTGAATTTGAAAAATTGTCTGATTTGTATTTCAAAAAGGCTAAAAGTGAAAACAATGAATATGCTCTTTCCTATTATCATATGATTTGGAGTAGAAACTTGATTGAAAAAATTGGTTTTGACAGTTTTAAAAGAGCTCAACTATTTGCTTTGAATCAATCGCAATTGCAGCGCGACACAAATCTCATGCTTTCAGCAATTTCCAATCTATCTTCTGTTTATCTCATGAATTCAGAGCACGATAGTGGATTGCTTTACACAAAATTGGGATACGATATTGCTGTGACTTCAAACAACAATCGGTTTATCTTCTTTTATTCAATCAACATGGGTTATGTGATGAACGGAGATCAGCTGTATGGAGCCGCCCAAATGTATTTTGAGCAAGCGCTTACCGTTTCAAAAAAATTATATCCTCGGAATAATATTCTTTTAAATAATTTGCTTAGCATCATGATAACAGAAGAGAATTATCAGCAAGCAGAGGAGTTTTGGAAAGAACATTTTACCAATTACAACATTGATCCAACTACTTATGAAGGACAATTGATCATCATTAATAGGGCATTTTTATCACAAAATCAAAATAGATGGAAAGATGCTAGGGTTTGGATCAACAAACTGAAAGATTTAAAAAGCTATGATGAACTAAGATTAAATGAAATTAGATTAAAGCTTAGGCAAATTGATCATGAAAATGGAAATTTCTCTGTATATCTCAAAGAAAATAAATCATTTATTTTTGAATCATACCCTTATTCTTTTGTTGATTTAGAAGATTATTTAACCAAAGAACTTACTAAAAATCCAACGTTTTTTTCGTTATCAGATATTGTTAGGCTTGAGCAAGAAAAAGCTCCTCCTGGGGTAACAGAAAAAATGACGATGGCGGCTGTCAAGCGTTTGAAAGCACTTTGTTATGAAAACGCTGGTGATTTTAAGTCTTCCAATATGTTAAATAAGGAAGCCATGAAATATCGTTGGGAATTCGACGGATTGGAAAGTAAGTTGAGACATACTGATTTGTCGGAAAAGTTGAGGTTGAGTAAATTATTCGAGAAAATTGAGAAGCAAAAGATGAATATTGCTGAAAGAGAGCAGGAGAAGAGAATCTATCAAGCTTTTACCGTTTTATTAATTCTAATTTCTCTTTTGATTTTGTACACCATTTTCAAACAGAGAAAAACTACCAACTTGAGAGAACAATTGCTTTTACAAGAACTTGAAAATGAAAAAATTCTTGCGGAAAATTTGGTTCGCGAAAATGATCTCAATAACAGAATTGTAACCTTGTCTAAATTAATTATTTCAAAAGTTGATGTTATCAATAAGTTGTTATCAGGTATTAATGAAAGCAACTTTCAGTCTGGAATGAAAGAGGTAAGAACAGAGTTTTTGAATATTCAAAATGCTGTTTCCGATGCTCAACCTCAACTTGCAGATAAACTTCTTGAAGATTATTCGGAAATTCAACAAGACTTTCCAGACGTTGTGACACTCAGTATTACAGAGAAAAGGATTTTTGTATTGAGTATTAACGGCTATCAAACAAAGGAAATAGCCGGATTGCTTGGTTTAACCAGTCAGTATGTGAACAATGCCAGAACTTCCGTCAGAAAGAAATTAAACATCGAGGAGAATTGGAAAGAAGTTCTTTTAAATAAGAAAAATCCGAATCTGCGCTCAACCGAATAACTTGTTGTAACTTTGTGTTGTGACTGAATCGCAATTTAATGCCGGATTTGTAAGCATCATTGGTATGCCTAACGCCGGAAAAAGTACTTTGTACAACCATCTTTTGGGCGAAGCCCTAGCTATTGTTAATCCAAAAGCTCAAACTACCCGTCACCGTATTATTGGAGTTAAAAACGGAGAAAATTATCAAATTGTTTATAGTGATACCCCTGGCGTACTAAAGAAAACAAGCTATCAAATGCATGAAAAAATGATGCATTTTGTGAATGAAAGTGTTCGTGATAGTGACGTTCTGGTTTTGTTAATTGATATTCATGGTAAAGATTTTTCAGATGACATCAAAGAAAAATTTCATCAAGCAAAAGCCAAAAAAATTATTTGTATCAATAAAATCGATACCAGTAATCAGCAAGAATTAGAATCTGCATTGGTTCAATTAAAGGAGGAATTTGAAGCCGATGTCTATTTGCCAATTTCAGCGTTAAATGGCTTTGAAACCGATACATTAGAAAAGTATATCGTGTCGTTTTTGCCACAGCACCCACCTTATTTTCCACCAGATCAACTTACCGATAGGTCTGAACGCTTTTTCGTGAATGAAATTATTCGTAACAATATCTTGAGAATTTATAGTGAGGAAATTCCGTATGCTTGCGAAGTCTCTACCCTTGCTTTCAAAGAAACCGAAAAAATTATTCGAATGAGTTGTGAAATCATTGTTGAACGGGAGTCCCAAAAGCCGATTATTATTGGACAGGGCGGACAAACAATTAAACGCTTAGGAATCAATTCTAGAAAAGATTTAGAAGTGTTTTTTGGAAAGCAAGTGTATATTGAATTGTTTGTAAAAGTTCGTGAAGATTGGAGAAATAATAAAAACATGCTGAAGCAATTTGGTTATGATTTTGAATAACTTTCGTCGGTTTTTCCTTTTTATTTTTCTATTTTTTTCCGGGGGACTTTTGCCTGCAAATGCAAAATCGTTACCGGTGAGCTTTTGTCCCTCAACATCAAAAGAAGTCTCATATCCGTTTCCCAAATTAGCATATCCAAAGGATACTACCTATTTCGCAATGTACAGAAATAGAGGTGTTCAAGTGAAAATTATATTGCCAGAACAACCGTTACAGGGCATGATATTGTTGTTGCCAGGATGGAACCTGCCCGATGTTGACTGGTCGGCAAAAACGAGTGTTTGTAGCAAAGCACTTTCAATGAATTTTGGATTGGTTTTTGTGGAAATGGGAAAAAGTGTTTACATGGATAGTATTTATCCGTCTATGCGGAAAGATTATCAATTTTACCCAACGCGAACTTGGCTTTGGGATACGGTGATTCAACCATTGCAAAAATATGGATGGTTTACACCTGGGAGTCCTTCCTTTGTTATGGGGCTTTCTACGGGCGCCAGGGGTGCTTTAATTCTAGGAATTGAACATAGTCATTGTTTTAAGGCGGTTGCTGGTTTAAGTGGAGATTATAATCCGCTTCTCGACAAAAAAGATGGGCTGATGGTAAATACACTCGGTGCTTTTGAGAAAAATGAATTCCGATGGAAGGGTACGAATAATATTTCACTGAGAAGTGATGAAATCACGACGCATCTTTTTTTAGCACATGGTGAAAATGATCAAATTGTTCCAATTGCCCAAACTTTAGATTTGTGGAATCGGTTGAATAAGATAAAATTGGAGAAAAGTTCAATTGATTATAAAAAAAATAAAAACGCCTCAACCGTTTTTAAGGCCTTTTTATTTAAAAGTGTTGTGGGTAAAGATCCAAAAAAATTATGTTACATGTCGGTAAAAGACGCAAATCACGATTATCAATTTTGGGATTTTGCGGGTAAAAAGGCTCTAGATTTTTTTGCGGAAGTGAATGATTCTGAAAGGAAAAAGTACATTGATTTGAGACCCACTTTACATAAAAAGGGTAATAAATAGAATTTGAATCAAGAAAATAATGAATCCAAATACCAATCCTTTTTTTCCAGATTGAACCAATTTTTTGAAGCTTACTTTTAAACCAATTGCAACCATTGCGATTGTAAGAATTCCTTTGCCTATAAATTCGGAAATATCTAACGCAGATTTAGGGATGGGAAACAATGAACCAATGAGGGTAATTGCAATAAATGCAATTAAATACCAAGGGAGTTTAAAATGATCTTTCCATGAAACTGCGGTTTTACGGTTAATGAGAAAATTCATGAAAATGAGTCCCGGTGTGAGCATCGCAACCCTGACAAGTTTTACTGTAATGGCGGTATCTCCAATTTCTTTACCCATTGCAAAGCCGGCGCCGGCAACATTTCCAACAGAGTGTAGAGAGCCACCTATGATCATTCCAAGTTTATGAACATCTACGAAGTGAAATTTTTGCAATAAAATTGGGAGTACAATCATTCCTAAAGTGCCGAAAAGATTAACAACTGCCATGGCAATTGCAACGTCTTCTTTTTCTTTTTTGAGGGACGGCGACAGCGCGGCAATGGCTGATGATCCGCATATTGCGGTTCCAAACCCAACGAGAATTCCTGTTGATCCTGGGCAGTTTAATTTTTTTGACAGAAAATAAGAAAATGTTAGAATTACAAGCACCATGGATGCGATGATGATAAAATATGAGATACCAATTTTTGCAAAATGCGCGTAATTGATACCCAAAGCAAGAAAGATTATGGAGATTTCGAGGAGTTTAGAGCTGGTATAGGTGATTCCGGCTTCAAATGTTTTAGGAATGGAGATAAAGTTTCCTATGAGCATTCCCAACAACAGAGCAATAAGGATACTATTAAAAGCGGAGGGGGTGAAATTTCCAATGAAAAGGGCTAAAACTCCCAATGTAACGCTGAGCAATAGTCCTTTGATATTTAATTGAAATGTATTTTCCATATCAATTGCAAGTTTACTGATTAATTATAGAAAAGAAGGTGAGAAAAGTTACAAATCAGCTGTAAATCCGATATAAATTTTATCGTATTTCTGTAAGTAAAGATCGCAGGTGACAAACATGAAATAAAGGTTAAAAATGAAAAAGCCCTCATTTCTGACGGCTTTTCTCTTTTAGTTGCGGGTGAGCCACAAATTTCTAACTTCCTCGAAGGGTATGAAATGATGGTGGTGTAATGGTTGTTTATGAATCGTCAAGATGCTTAAACCATGGCATCTTTGAGGAAACTCTTGCTTGAAATTTAAAAAACCAAGTTCTAAGGTTCCATATTTCGTATACATCAATCCTTATTTTGTGTTCTTCTGTTACTTGCCTTCAAAGCTAAATTTGTCAAAAAAAAGAAAATGAAGAAAACGATTTTAATTACAGGCTCTAGTAGTGGTATTGGCAAGGACACAGCAAAATATTTTCAGTCAAAAGGATGGAATGTTATTGCCACAATGAGGAGTCCAGAAAATGAGAAAGAGCTATCTTCTTTGGCAAATGTACAGGTTGTAAAATTGGATGTATTGGATCTTGATTCAATCGATACGGCCATAGCAAAAGGAATTCAACGCTTCGGAAAAATAGATGTTTTGGTCAACAATGCTGGTTATGGGGCTTATGGACCTATTGAATCTTTTCCAAGGGAGAAAATCCTTCGTCAGTTCAATACGAATGTGATTGGCTTAATGGATGTTACGCGTGCCATACTCCCACATTTTCGACAAAATAAAAGCGGTATCGTTATTAATATTTCATCAATGGGTGGTAAAATGACTTTCCCATTGGGTTCATTGTATCACGGGACAAAGTTTGCGGTTGAGGGTATTTCCGAATCAATGCGTTATGAAATGGAGCAAATTGGCTGTAAAGTAAAAATTGTTGAACCAGGAGCAATTGCAACAGATTTTGCAGGTCGATCGTTTGACTTCAATCACGATGAAAATCTCAAAGAATATCAACCGATTGTTACAAAAATATTGATGGTTTTCCCAACTATGATTAAAAGCGCTTCACCAGTAAACATTGTTTCAAAAGTGATTTTTCAGGCAGCTACCGATGGGAAAAGTAAATTAAGATATATGGTAGGAAAAGATGCCAAGATGTTTAATTTCATGGGTAAGGTTTTTGGCTATAACTTTATTGTTTTCATGAATAAAAAGTTTTTCAAATTGTAACGCATGAGTCAATTCATTCATTTAAAATCAATTGCTGATCTATCACGTCTTTTAAATGAAAGTGACTTTCATCCTTTGGTTGCAGTTGTAGATTTTAGCAAAACCACGGATCACATCGAAGAGGAAACACGAATCACAACTGATTTTTATTCTGTGATGTTTAAGAATTATTGTAAAAGCGCCCTTACTTATGGTCGAAAAGCGATTGATTTTGATGAGGGGAGTTTGATTTGTATGGCACCAAATCAAGTGATTACCATTGATAATGAAATTGAGCCCCGAGATAATCCAATGGGTTGGGGCTTATTTTTTCATCCTGATTTGATTCGAAATACTTCACTTAATTCCAAAATGAAGGACTATTCTTTCTTTTCATATGAGATGGCAGAAGCGCTTCATTTATCTGAAAAAGAAAAGCAGTTGCTTTACGACTGCATTGTAAAAATTCAGTCGGAAGTTAAAGAAAACATCGATGATTATAGTCAGACGATCATTGTTTCAACCATTGAACTTTTATTAAATTATTGCAATCGCTTTTATGGAAGACAGTTCATTACCCGCAAAGCCACAAATAGAGATGTGTTAGAGAAAGTAGAGACGATATTGAAACAGTATTTTTCTACAGAAACACCCCTTAATGGTTTGCCTACGGTGAAATATCTTGCAGAAACTGTTCATTTGTCTCCAGGCTACCTTGGTGATTTACTCAAAAAAGAAACTGGCATGAATGCTCAGGAGCACATTCATCATGTTGTTATTGACCATGCGAAGAATGTTTTGTTAAATTCAGATTTATCTGTTAACGAAATAGCATATCAGTTAGGTTTTGAATATCCGCAATACTTCAGTCGTTTGTTTAAACAAAAAACTGGTAAAACTCCCTTGGAATTTCGGAATTTGAATTGAGATCAAGATTAAGGCATGTCATTGTTTGGTTTTTGATTATTTCAGCAAATTTGTTTCATGATAGTACAAGCTATTTCAAGATCAAATTAAGCAGGAAAAAGCTGAAAAAGAACAACGATTATTTGATCTTCGAAAAAAGTTATCTAACTCCGAATTCTTCATTAAAGAAGCAGTTGAAATTGCCCGAAACATACAGTATTGCTGGGATTCTTCCGATTTAGAAACAAAGCTGAGATTGTAAAAAAAAGTGTTCCCAAGGGGCTTGGTCATCAACCCGTCAAACAGGCGTTATCTAACTCGTTCGGTGAATGATTTTTTTCGCAGAATCCCAATATTTACAAGGGTTTTGGAGAGGCGTAAAACGAAAAAAGTCGCCATAATTGACGACTTTTCTCTCTTAGTAGCGGGAACAGGACTCGAACCTGTGACCTTCGGGTTATGAGCCCGACGAGCTACCACTGCTCCATCCCGCGATTTATTTGTAGCCCGTAGGGGAATCGAACCCCTCTTTCCTCCGTGAAAGG
>JACCED011205415.1_pt1 | contig 31224 bp, 19 predicted proteins | sample 7455021 | NCBI WGS metagenome assembly JACCED01 (sample SAMN15323456, study PRJNA562643) | freshwater metagenome | isolation source: river surface water | place: USA:Blue River Watershed | collected 2017-08-19 | reverse complement strand
TAGTATGGGCAATATGAATCCACTCATCAAGTGCATATTTTTCTGCAATTAATTTGTCACCGTATATTTTAATATAATAATTTATTTTTTCTCGCCACCAAGTTTTTGACATTTGAGGAAATGTTAATACTGTTTCATCAATGTCCAATATAACTAAGGATCCAGGTATTATTTCTATTTGATTAAATGAGTCTACTGGAATTATCATTAGCATATAAAGTATAAAATTATTAAAATTAATTATCAATTTTTAATCCTTTTTACACCAACATAAAAAATGAAAAACCTTGTATTTATTTTCAATAAGCTAATATATAATGGAAATTTCTAATATTAATAAAATTAATCCTTTATATTGTATGGAAATAACAGGTCATGATACAATAAAAGTTAGAGATCTTTTTACTAATAATAAACCTATTAAATCTTGTCATTCAAATAACTTAATGATGGTTAATATTGAAAAAACTGGAAATAAAGTTATATTAAGAAATGGTTCTCAACTAAATCATTTTATTTTGACTGTAAAATATCTTTTAAGATCAAATAATTTTTTAATGATAGACAAAGAAGGTATTTTTGTTAAGATTTTGAACTTAAATAATTTACCAAAGCTTATGGCTAATAATCCTTTAGATATAATTAATGATTTTAATAATCAAATTATTAATTGTATGGATCCAAATTCTTATCTTGTGATTAACAATCAAATAGTTATGAATTTAGGACTCATTAGTAACTATGATTCTAGAGTTGTGATATCAGTAGGTACTTTTAAAAATGCAGAAATAGCAAAATCAGCATATGATTTTATGACAAGTAAATTTGAGTCAAATACATTTTATTTATAAAAATTGATTAAAAATAAATTAAATTAACATGTTTTCATTTATTAATGGACAATAATAAGAAAGTATGCAAACATTTTGTTAATGGAAACTGTAAGAATGGATCATCCTGTGATTATGCTCATATTGAAAATATTTGTTCCCATCATTTTTTTGGTAATTGTAAATTTGGTGACCAATGTAAATCATCACATGAATACAAACTAAAAAGTAAAGACAGTAAAAACAATCATAAAAATAATAAAACAAAATTGATTAAAAAGAATACGGAAACATTTGAACCATTTATAGAATCAGGAGACATGAGAATTATGATTGGGGATGGAACTAAAACCAAATATAACCATGAAATTAAATCAAGAGATGTTGTTTTGGTTCCCAATCTATTTGATTCAGAAAAAGATATTTATGCTAAATTACTTGAAGAAATTAAAAATTCAGGTATTGATGAATCTCAATTATTTAAACTATGGCATGGGGACACTCATATGATTGCGGATGACCATTTAAATTGGAAAAATAAATGTCCAACTTTTAATATGATAATTGATATAATTAAAACTTATTTTTCAATAGATGTAAAAGCAACTAGATTCAACTGGTTTAGAGATTCATCAGATTTTAAACCATATCATCATGATGCTGCAGCTGTAGATGCTGACAAGGCAAAGAAACAAAATTTTACAGTTGGAGTTTCATTTGGTGTAAATAGAACAGCATCATTTCAACATGCAAAAACTAGAACAGTTATTGACATTCCTCTAGATAATGGAAGTATTTATTGTTTTTCAAAAGACACCAATATTGAATGGCGTCATGGAATTCCTCAATTAACAGAATCAGATCAAAATAAAGGTGGTAGAATTAGTATTATTGCATGGGGATGGGTCGATATCCAAGAGTAAAAATTAAAAACGTTTTTTTATATAATTTAATTAAATGAAAGTACTATTAAAATTTGTATTAACTTATTTTTCGTTATTAGTAGATTGTAAAAGTGCACTTTGAGCTAAACGTTTCCTACGTAGAATGAAAAATATAATTACACCTATAATTATAACAACACTAAGAGTTATTCCAATAGATGCACCGATAATAGTTCCTGTTGAAATTGTCGAACTATCTGTAGACATATATCCTGCTTCAATTGCAGCAGTTTCAGCCATACGATCATATAAACATATGGATTGAGTTGGTATAGTTTTTGACATGGCACAACGCACTTCATCATTATTAGTATCACAATTAAATACTTTTTGTAAAGATAAATCATTATTTTCATTACAATCAGGATCCCATGCTCCACATTCACAGTCACATCCGTCTTTAGAACCATAAAAAAGAGAATTACATGACCAAGACGATGGTACAAAATCACGAATATATTTATTACTATAGTTACCCCAAGGTGCGCCATCAATATCAGTATCGTTTGAGAAAAAGAATTGAGGATGATGAACCGGTACTCCGGTTTGAATTTGAAGTAACTTACGATCGCTAAGAACTTTATGACGTAATGTACAGATAGGTTCATTCTGAAATCCTGGAATACAAATATCATCATGATTAGGGCAGTCAATAGATACAGCTGCAAAAGGATTACAATCTGGATCAAAAGAGCCACAATTACAATGGCACCCATCTCCAGTACCATATTGATCTGGTTTACATGTCCATGCTAAAGGTATTTCTAAAGTGTTTTTAATTCTAATATCATGATCAATTACTTTGGGACGAACTCCAAGAACACGATATAAATAAGTTGAATATGCACATGTAAAAGTCCAGCACACATTATTTTTACTGCTTCTAGGATACCAAGACCAAGTAGTTGGATCACAAATTATTGATGTAAGTCCACCGGATATTAAACCATACTGAGCAGTACTCCATCCAGCTCCAACTAATGCATCAATAGTAGAACGTTCTTGTTGAGCAGTAGCAGACATGGCAACTTTACCCTGCATATCACCAACAAACCAAGAAGTACATTTATATACACCTCCTGGATTCTTTGATTCATCTCTTAACATTCCTCCATTTCCGTTTTCATAACCAATATCTCTCCATAATGTAAATGGAGTTCTAATATTACAATTACCAGCTTGGGTGCAAGAATAATCCATTTGAACCCAAGTATGAAATGGAATAGATGGAGATCGACAAATTTTTGCTGATTCAGAACTAGAAAAACAAAAACACAAAAATAAAAATGTAAAGATACTGTTGTTGTAGTTATTTTTATTAATTTGTGTTTTTTCAAATATTTTATATTTTTCTGTCACCTTATTATATTTAACTTAAAAAGGTCTACTTTAGTGCTTAATTATTAATTCTTTCAATTTTTAGTTAAATATGTTTTAAACTTAAATACTTTATTGATTTTAAATATGTTTTACACCCGTAAAGATTTAAAATGAGACAGAAATATTTTTATATAATATAATAATTATATAATGACTCATAAAAGTGAAGATTATAAAATATCAGCTGTTAAAACAAATCATGTCATTTAAAATAGTCCCGCTGTAAAAATGAATATATGAAATTTGATTATCTCTATAATCAGAATACTTTTGAACCTTATCAAATATTAATAAACATGTTGGAACTATACAAAGATAAATTAAAAAAATATAAATTGATGGTGGTATGGTGCTTTTCGCGACTACTGCGTTAAAAAATAAAATTGTATTAGAAAAATTAATTATACTGAAATATAATATAACTATTTATATTTTAATTAATATCGTATTTTTATTTTTAGTATAATTATCAATTCCATATTTTTCATAATAAAAATCTAATAATTCTGGAGTTGATAAATTATTTGTATTAGGAACTTCCCACATTTTCCAAAAAGGAGCTAATGGATATAAATTATATGGATTCGAATTTATTATATTATATGCGATTGAATTTTTAAATTCATTTGGAGTTAACAAATCATAACATCTAATAATATCCATATTATTTTTTGTAGCACCATTCATTACCATTTTATGAGGATTTTTCATTTCTTTATCAACATGTCCATTTCCAGCTATAATTACATCTTTCTTTGCTTCTAGAAAAAACATTCCACAATCACCTAACACAATTACAAATCCGAATGTTTTTATTTTATAATATTTATTATTGACCTTATAAATAATATTTTTACAATCTTTAATTTTTTCATTATTATAATAAGATGTATCATTTAACCAGTGAATAAAAATATTGTCTTCATGCATATCTTGTGGATAAATTTTATTTTTTGTTAATAAATGATATGTTGCTAAATAACTAATACATATATAATCATATAATTTTGATATATTGCCACATTTGATTCCATTTGGTAAAATAACAGACCCATCTTTATTTTTTGTAAAATATATAAAATTAAATAAATCTTTTAATGTTGTAATATAGCTTTTATGTTTTTTATTTCCAGATAAATTTTTTAAATCAACTTCCATTTCTTTACTTAATCCATATCTGGTTGTTATAATTTTATTTATTTTGTTTTTTTTTAAACATGTTCCATATCCTAAAATTAATGGTAAATGAACAGTTTTTTGATATAATTGTTTTATATACATTAAAATAATTACTTCAGCAGTAATACCATTATTATTTCCTATAATATACAATTTATTACCAATTATATCAATATTTATATCAGGTTCATTTGTTAATTTGTTTGCCTCTTTTACAACAACTGGTAAATATACTTTTTCATTATCAATATTAACTTCTATATTTTTAGATTCAGGTATATATGCTATTCCAAAAGCACCTTTTCCTAATACAGTTGGACAAAATTTATTATATTCAATTGTATCAAGTAATTTATTTTTTATTGTTTTTTTATCAGATTTAGATATAAATTTAATTATTTCATTTATTTTATCATTAAAATTATCCATATTATATATAAATAGATAATAAAGAAAAATTCTATAAAATATATTTAGAACTTATGAAATTTTTTTGAAAATTGGATAAAAAATAGTTTTGTAAATTAGAAATATATAAAAATCCAATAACATTTTTAACATTTTAATTAATTTCTATCTAGTAAAAAATTTACTGCTATATAATATCATTACCATTATAATTCCATATTTTTATATATATAAATATTAATAATAAATGAAATTTAATTATCTCTATAATCAGAATACTCTTGAACCTATTCCAATACTAATAAACATGTTGGAACAATTCAAAGATAAATTTAAAAAATATAAATGTTTAGAAATTGGTTGAGGTAATCTTCTTAGTTCAATTCCTAATACAAAATATTTTAAATCTTATGATGTTATAGAACCAAATGTTAAATTATGTGAGATTGCTTAATTTAATGTTAATAAATTTGAATCTAATATTCAGTTATATTGTGATACATTTGATCATTTTTTAGAAACTACAGATAAAAAATTCGATATTATGGTATTTATTCTTTCAATTTTTAGTTAAATATGTTTTAAACTTAAATAGTTTATTGAATTTAAAATATACTATATTGTAATATGTGTTTAAAATTATATTTTAAAGAAGAAAATTCAGATATATTTTATAAAAAATATATTCTGTATAAAGAAAAATATTTGAATCTTAAAAATAAATTATTAGTTGAACAAGTTGGAGGATCTAGTAATTTAATAAATATTGTTTCGTTTAATGTATTAAATGAATCTCAAGACATCAGTTTTATGACATTTAAAAATTACTCTGAATATATTAAGGAGATAAAATTAATAGATAAACCTACAAATAAAAATTTAAAGAACTTATTATGGAGTTTAACAAAAATAGAAAAAAAAGAATGGGCATTATTTAGAAAATATAAATTACTTGGTATTATCCAATACTATTTATCACAAAATTATATTTGTTGTTTACAAGAAGTTTCAGATAATTTACTTCAAGAAATAAATAAAAAATATGGTAAACAATATATAGTTGTATCAACATTTGATCCAACTAATCCTAAAGAAATCGAATATAGAGTAACAATTTTTCCTCTTAACTATCAAATAAAAAATTCATCAAACATTCTTTTTGATGGTCCAAATATAAAAAGAAAAGATGGATTATTTACTTTAGTATCAGATGGTTCCAAAGAATTTATTTTAATTAATTTACATTTTTATTGGAAATCAAATGATACCAATTATAAAGATTTTGCAAATAAAATATTAGATAAAATATCTCAATATAACTTACCTTTAATTATTTGTGGTGATTTTAATTTAAATATTGAGCATCCATTTATGAAAACATTTATTCAAGTTTTAAAAACAAAAATAGATATTCAACTAAATAACCAAAATTATTCAAATAATTTCACGTCTTATAATACAAGAACTAATGAATTAGGTTGGATTGATCATATATTGACTTGGGGTTTTGAAGTAACACAATCAACTAACACAACAAATAATGTTAATAATTATGAAATTTTTTATAATGTCAAAAAAATATTAGATGAATTACTTGTTTTTAAAGATAATTTAGACGATAAAAATAATAAACAGATAATAGAAATTTTTAATAATAACAAATGGATTTCTGATCATAAACCTGTTTTAATAAGTTTAAAATACTTAAAATAATAAATCTTACAGTATATAATGATTGATCCAAACCTAATAGCTTTGGTTGAAAAAACAGTTTATAAAAAAATTTGTCGTAACTGTTATCATAGAAATCCTATAAATAGAACAACTTGTAGAAAATGCAAACATAATGATTTAAGATTTCAACATAAAATTAAAAAATAAATATTTTAAAAATAATATTATAAATTTTTAAAATGTATGATAATTATATATGGAAGTTTTTGATTCAAAACAAAAACAAATTATTAATCCTATAATAATAATTTTAATTCTCATATTTATTTATGTTATTTGGGATAGCTTTTTTGAATATTTTATTAATGTTCCGAGCACAAACTTATCATTAATTGACAAATTTTTAAAACAATTTGAAATAGATAAAGCAATTGGTTTAATGTTTATTACTGATGATCGAACTTTAAACTATATAACAAAAAAAACGAAAATAAATATAAACCAGAAGAAACATATCAAGTATTGCGATATAATCGAAGACACAATGTTAAAAAAATCAGAAAAAATTTATAATCTTAAAGATATATTAAAACCACAACACACAGCAAAGTTTGGTTCTATATATCATAATAAAAATAATTACCATATTATTAAAAAATGTAATTTTAAAGATATATCAAATCTTTCAATTAATAACAATAAACAAAAGTATTTAATATCAGCACCAATACAATGGTTTATGGATAACAATTTGATGGAAAATATTGATTACACAATTATTGGAATTAATACTGAAAAAGCTAATTTAATTTTAAATAAATTTTCAGAAATTCCAGATAATAAAGTAATGGTTTTGTGTCCTTGTTTAACAAATCAAAAAAAAATTTATGATATGAATGAATTAATCATTGGGATGACAGTTAATGATATTGGTGAATTATTAAGTTTATCCGAATAATTTATTTTTTAATTCGAGATATTTGATTTTGTACTTGAGATATTTATTTCTATGATTAGTATCATTAAATTTTTGTAATAAAAAGTTATCTAAATTAAACAAGTTAGTATCATGAATTGGATTTATTCTTTGGATTAAATTTTCATACATTTGTTTATTAATTTTATTTGCAATGTTATTAATAATTAGTCGATTAAAAATTGCGTTTGTAGTTAGAATATTAAGGTCGTTTAGTTCTTGTTTTGGACTTTTTGTTGTATAATTAGCTGCAAAATATTTTAAACTGTTTAGATGTTTTTGATTAAGATTTTCTAGATTATTTATTATAAATGTGGCTATGAAAAGTAACATTGGATTAATCTCATCAAAATTAATTATAATGTTCAAATTTTTATTGAATATTTGAAAAAATTCATGTGATTTAACAACATCAATAAAATCAATATTTGGAAATAATTTATAATTAATTACAGTAAGATTATGATCTATAATTGGATATCTATTTAGAAAGTAACCTATTAAATATCCCGGAATTATAACTAAATTACTTATTTCATTAACCCATACAAAAAATATTCCCGTATTATTTTTATAATATTGATTTGCATTATAACTACAAAATAAATTGGGTAAAAATCTAAATATATTATCAATACAAATTGATAAATTTGTTAATTGTTCTAAATCCCAATTTGTTGTTTTTAATCCAAAATTTATAGAATTAAAACTAATTTTAGTATTTTTTTCACATACTACATTACATACTATTATATTTTCTTTTTCTTGTTCGATTTGTTGTTCTGATGTTATTGAGTTTGTATTATATACTAATTTGAGTAAAGTTTTACTATTATTTATTGTATTAAATAAAACATCTAAACCACGTGATTTAATTTCTTCCAATGTAAAAATACCATTAAAAAATTCATCAGTATTTGCACTATCTGGTATTTCCCCAAGATAATAATGTTTTACAGTTTCTTTATAGATATCAATAAAACATTGGTTGGCTACTCTGTATTTTCTAATTTCTGATTTTATAACTTGATAATTTAAGTAATCTGCTTTTTGTTGTTTTTGTTTATTTTCATTACAATTAAATAATTCAAGCAATTCATAAGATTTAATGGGATCACTTTCTATCAATAAAAAATCCACAGTATGACCCATATTTAATTTTCTTAGCCTAAACATTGATTGTGCAGCTTCAGAGTAGGTTGTTAAATTATCAACAATACATAAACCCCTTAATACCGGGTAATTATCTTGTTTTAAATCAATTCCAATTATATGGGTTTGACTATAATAAAAGAATGGATTAGTATAGTTTATTGATTGATCATACAATTCTATTTTATTATTAATAATAGTATATTTAATGTCATTTTCATCCAAAAATATAATAGTAAATTTATAATCTGGTTTTTCCTTTTTAATAAATTTAAAAATTTCATTTGCAATAACATTGTTTGAAATATTTTTAAAAAGCCCAACAATATCAATAATTGCATTATAATTAATTAAATCAGAATTATCAAAAAATACCTTTGTAATAGCATCATTATCACACAATCTACTAATTTTGGAATTTGTTATAACATTTGATTTTAAAACCGCATGATTTATATTTAATTTTTCATCATGATCTTGATAAATTTCATTAAAGTTTATACTTGAATTTAATCTAGGTAAATTAATGTTAAGAGTACCAGAATAACCAATTTTATAAACACTATTAATATTAATTATATCAATAAATGAACAATTATATTGCCATTCTGGAAGTAATACATTGCTAAATATTTTATCAAATATTTCATTAAACTTTCCTATACGATTTGATTCTAACAATTTATTTATAAAGGTTGGATTAATATTATGAGGAGATTCTTCAATGTTAAAAATTTTACTAATTAGATCATAATTAATAATAAAATTAACAATAAATTTATCTGCATTATAATTTTTTAGTATAACCCAATAATATAGTGTTAAGAAGATAGTTAATACTGCTGAAGAAAAATTAGAATCAACCAATGGTTTATCTTTGTTTAAATAAGGAATAGCAAAGCATTTTGTTGGATGTATACCCCAGTTAACATTTTCTTTTAATACTTTATTATTAATCTGTTCCAGTATGTTATTAATATCATTTATTATTAATTCAATGTTATTTGATGTAAATCCTACAGTTAAATAATTAAAATCTTTTAAATTATCTATTGAAACATTCTTTGATCCTTCTTTTATTTTTTCAATAAATATTTTTAAAAGTTTATATAAATTTGTTATGCTAATGTTTTTATCAATTGTTTGATTAAAATTACTTTTAAGAGGATCGACTATAGAATCAAATTCATCTATTAAAAAAACCAAGTCTTTGTTAAATGATAAATCAGTAAATTTTCCACCAAGAAATAATTTTTTAATTTCAATATCAGACACAACATTAATTTGTTTTTCAATATCAAAAATTTTAATATATCTATCCATTGTTTCTTTTGTTTGTTTAACTAAATGAGATGGTACTATTATATAAATTATTTTACCATAAATTAAACTTAAGTGAATAGAAATTAATGGAGTAATAACAGATGATTTACCTTTACCCATCATAAAATGATGTAATGGATATGATAATATTGTAGGATTTTCTTTATAAATATTAACATGATCTTGTTGAATACAAGGCTCATTGGATCCCCCTAATAAACTAATTTGATTTGAACTAATAATATTATAAGTTGATGTGGTTTTTTTATTTTTTAATTCATATGGTTTATATTTTTTGTTATTTATTTTATTTTCCCATAAGATATAGTTATTAATAATATTTTGATATCTTTCAAATTGCTCTTCGGTAATAGTTAAGCCTGATATAATTTCAAACATAATTTCAAACAAATATTTAAATTCATTGGATCTTGAGTCATATAATTCAGAGTATATTTTTAATTGAGAACACAAAAAATTATCATTTGGATCTGTTATTAGTTCTAATAATTTTTTACAAATATTCTTGTATTTATGTAAATTAATATAGTTAGGATAGTCTGAATAACTGTTTAATAAAATATTTCCAAAACTATTTGTACTATTAATTTGATTATTTAATATAACTAATTTTTTATCAATACTTGAAATAATTTTGTTAATTTCACAATTAAATATTTCAGTATTAGTTCTATTAACAACACATGTACTTATTTTAACAAGTAATTTATTTAATGATTTCAAATATTTTTCTTCAAATTTATCAGTATTTGTACTATCATTAATTTTAATATTAATTATTTGTTTACTTTCATCTCCATCCGAATAAATAATTTTAACTTTATCATAATTACCATCATTAAAATTAATTTTATTTGAAAATACTTTGATTTTATTCCAATACAACAGTCTTGTATAATAATTAAAATAAAATCCTGATTTTTCATTATATTTATTCAGGTATATAATATTCCAATCATTAGCTCCATAATTTAAAATAATGTTTTGAAAGTTATCCAAATTATTTTTATCGGACAATAGATTAGTTATAGGATTAATTTCAAAAGTATATGAATCTGGTTGTAAACTAATTGATTCTAAAACATTTAACTGATAAATATCTTGGATTTTTGTTGTGAAATTATTGTTTACAAATAATGTAAAATACCAGTTTAAATTATTAGACCAAATTAAATGAGGACAATTTGTTGGTATTAAATTTTTAAATGGATAACTTATTTCCTCAAATTTCCAAACTTTAAAATTATTATAAAACACGGAATCAATTCTAAATTCAATAGTTTTGCTACTAATTTTTGAAAAATTACAATTTAACTTTATTGATTCTTTATCATTTACTAAATACATGTCTTTTGATATATCATTTCCTAATCCCGACTCAAGTAATATGTAAGTGTACTCATCGTGAATAAATAAATTAGAAATTAATGAATAGTGACTTTTTGAATTCGAAATATGAATCAAATTAAAGCTGATTTCATTGATTAAAATATCAGTACCTTGGATTTTTAAATTAGGTATTTTATCTGCTAACAATGATTTTATTTTAAATATTGGATCAAATAATGAATCTTTATTTTCAACCAAATAAGAAATAAAAACTTCTGAATCGTTGGCTTTTACAATATTATTTAAAATATTAAAATAGTCTTCCCAAGAATAAATATTTGCATTGTAATTTAAAAAATTAAATTTGGTATTTTTATAAAGTGGATTTTTTCCAATATTTTTATTAAACAAGAGTTGTAAAACTGGAATTATGTCATCAAAGTTATAATAGGGTAAGTTGATATTTTGACGTTTTTTCCAATATTTTTTTCCAAATATTTTAATTAATTCAATTCGTGTATTTGTATTTAGAAAAATTGCTTCTATATTTAATTTTATAAACATTGTTAAATTTATTTTATCAAATAATTTCATCATGTAAACTGGATTATTTATTAAAAACTGTTTAATATTATCATAGTTTTTTATGTTTGTTGGATATACTTTAAAAATAGATGTAGTAGTATTTAAACAAGGACTAATAAATTCAACATATTTACAAAAGTTAATTTCTAATTGATCATCATTTTTACTTTCAAATACATTAATTTTTTGACTAATAATTGTGGAAATAATATTGCTAAATAAAAAATTACTAATTTTTTCTGATAATCTGATGGCCATATTGTCATAATATTTATTATTAATAATATTAAACATTTTTACTAAAATTGAATGAAGTAATTTGGTTTTATGTAAATATACTATAAATAAATCTATTTGATCAAATGTATTAATAAGTGGTTTATCAATATTTAATACCTTTTTTAAATTTGCACATTGTAAAAATTCATAAAAATAATTTACAGTATCCCAATATTCAATAAAATATGATGGTTTTATTTCAGCTAAATCACTATTAACAAAATTATTTACCTCATTATATTGTTTAATTAAATTATCCAAGTCAGTAATATCTTCGTCTGATTCTAAATAATTTAATACAAATTGCTTACCATAAACTGGTTTGTTTCCAAATGATGTTGATTCAATTAAATCTTTTAATGGTTTATGTATTAGATTAATTTTATTAGATGTAAATAAATTAGGTTTAACATTAAAGCATACATAAACAAAAACTAAAAAAGAATTAAGATATGATACATTATTATTTTTAAAATTATTAATTAAAAATTCAATAATTTGTTGTGGTTTTAATTTATCTATATTAGTTAATTCAATTGTATTAGTAAGAATATTTTCATTAATAATTAACGGGTATGTTTTATATTTACAATTAAATTCAATCCCGTAAATAAAGTCTATTTGATTATCTAATACTTCAGCAGGAACAATACCTATGTCAACTAGTTTTTTACAAACATTTTTCATATAAACAAATTGAGTATTTGGGTATGTATATTCAAACCTAAATGTATCTGGATTAAAAGTTGTTTGAATGGCTTCGTAACATTTTGAATTAATATTTTTTATTATGTTAACGTATTTTTCTAAACTATTTGTCATTAAAACATTATATAAAACAACAGGCCAATATATAGAAAACCAGGAGCAAGAACCACTTTGTTGAGGCAAAATATACAATAAATTCGTTTCAATATCATAATGTAATATTATTTTGTTTAATAATTGGTTACTAATATTATTTTCAGAGTTTTTAAGAATATCAAAATTGGAAATTTTAAATTTGGATAAATCAGTTAATTCTATTTGATTGTAATTGAATTTATCAAATTGTAAATTAATTAGTAAGTTATTAAAAAAATCATAATATAAAGTTGGAAACTCAATCATTAAACTTTTACCTTCAATTATTTTTAGAGGTTTAAAATCAACTGGTTGTTTTGAAGAACTTATATTTTTAAAAATATTTTTACTAAATTTAGTATTTATTGTTTTAATTGTATGAATATTATTTATATTTTGAATTTCAATTGAGTTAGAATCATTTTTTGTTATTTTAAAATTAATTTTGAATATTTCTGGATCAAGTTCAACATTTTTTATTGATTTTATATTTTTTATAATAGATATAATTGGATCAATAAATATAGCATCAACTGATTTTTCTTTATACTCATAAGATTGGTTTTCTAAATTTTTTGGGTTTTTAAATAAATCATATAATTCACCAGCTGAAATTAAGGTAAAAATAATTTTAAGTGTCTTTAAAGGCTCGCTATAAATATTTTTATCTAATACATAACCAATATAAGGTAAATAATATCTTTGATTATTTAAATCGGGTTCAACTTTAATAAAATTTTCATGAATATTTATACCCAGACCAGAATTAATAGTCATTAAATATTGAACACCATCTTTTTGAAAAAACAATAAAGAAGTTGCGTGGAGATCATGAGATATTTGAATAATGCAATATTCAAAAAAACCAAGTAATATAGATGGATTGTTTGGATTATTTAATCCATCTATAGAAAATTGTCTATTATTACTTGATAAATTAGACAGGGAACCATCGATATCACTTAGGTTAAAATTTGTATATTTTATAACAGATTTTGAGTTAACATTATGAAAAGATAATTCACAGTCTAAAAATTTTTTATTAGTAAAATCTATATCTAATATATTAATATTTTCATCAAAACCAAAAAGAATATTTTTTAGGAAATTAATTGAATTTATTGTTTGGTTACCAACATTTGGATCTAAATAACCATCCAAAAAATGATATATGGCTGGCTTATAAAGTTCAATATTTTTTAAAAAATTATTTTGTGACATTATAAATTAATTAGAAATTTATAATTACACTAAGTTAATATTATATTTAACTGCGGATTCAAGCATTTTGTTCCATAAAAATAATATTGTTAATATAGATTGGTTGATCGAATCGTTTAAATCAATAAATATTTTTGAAAATGATTTTATTAATTGGTTTGTACTATCTTTATTTTTTATGGATACTTTTACTTTTTCCATAACATCATTTCTACAATTATCAAAAATTTTAATTAATAATTTGAATGCTTCTAGTTCATTTTCTAAACTAATGAAATTATACAATTTTGACATATTTTTGGTTTCATAAATTTCATTTAATTCAGACTCGGATAAAAACTGAGCTCTAAATAAGGCAACTAGATCTGGTTGTAATCCATTTGTATAAATATAAAGATTATTAATTTTATCACCAAATAATTCCTTTATTTTATCATTAGTAATATTAAATGATAATTTATTTGAATTATTTTTTTTAATAATATTATAGTTATAATATATATCAATAGTTGATTTTTTACTATTATTTAAATATAAGAAGGTATTTGTTTGTGAGTTTTTTACAAGTTTAATATTAATTTTACCTATGTCCGTTTCAAAATTTACATTTTCATTATTAACATTATCACTAATAGCAATTAAATTTAACATTGGTATAATAATTTTATTGTCAATTGCATTAGTTTTAACAATAATAAAACTATGAAATAAACTTTCTTTCGAAAATATTTTTTTATACAACGGATTAATATTTATTATTTTTTCATGCATTAAATTAAATTTTTCAACCATTTCATTAGTTAAGCTTAAATAATTTCCTAGTAGCAATTTAATATCATCTTCAACACTATTTGATTCAATAATTTTTCTTGTTAAATTTATGGGATGATTATTTAAATATTCTGAAGCTGGTAACGTACTAATAAAATCTTTAAATTGAGAATCTGATCCTAAATAAATATTATATGCGATAAAAACACATAATTTTTCAAAGTCATCAAATAATTCAACATTATCAGAATTTATATATGGTAATTCAAGTATATTTTTGGAATTAATTAATACATTTTTATTAAATTCTAATAAAATTTCATCAGAACTAGTATTATCATTCAAATATATATTGTTTGTTTCAAGGTTAAAATCTAATTTATCGCTTACGACACATCCATTATCAACAAGCCATTTTTTTAATGAATTAAAATTTTCTTTATTCATTTTATATTTTATAATTATATAATATAAAATCTTTAAACGTTTTTCTAAAAAATATTTTTCTAAATTTAATTAGTGATATGGTTTTCAATACAAGTAAAATATTGAATAACTATAATATGATTAAAATATTAGGCAGAGGTTCTTATGGTTTGGTAGAACTGATTGAACATAAAGAATCAAAGGAAAAATTTGCATTAAAAACAATAAATTTTAATAATAAAGAAAATACATCTCAACTATTAAATGAAATAAATATAATGAAACAGTTAAATTCCAAATATTTAGTAAAAATATTTGATTATGAAATAATGGATGACACCATTCAAATAATTATGGAATGGGCTCCAAATGGAGATTTAGAACAATTATTAAAAAAATTAAAAGCAGACAATAAAACATTGCCAGATGATGTTGTTGAAAAGATTATTTATCAGACGGCATGTGGTATTAAAGATTTACATGATTATAAAATAATTCATAGAGATGTTAAACCTTCAAACATTTTGGTATTTGATGACCATAATGTTAAATTCGCTGATTTTGGAGTTAGTAAGCCATTATTTAATGAATCTCCAAATGCATATACACAAATAGGAACTCCCTATTACATGAGCCCAGAAATATTACACGGATATCCATACTCTTATTCAACAGATTATTGGGCTTTAGGATGTGTATATTATCAATTGGTAACTTTGGATAAACCATTTGAAGCTATAAATATATTAGCACTTATATTAAAAATTACTGGATCCAAATACAATTCTAACAAAATACCATCCAAATATAAAAATTTAATAATTAACTTAATAAAACTAGATAAAACAACAAGATATAATTATAAGCATATATTTAATTTTTGTGTAAAACAATGGTATTAACAAATATTGTTTAAACTAATAATATTGTTTTAACCACCACATTTTTCATATTAATTATATCAACTTTTTTAATATGATCTATTTTAATTATAATTAATTTGTAGTTAGTTTTTATAATGTTAAAATCATTATTTATAAAAATGTTAAAACTTGTTTCTTTTATTACTTGGGGAATTTTATTTTTAATAATTTGATCCCAATAGTCTTTCTTTTGTTGGTCTGTTAAATGAGTCTTATTTATATTATCATATTTCATCATTACATGTGATGCGTGAATTGAAACCATGTCTTTTACGTTTTCATGAATAATATTACCATAATCATCCGAATAATACACGCGCCTTATACCAATAGATTTCATCATTTCCAAACACCCATGACAAGGCCTCGCATTAACCAATTTGATATTGCATTTATCTTTTTTATCAATTCGAATTACCATAATGTCATGCTTCTTTCCCTTTTTTGCGTTTTTCTCTTTGAAAACGCCACCCGTTTTTACAATCCCAGTTCACCTGAGATCCAAAGTGCGAGATTATTGCATTGGCTTCAGCGTGGAGGCTACCACAAAATTTACCCCTACAATAATTTCGTGAAGCATTGCATTTTGGCTGTCCAACCATTTTACCATTTAATAAAACACATGCTGCTAGTCGATATTGAATAGGGCTGTTCGAAGCCTCCTGAATTAACTTATTAGATAACGTATTAAATTTCTGCGACATTAAATATCCCTTAATTGGGAAATATAAATAAAAATTATCAATTTTTTATACATTAAAAACAATAATAAGCTGTATTATAAACTGTTCAAAAATGCATCAAATCTTGATAAATATTTTAGATTTTTTTTGTATTGTTTAGTATCATAATCTTCTAGTGTTTCATCACCAGTATCAATATCTGATGATTCATCGTCAGACAAAGGAGCGATAGATAACTCATTAGCAGAATCATCTGCATTATCATTAGATTCAACTTCTGATTCAGATTCTTCATTGGAATCATAAACCAAACTATGGTAGTTAGAGTTAAAATGTAGATCTGAGTGTCCAGTAATTCTTTTACCAACTTTGTTACCAATTTTTTCAAAGTATTGATACAACAACCAGTCATACAAAACTACCCCGTTAATTTCAAAGGTCATAAGATCTGTGAAATAATATGATCCTGATGCAATTCTACAGTCGGATTTGAGATTAACATTAATTTTAAGATCGTCCGTGGACAAACTAGAAACTAGAGTATGTAATTTATCTTGATTAGTTGGCTGATCAAGATAAATTTTTGGAAAAAAGATACGAAAAAAGCTAAAAAGATTTTCAGGTGATGCACAAACTTCAAACTTGTCTTCGAGCTTGTATCTGAAAAATGGACGCTTATTGAGAAAGATGCACCACTTTGTTCTAAGTGGATAACCCTCGTTCTCATAGTAATCAGCATCCAAATGAATATCTGGATTGTTCAAAAAAAACTTGATAATTTGTTTGCAATGTTTGTTAGCATACATATAAGTTGCCATTCTTTGAATGTCCATTTTATAACAATAGTCAACTTTTTTAAGAAAGATTGAATGAAGAAAACGCAACAGCGAGATTTCAAAACAATCGGTATATGAAATTTTTTGTTTATTGTCTTTAAACTCAATTCTGTTATATTGAACAGGTTCGACAATATTATTAATATAGGTTTTAGTATTTTCCATTAGATTCATTAGAATCATCATAAACTTAAAAAATTCAATTTTTTTATTGTGGTTCTTGTACTGTTTTATGTGTTATAATCAAACAAAATTTAAAACAAATAAAAATATCTAATATCTAATATATGATTAATTTTAAAGATATGATCGGAGGTTTTTTAAATGAAAGCCTATTAGATATAACAAATGCTGATAATCAAAGATTACTTGCAAAATTAAAAACTGATGAAAAATTTTTTATTGAAAAACAAAAACAAATTGCAATAACACCATTGGAGTTTTCTAAAAAAATGGGATTAGAATTCTATCAAAATTTTTTACCAAATGATGCTAATACTTCGAAAAGTTTGACACCAGATGAAATAGAATTTCACAGAGCACTTGTACAATTATTAATTAATAATTTAGATGAATCACTAACATACTACAAAAAAGATTCATTTGAAACATACTTAAGAAGATATATTGGATCAAAATTATCTGAAATAAATTCAAATTTGTATTCTTGCATAACAGCATTTATTGATCAAATTAAATTTACATATGATGCTGATAAAGCAGCAATTGAAGCTGAAAAAAAAGCAAAACAATCTTCAAAGGGAGCGTCATCTTCTGCACCTGTTTCAACTGTATCTGCTGAACCATCTATGTCCGGTAAAAAAGCTAAAAAAACATCAATTGATTATAGTGACATTAAAGAGTGGATCTATTCATTTCCTACAATAAAAGAAATTTCATCAAAATCATCAGATGAAATATTTAAACTAGGTTTTGGTAATCAAGGTAATTTAAATGGATTTTATAAAATGAAAAATGCCGATTTAGAATTAAAAAAAATAGACAAACAAATAAATATTATAGTAACAGCTTTTACTGCTTATAACAAAAATGTTTCTGAAGATTTATCATTAATATTAACAAAAGAAAAAAGAGCTTATTATGATCAATTTTTAAAAATATTACCATTTTTTGTAGATAAATCAGAAGTTGATGCTAAAGATGTTTTTATAGATATGTTAGAATCAAAAAATTATGTTTTATATTTTTATTTAGATGGTCTGTACTATGAATTTATAAGAAAAGAAACTGATGAACGTGCCCCAAATAATCACTATATGATTAATGACGATTTTAAAATAACTAAAATTAGATTACCATTAAATAATCAAACTATTAATAAATCTGCTACAATTAAAATGCGAAATATTACTTTTCATAAACATTTTAAAAATTTGTTAGTTACTGAAGTTGATAAAAGTAACATTTTTAAATCATTTAGAAATACTTATTTAATTTATAAGCAGTTTCAAAACTCTAATGAAAATAAAAAGAAAATGTTTAGATTTCTCGAATATATGTTTCATCAACCAATAGAAAATGGAGAAATTGTACCTAAAAAACCATTAATTGGCAATATTATTAACTTGTTTATTTTAACAGGAAATTTAGAAACTCTATATAAATTTTTTGGATCTGTTAATACAGTCGATTATAAAATACATCCTATGTCAGGAGATAAAGCAGATATAATAATTAGTTTAAGAGAACTTGGTATGGATAAAATGGCATCAGATGATGAAAAAAATGCTCATATATTATTTTTTGATATTTCAAAACTATTAATAAATAAATTTAGAGACTTCATTACAACAAATCTTGCTAGTTTTAATTTTGAATTAAAACCAGATACTTGTGATCAAATTCTTGGAAAAATTAATGAATTAATACCAAGATTAAACCATGTAGAATATGCTCCTGGAATTCCAGATGTAGCTAGAACTCACATTGAAATGTGTAAAAGAGATGTTATAGAATTAATTAAAACAACTGCAATGTTTTTAATGGAACCAAAAAATAAAGAAGGGATTAATTTAATAAATGCATATAACTATTTTGATATTATTGATAACACTGATTTATTAACATTTAAAATTAATGATATTGAAAAACGTTTAAGAGAAGATCCAACTTCTGTTACATCACAAGAAAAAACAGCTTTAAAAGACATGCTTGGTAAAGTAAATGGTAACTTAAAAAAATCAAAAACTTTAGTATTTTATCATGCGGTATTAGACATTGCTTATTTACGTAAGATTTCTTATGATACAAAACAAGAATTAACAAATGCAAAAGATCATATTTTTATTGATTATATACTAGACGTAATGGTTGTGTATAGACAAAATTATGAAATTAGCATTCCATTTAACAAACATTTATTAACCCATTCAAATAGAGCTTGGCGTGCAATCGGACCAGATACAACTACTGATGAAATTTATAGTTTGGTAAAAACTAGTTATAATACTTTTGCATATGGTGCTTATACAAGAAAACATGGTGCTGATTGTGGTGAAACTGCAATATTAAACATTTTTAATTATCTAATATTTAATGAAGAAACCGGTAATTTAGATATATCAAAACTTCCAGATAATGTGCATCCAAAAATTAAAAGTTTTTATACCAAATATAATAGACTTGAAAAAATAGATACAAATGCAAGATATCAATGGGATGAAATTATGTACGACTATGAGTTTGTAATGCAAACACACGATTATTGTGTAGATAATTATCGCGGTATAAGATATAAAGTTTATTCTCAATTTGAAAACTTAAATGGATTTGTTGACACAATTGGTATTCCAAAAGACGAGGCAATTAGAAGATTTCAAATTTATGATGAGACAGGAAATCTTTTACCAGGAAAAAAAGAAAACAAGTATACAGGTCATACAATTCGTCCTGGTTATATCTCATTTGTAAAAATTTTAAATAAACTTACCGGATTTGATAAGACATCTGAAAAATATAATGATCGATTTGTTATGTCTAATTTAACTTTGGACTCTTTTAAAGAAATTCTTCAAACATTTAAAAATAGTACTAAATTAGACGATTATGTTGTATTAGAAGGAACTGATATTTATGATGAAATAGTTAGAGTTAAATTTAATAATTTTGCAATAACAATGAGATACGGGCATGCATTTGTTGAATACGGAGGAATAGTATCAGACAGAAGAGGAGCTAATGCTTTTGACGAAAGCGCGTTATACCGTAAGTTAGGAAGTACATCTGATTCAAAATTAAGATATTATCAAAAATCATTTACTGGTTTATCAACTTATACTTCACCAACATCAGACTTTCAAAAAACTACAATTAGTATTGAAACTTTTAAAAGAGATTATATGTATAAACTAACCGAGTATTTAACAATGGGATCAACTAGTGATAATATTGAATATATTTTAAATTTATATAAATTATGTTTAAGTGATGAAGAAGTTTTAGAACTGCCTATTTTGCCAGGGTCAATTTTTGTTAATTTATTTAATCCAGAAGACAATTTATTTTTTAAAATATTTGGAAAAAAAAGCAATAACAAATTAACTTTTAATTTTAAAGCTTTTAATGCTTTTGCTAGATTTACAAACTATAAGGTTATCAAACATCTTATTTATTATTTAGATGGTGTTAATAATCCAATTAATGACAGAAAAGACACTATACTAAATTTATTATTCAAGTTTAATAATGAAACCATGATTAGACAAATTATGTTAGAAGATAAACCAGATATTTTAATTCTTAACCAATACGGGAATAATATATTACACTATCAACAATTTATATATGATGATTCAAAAATAGAGTCAAATATTAAATTATTAAAAGAATTAGTAGATGAAAATGTATGGAATCAATTGGTTATACATAAAAATATTAAAGAGCAAATTCCTTTTATGGCAATATTATCAAAATCAAATATATATGTTTCAGACTTATTACCAAAATCAAATAGAGTTAAAGTTAATTTAATAAAACAAGTGTTAATTGATTATTTCAAAAAACAAAATAATGTAAAAACTAAAAAGATGACAGCTTCTAAAAGGGCTGATGAAATTCGATCAAATTATGAATTTTTATCTAAAATTAGAGATATTATTGGTACTATAACTAATACAGGTATTAAACATCAAGTTTGTTCTTTATTAGTAAAAATAACTGATAAAAAAGGATTGTTATTTGAGCAAAGTAACTTTAATAATTTTAATGCTCTTATTGATCAAGAATTAGCTAATAATAATTTTCCAGAAAACGAAAAGTTTTTTGTTAATTCGCTTACCACACATTATTTATTTACTGATCCCACAAAAGAACAAAATATAACATCTTTTAACAAAATTTTTAATAAAGATCTGTTAAGTAAATATAATGTTAATCCATGGTTTAGTTTAAATATAGATCCATCTACTGTAACATTTGAAAGTTTTGTTAAAATCTTAATTGATGCAAATAAAATTGACATGTTGCCTTTGCTTGGATTAGTACCTTATGTTAGTTTATTCAAAGAGTGTGTTAAATGGTCAATTAAAAATTTTAATACTATTACTGGTATAGATTCTTTACCAGCAGAAATAGCAAGTAAAGGACTTAAATCATTGGTTGATTATAATGGAAATACTATTTATCATAATTTAGCTATAATGTCAAGATATTTAATGATAATAGAAGATTTAAATAAAGCTGAAATTAAAAAATTATTTGGAGTTTTAAATAAAGATTCTAATAGAGAAATATTTATTAAAGAAAATAATAATGGTTGGAAATTAATTGATATTTTTTCATGGTTCCCATATATTAAAGATAATGATATTGGAAGTAATTCTTGGGCATATGATAATATAAGAACTTGCGTTGGGTTGTTAGATGACTATTTTAAAAATTTTAATCCTGTTACTCAAAATATTGAAGATTATGTTATTGTTTTAACAAGACATTTAATTAGTAAATGGTTCAGATATTTTGATCAAACAAACATTTTAATAACAACTATCAATAGTATTGTAGAATCGAACTCAAATATTAACGACAAACTATTAAGTAGACTTGGTAGAACATTTAATTTACATTTATATGATGACTTTTTAACACCAGCTATATATATTAATAGAGATACATATTTAAGTGAACCTAATTTTGTTCTTAGTATTGGTCAAGTAGGTAATCCTTTACTAAGTAAACAAACTTTTAAAAGATCAAATGACATAACAATTAGACATCCATTAACTGAAAATCAACTTAAAAAACTTAATTTTCCAGAAAATCCATATTTAGAAATTGAAAATGCCTTTGATGATATTGTTTCAAGTAGACAAGTTGTAGGAGCAAAAGCTGATCAATTAGCACCTTCTGTATCTGCAAATGAATTAAATGAAAAATCAGCAGAAAACAAATATTACTTGCTATACAAAAAATACAAAACTAAATATTTAACATTAACGGAAAAATTATCCAAATAATCTATTAATGTCAGTAGCGTGTAAAGCTTATGATTTAAATTTGTTTTTAAATTCAATTAGTAACAAATTAATTTACAATTTACAATTAGATTGGTTATACGTTATCAATTAAACATTTAATATAGATATAAAATTATATTTATATTAAATACAAACATTTATATTAACTCGTGGTAATAAAGCTAAATTTATATGTAAAAACTACCTAAATCAGTATCTGTGTATCTTACACAAACAAATAGTTATAACTGTTAGATTTATAAGCTTACTTTTAATTTTGATTTTGATTTTATGTATGTTCAGAACTAAAACAAATAAAAATATCTAAAATCTATTATATGATTAATTTTAAAGATATGATAGGAGGTTTTTTAAATGATAGCCTACTAGATGAGACAAATTCTGATAATAAAAAATTACTTGCAAAATTAGAAACTGATGAAAAATTTTTTACAAAAACTAAACAAATTGCAATAACACCATTAGATTTTTCTAAAGAAATGGCTTTGGAATTTTATCAAAATGTTTTACCAAATGATTTAACTGTTTCAAAAGAGCTTAAAGAGGAAGAAATATGTTTTCACAAAAAAATTGTTCAATTATTAATCAATAATATAGATGAATCACTTATACACTATAAAAAAAGAGAGTCTTATGAAACATATATAAGAAAATATATTGGATCAAAATTATCTGAAATAAATCCAAATTTATATTCCTATATAACAGCATTTATTGATCAAGCTAAATTAACTTATGATGCTGACAAAGCCGTAATTGAAGCTGAAAAAAAAGCAAAACAATCTTCAAAAGGAGCATCAGCTTCTGCACCTTCTGCAGTATCAACAGTCGCTTCTGCATCATCTGCTACTGCCACACAATCTACATCTGGTTCAAAATCTAAAAAAACATCAATTGATTATAATGATGTTAAAGAATGGGTCTATTCACTTCCTACTATAAAAGAAATTTCATCAAAATCTGCAGATGAAATATTAAAACTTGGTTTGGGTTTAAGTTTAGATAATCAAGGTAATTTAAATGGATTTTATAAAATGAAAAATATTGATTTAGAATTAAAAAAAATAGACAAGCAAATAAATATTATAGTAACAGCTTTTGCTGCTTATAATAAAAACGTTTCTGAAGATTTATCATTAATATTAACAAGAGAAAAAAGAGCTTATTATGATCAATTTTTAAAAATATTGCCATTTTTTGTTGATAAATCAGAAGTTGGTGCTAAAGATGTTTTCATTGACATGTTAGATTCAAAAAATTATATTTTATATTTTTATTTAGATGGTCTGTACTATGAATTTATTAGTAAAGAAACTGATAATTCGGCACCAATTAATCACTATATGATTGATAATATTTTTAAAATAACTAAAATTCCAAAACCAAAATTAAATATTATTTTAAAATCAGATACATTTAAAATGACTAATATAGTAACACATAAACATTATAAAAATTGGCTTGTTAATCAAATTGATAAAAGCAATATTTTTAGATCATTTAAAAACACTTATTTAATTTATAAACAATTACAAAACTCAAATGAAAACTATAAGAAAATATTTAGATTTATCGAATATATGTTTCATCAACCAATAGAAAATGGAGAAATTGTTCCTAAAAAATCATTAATTAGTAATTTATTTAACTTATTTATTTTAACAGGAAATTTAGAAACTATGTATAAATATTTTGGATCTGAAAACACAATTGATTCTCATACAAATTTTACGTTAGATATATTGTTTATTAGAGATCAGGTTAATCCTAAAAAAGAGCATGCTCCAGACATTATTATTAGTTTAAAAGAACTAGGTTTGGATAAACTGACAACAGATGATGATAAATATAATCATATAAAATATTTTGATATCGCCAAATTGTTAACAAATAAATTTAAAGACTTTATTACAACAAATATTGCTAGTTTTGATTGGGACATAAAACTAGACATTATTGATCAATATACTCAAATGGATCAAAAAATTAATGAGTTATTTTTAAGATTAAATAATATAGGTTATCCAAATGGAATTCCTGATTCAGTAAAAACTCTTATTGAATCATGTAAAAAAGATCTTCTTAAATTTTTTTATTCAACATTTAAAAAACCAGAAAATGACGAAGGAATTAATTTGATTAATGCTTATAACTATTTTGATATTATTGATAATATTGATTTATTAACTTATAAAATTGATGATATTGAAAAACGTCTAAGAGAAAACCCAACTTCTGTTACACAAACTGATAAACAATCTTTAAAAGATATGGTTTTAAGAGTTAATAATAATTTTAAAAAACCAGCATCTTTAGTATTTTACCATTTGCTATTAGACATTAGTTATTTACGTAAAATATCGTTTGATGTTAAAATAGGGTTAACAAATAGACTAGATTATGTTTTTATTGATCATATAATTGATTTAATGGTTGTGTACAGACAAGATTATGATGTAAAGATTCCATTCAACAAAAATTTATTAACACATTCAAATAGAGCTTTACGTGCAACAGGACCAAATATAGATATTGATGAAATTTACAGTTTGGTAAAAACAAATTTTAACACATTTTGTTATGGTAATTTTACAAGAGTTAAAGGAGCAGATTGTGGTGAAACTTTAATATTGAATATTTTTAATTTTTTAATTTTTGATCAAGAAACTGGTAATTTAGATGAATCAAAACTTCCAGATAATGTTCATCCAGAAATTAGGAATTTTTATAAAAAATATAATAGATTAGAAAAAATAAATACAGATGCAAGATATCAATGGGATGAAATTATGTATGACTATGAGTTTATAATGCAAACCCATGATTATTGTGTGGATCCGGAAAATCACGTAAGATACAAAGTTTATTCTCAATTTGAAAACTTAAATGGATTTGTTGACACCTTTGGTATTCCAAGATCTGAGGCAATTGAAAGGTTTAAAATTTATGATGAGGCTGGAAATCTTTTACCAGGGAAAAAAGAAAACAAATATGCAGGTCATACAATTCGCCCCGGTTACATTTCAATTGTAAAAATTTTAAATAAACTTACTGGATTTGATAAAATATCAGAAAAATATAATGACCGCTTTGTTATGTCTAATTTAACTTTAAATTCATTAAAAGAAATTCTTCAGACATTTAAAAATAGTACTAAATTGGATGATTATTTTGTATTAGAAGGAACTAATGTTTACGACGATCAAATAAGAGTTAATTTTAGTGGTAATTTTAACCTCACTATGAGATATCCACATGCTTTTGTTGAATATGGTGGAATTAAATCTGATAGTCGTAGAGGTGTTGACAATTTTAATCCATTACTTATATATACTAAATTAGGAGTTCATCAAACTCCACCATTAAGATATTTTCAAAAAGAATTCGGTTTTTTAGGTATTCATACTACAACATATGAATTAAGTCATTTTAGACTTACAACATATAATATTGATGCTTTTAAAATTAAAGCTAATGAGATTATTTCAAACTATTTATATTTAAAAACTATAAATTATGACATTGAATTTATTTTAAATTTATATAAATTATGTTTAAGTGATGAAGAGCGTATTACTTTATTTCAATTACCAAGTGAAAAATTTGTAGAAAAATATAATCCAGAAGATAATTTGTTATTTAAAATATTTGGAAAAAAAAGTGACGGTAAATTATATTTTGATTTTTACGCATACGCTGATATTTTTGATAAAATAAAAGACTATAGAGTTATTAAACATATTATTTATTATTTGGATGGTGATGTTAATAAGCCTCTTGATAATAGAAAAGACACTATACTTAGTTTATTATTTAGGGCAAACAATGAATCTATGTTAAGAGAAATAATGAAGCAAGATAAACCCGATATTCTAATTATTAATCAATATGGTAACAATGTATTACACTATCAACAATTTATATATGATGAAAAAAAAATAGAATCAAATATAAAAATATTAAAAGAATATATTGATCCACAAACTTGGGATAAAATGGTCACTCATAGAAATTTAAAAGATGAAATTCCATTCATGTCAATATTATCAAAATCCAATATCTATATCAAAGATTTAATACCAAATTCTAATAGAGTCAAAGTTAATTTAATCAAACATATTTTAATAAATTATTTCAAAAAAGAAAATTATAAAATTATAAATTCAAGCACATTAACTTTAAAAAGAAAAAGTCAAATGAATGATATGAATAATTTTTTGTTAGGTTGTATTTTTAAAATTACTGACATAATATCTAACCAAGATATTAAAAGACAGGTTTTTTCTTTATTAATAAAAATTTTTAATAAGAATTCAATATTATTTAATCAAATAGACCTTTTTCATAGTTATAGACCGAAGCTTTTAGATAATTTATCTATTTTTAATAAGGATGAAGAAAATTTTTTAAGATTAATAATAAACAAAGATAATCGTATTAATATAATAAATTCTAACATAATTTTTAATAAAGAACTATTAAAAAAATATAATATAAATCCATGGTTTTATTTAGACGTTATGACTCCCGATTCAATAAGTTTTTCAGGGTGTATTAAATTGTTAGTTGATGAAAAAAAATTTGACATGTTACCATTGATTGGTTTAATAAATAATCCTGTATTTTGCAAAGAATGTGTTAACTGGTCAATTAAAAACTTTCATGTAATTAAAGATTTAGGCGATATACCATTAGAAGTTATACCTGAAGAAATACGAAGCAAGGGGCTTAAAAATTTAGTTGATTATAACGGTAACACAATTTATCATAATCTAGCTATAATGACTCAATATTTTCTAAAGGGATGGAAAAATATGAATATTGATATTAAAAAATTGTTTGGGTTTTTAAATAGAGATACTAACAGAGAAATATTTATTAAAGAAAATAAAGACGGTTGGAAATTAATTGATATTTTTTCATGGTTTACGTACGACGATGATAGTAAGAACCCAAGTATTAATGAATCATATGATGATATTAGAACAATTATTGGGTTGTTGGATGACTATTTTAAAAAGTTTGATCCAGCTACTCAAAATATTGAAGACTATGTTATAGTTTTAACAAGACATATAATTAATAAATGGTACAGATATTTTGATATGACAAAAAATTTAATGACAACTATTAATGGTATTGTAGCATTAAATCCAAATGTTAATAACAAACTTCTTGACAAACTTGATAAAACATTTGATTTACATTTATACGATAAATTTTTATCAGAAAAAGTAGATATTCTTAAAGAAAAATATTTAAGCGAACCTGCCTACATAATTACTATTGGTCAAGAAAACAATCCTCTTTTTAGTAAAACAACATTTAGTAAATCAAATGATATAACAATTACCCATCCATTAACTGAAAATCAACTTAAAAAACTTAATCTAAAACTAGATCCCTATGAGGATATTAAAAATGCTTTTGATGCGATTGTTTCAAGTAGACAAGTTGTAGAAGCACAACCTGCTAAAGTAGAACCTTCTGTATCTGCCAATGAATCAGACGAAAAATCAGCAGAAAACAAATATTACTTGTTATACAAAAAATACAAGACTAAATATTTAACATTAAGAGAAAAATTATCCAAATAATTTATCAATATTAATATATAGTAATGTCAGTAGTATTTGAAGATAGTGATTTAGATTCATTTCAAAATTTTATGAGTAACAAATCAATGTTTCAATTTGCAATTACATTGGTAATAGTATCTCATCTTAAAAATATTACAACAAACATAAGTGAAACTATTTTAACCCCAATTATTGATAAAATTACTAATTCAAAAATTAGTAGACTTAGTGTAAATTTGTTTGGTATAGATTTTTTTCTTGGAAAAGTTGTATCTAACCTTATATCATTTTTGTTTATGATGGTTTTATTATATGCATTTATTAAGACTAGTCGAATTGATAAAAAACTTAAAAAAGAACAAGCACCTTCTCCTGTAAAAGTTCAAGTAGCAAGTGAATCAAATAAAAATGCTTCTAGTCCCAGTAGCAAGGAAACTACTTCATCAATTAAATTAAATATTTAAAAAAATGAAAATTTTTAATTTAGATATAAAAATATATTTATATTAAGAATCAAATGGATAAAATTAAATCACAAACATTCACACTAACTTATGGTAATTGTGCGGAAAACCATAAATCAATGGAAATAATTGGTAAACAATTAGACTCTGGTTTAGAAAAAAAAGATTTGGACTCAGCATACACATATTTTACAAGCCTTGGTGCAAAATGCGAAATGATTCACTTAAAATACTTAATAAAAAATATTGTACCAGAAAAAGATTTTGATAAAATTCAAGATGCCTATTTACTTGTTGTTAGAGAAGGAGCAAAATATTTATTAAAAAAAGATTATCCTAATTTCAGTACTGATGAATTATATATGGAACAAGAAGTATTGGAAAAAGATAAAAAAGCATTTATGTACGGTCGAGTTGTAAATAAAAAAGCTCGTCATAATTTATGTTTTAGTGATTTTAATCAAGATGCAGACTATGAAAATAAAAAAGGAACTGTTGTACATTTTAATCGTGTAAAATATACAAATAAAATAAGATCAATGATTCCTCAAATAATTCCCAATGACAAAGTCAAAAACTTACAATGTGAAGGAAACTATTATTATGATGTTAAAACAACATATATTGGTATGCACGGAGATACTGAACGTCAAATAGTTATTGCTGTTAGATTAGGAGCAAATTTTAATCTTTATTATCAATGGTATTATCAAGGAGAAAAAGTTGGTCAATCATTTGAAACAACTTTATCGCACGGTGATATGTATTTTATGTCTGATAAAGCTGTTGGATATGACTGGAAAAAATCATCATTATACACATTAAGACATGGTGCTGGTCCAAGACATTTAATTGGATTAGAAGAAGAACCTGAAAAAAAGGCTGTTGAAACTAAAACACAAACAAAAGAAACTAAAACACAAACAAAAGAAACTAAAACACAAACAAAAGAAACAAAAACAAAAGAAACTAAAACAGAAAAAGTAACTAAAACACAAACAAAAGAAACCAAAAGCAAGTCTAAAAAACAAGCAAATAAAGAAATTGAAGTTTAATTAAAATTTAATTTAAAAAAATCAAATTAATTATAATGTTAGATCAAACACAAAATTTTTTAAAAGATTCTTTTAATTTTATTCATGTTAAATTTTTAAATTTATTATTATTTTTATTAGAGTTTTTTAGAACTAATACAGCAGGATTTTTTCAGTTCTTATTTAAAAATAACATTATGGCATTTGCTGTGGCTACTTTAGTAAGTACACAATTATCAAGATTAGTAACATCATTTACTGAAATATTTATTGATCCCATAGTTAAAAAATTATCATTTAATACTGTTGACAGCTTAAAAGAATGGGAAATTACAATTTTTGGAATATCTTTAAAAATTGGCTTATTCTTAAACACATTATTTAATTTTGCTATGATATTTATTATTGTTTATCAAATTTATTTGTTTTCTCAAAATCAAGATTTAACCAATGTAATTAATTGGTTAAGAAACAGTGAAGAAGCTGTTAAAGCAAGTAAACCAAAAGTTGTTGTTATGGTTAATGCAAATAATTGAATATAAAATAACTAATTCAATATAAAATAACTAATTCAATATAAAATAACTAATTCAATATAAAATAACTAATCTAAAAATTTAATTTTATTTAAATTATTTCTTCGTGTGTTAATAGTATTTTTTAATTCTAATAAGACCCCTGTCATTATTTTTTTGATTTCTCCACAGGTCATGGCTCCAGAACCAAATTGATTTTTAATATCATTTAGTTTTGATTCATCTAATTCAAAATAGTTTAGGTATTGGTAGCTTATATCAGTATTAATATTACCCCCATAAAGTTTATGTTCTTTTAATGTTCCATTACCACCGCCACCAGAAAATGCATAT
>JACCED012014654.1_pt1 | contig 31254 bp, 29 predicted proteins | sample 7455021 | NCBI WGS metagenome assembly JACCED01 (sample SAMN15323456, study PRJNA562643) | freshwater metagenome | isolation source: river surface water | place: USA:Blue River Watershed | collected 2017-08-19 | reverse complement strand
CATTCCGGTTCGGCCTGCGCCTCCGACCATGATTTGCAATTGCGAGAAATTGCCGACCAAGGTCCCAGTGACCCGACCTCCTAGGCCGCCGCCTCTTCCACCGGATGCTCCTTGAATATCAAAAGTGATGTTGCTTGCACCGCTTGGCACTTGCCAAGTTTGTGCGGAACCTGTGAAGTTGAAGGTGACCTGACACTGTGAGCCCTGACAATCATCCGCGACGGACGGAAGAGGCAGGAAAGAGATTGCAACGGCGGAAAGCATTAGAGATGTGATGAGCGCATAGATCTTTTTTGACATGCGCAAAAAGTAAAACTCCCTGCAATTTTCTGCAGGGAGTTTTCCACAGGTTACTTTTTAGCCAAGTTTTGCTCGAAGGTTGGAGGCTAGTTGCGCCATGAACTCTTCGGTTGACTGCCAAGCCTGGTCTTTTCCAACCAAGGCTGCTAAATCCTTAGTCATGTGGCCGGCCTCGACCGTTTCGATGATTACGTCTTCGAGCGTTTGTGCAAACTTCGCAACCTCAGGGGTGTTGTCCAGCTTTGCGCGGTGCATCAGTCCTCTGGTCCACGCAAATATAGAAGCAATCGGATTGGTCGATGTCTTCTTTCCTTGCTGCCATTGACGGTAGTGACGAGTCACAGTTCCGTGCGCAGCCTCTGCTAGAGCGGTCTTGCCATCCGGAGTGGTTAGCACTGATGTCATAAGACCCAGTGAGCCAAAGCCTTGAGCGACGGTGTCAGATTGAACGTCGCCGTCATAGTTCTTACATGCCCAGACGTATCCACCCTCCCACTTCAGGGAAGCAGCAACCATGTCGTCGATTAGTCGGTGCTCATAAGTGAGACCAGCTGCATCAAACTTTGCTTTGTATTCATTTTCGAAAACCTCTTCGAAGGCGTCTTTGAACGCACCGTCATAGGCCTTCAGAATTGTGTTCTTAGTCGATAGATAGACCGGGTAGTTTCTTGCCAGTCCGTAGTTGAAGCTGGCGCGAGCAAAGTCCTTAATGGAGTCAGTGAAGTTATACATACCCATAGCAACACCACCGTGCTCTGGGTATTCGGCAACGGTCATGGTCTGAGCTTCAGAGCCATCAGCAGGAGTCCAGGTAATAGTCACCTTGCCCTTGCCCGGAACCTTAAAGTCTGTCGCCTTGTACTGGTCGCCGTGGGCGTGACGACCGATAATGATTGGCTTAGTCCAACCCGGCACCAATCTTGGGATGTTTGAGATGATGATGGGCTCGCGGAAAACTACGCCGTCAAGGATGTTACGAATGGTTCCGTTCGGGCTCTTCCACATCTTCTTGAGTCCGAATTCGGTAACGCGAGCTTCATCAGGAGTGATAGTTGCGCACTTTACGCCCACACCGTGCTTCTTGATTGCATTTGCAGCATCAATGGTTACCTGGTCGTCAGTGGCATCGCGGTGCTCGACACCCAAGTCGTAGTACTCGAGATCGATATCTAAGAAGGGCAGGATCAGGTTGTCCTTGATGTCCTTCCAGATGATTCGGGTCATCTCGTCGCCATCAAGCTCTACAACTTTTCCGACTACCTTGATTTTGCTCATTTTTCTCCTGATTGGTGCGCAATTTGCCCGTCCAAGGGCCCAAGACAGCCTAGCGGTTAGCATTGAGCCATGGCTAAATCACTGAAGTTAACAGCACTTGCCACCGCATCCCTGCTCGCCCTAGGTGGCTGCGCGGGTCTAGGTCTGGGAAACTCAAATTCACCCGACTCGGAAGTTGGCGTGCAGCTTTTCATGTGGAACTGGGATTCCGTTGCTCGAGAGTGCAAGGAGGTGCTTGGCCCGGCTGGAATTGACTGGGTGTTGGTGGCGCCCCCGCAAGAACACATCCAGGGTGACCAGTGGTGGATCCATTACCAGCCAGTGAGTTACAAGATTGAGTCTGCCCTGGGCACTAGAGAACAATTTGAGGCCATGAATAAATCCTGCGGTGACGCTGGAGTGAAAGTTATTGCCGATGCAGTGATTAATCACATGGCTGCCCAGGAGTCGGGAATTGGTTTCGCCGGCACAGAATTTTCTAAATACGAATACCCAGGCCTCTATTCAGCCCAGTCGTTCCACGACTGTGGCGGACAAATTTATGATTACACAAACAAGGACGAGGTTCAGAATTGTGAGCTCCTGGGGCTTAGCGATCTCAACCAATCGCTTCCTGAGGTTCAAAACACGATACTTGCGTACCTCAACGATCTGATCAGCCTGGGAGTGGACGGATTCCGTATCGATGCAGCCAAGCACATTGCCGCTGAGGATCTGAAGGCAATTACTGACCAGTTGCCGGAAGGTATCCAAGTTTTGCAAGAAGTTATTCGTGGCGGAGGAGAGCCAATCCAACCCGAAGATTACTTCGGCAGTGGCATGGTTTGGGAATTCGACTACATGCGGAATCTCAGGACTCTGTTCGTGGACAAGGTTGCACTTTTCGACACTCTAGAAAGTCGACTCGCAGGCCATTCACCAAGCGAAAAGACAATCTCATTCGTATCAAACCACGACACCGAGAGAAACCAACAGGCTGTCAACTATCAGACGCCGGAAGATTTTGCCATGGCCACAGCGTTCATGCTCGCAGATAGTTACGGCGAACCAATGTTGCTATCTAGCTATGCATTCGACAGCTACGACGCGGCGCCGGCATCTTCTGAAGGAATAATCTCTGACGTTAGCTGTGTTTCGGGAGAAGGTCCCCAATCCAGCTACTCGGCTAACGACTGGATTTGCCAGCACCGCTGGCCATCTACCCTGGCAATGATCAAATTCCGAGACTTTGTCGAAGACTCACCGATGATTGAACTGCAGAATACGGATGGAGTCCTTGCTTTCGAAAGAGAAGCAAAGGGATTATTTATTGTTTCTTTGTCAGAGCAAACTCAAGAGGTCTTCGAATTCTCCACTGGTTTACCCGATGGTATTTACTGCAATGCGTATAAGGCAACCGTGGCTGAAGCCTGCGCCGAGACAGTAGAGGTTGTTGATGGCAAAGTGTCAGTAGAGCTTGGCCTGAATACTGTAATCGCCATTCACATCGGAGCTAAAAAGTAGAGCTAGTGGAAGAAATGTCTCTCACCAGTGAAATACATGGTCACCCCTGCCGCCTTTGCTGCAGCTATGACTTCTTCGTCTCTGACTGAACCACCGGGCTGAACTACCGCCTTGATTCCGGCCTCTAGCAAAATCTGCAGGCCATCGGCAAACGGGAAAAAGGCATCCGAAGCGGCAACTGAGCCATCGGTCCGGGTCCCCGCGCGCGACACCGCGAGACGAGCCGAGTCCAGGCGATTAACTTGACCCATGCCAACCCCCACGGCTGCACCGTTTTTTGCCAGCAAGATCCCGTTCGACTTAACTGCTCTGCAGGCCCTCCAGGCAAACTCAAGATCTCGCATGGTTTCTTCGTCAACTGATTCACCAGAGACCAAAGTCCACTTACTCGAATCTAGGTTTTCAAAACCATCGGATTGTTGCAGTAACAATCCTCCGGAAATTTGCTTGTGTTCAATTCTTGGTCTCGAGTAGCCGCTTGGAAGCAGAACCACTCTGAGGTTCTTCTTCTTTTGAAGAATCTCCAGAGCACTCTTTGAGTAGCCGGGGGCTGCAATGACCTCGGTGAAAATCTCTGCTACTTGAAGAGCCATCTTTTCCGTTACCTCACGGTTGGCCGCAATTACACCGCCAAATGCCGAGACGGGATCTGTCTCGTGCGCCTTAGCGTGGGCTGACGCAATCGGGTCGTCGGATGCGGCATTTGCTATTGCAATGCCGCAGGGGTTTGCGTGTTTGATGATTGCAACAGCCGGTTCCCTAAAGTCATAGGCTGCGCGAAGTGCTGCATCAACATCAACGTAGTTGTTGTAAGACATCTCTTTGCCCGAGAGTACCTGTGCAGAGGCCAAGCCGTTCGAACTCAGCGGATTTACGTAGAGTGCCGCTGACTGATGTGAGTTTTCACCGTAGCGAAGTGGCGCTACAAGTTGACCGCGAATAGAAAGCTGAGCAGGAAAATCTTCTTGGGGAATTTCGTATTCCGAGGCAAGCCAGTTAGCAACTGCCGAGTCGTAACTGGCGGTATGGGCAAAAGCTAGTTGAGCAAATTTCTTACGCAGCGCAAGCGTGGTGCCACCTGCATCAATTGCGGAAATAAGCTCGGCATAATTTTCTGGCTCAACGACTATTGCCACATTGGCGTGATTCTTTGCTGCCGCCCGCACCATAGCCGGGCCGCCTATGTCTATCTGCTCGACTACTGCATCACCCCTTGCTCCAGAGGCGACGGTCTCCACGAATGGATAAAGGTTCACAACGACCAACTCAAAGGGTTGAATACCTAGTTGCTCTAGTTCGGCTTCATGAGAGGAGAGTCTGAGGTCTGCAAGGATTCCTCCGTGGATCATTGGATGCAAGGTTTTGACCCTACCGTCGAGCGACTCAGGGAATCCGGTTACCTGAGACACCTCTGTGACGGCAATGCCACTCTCCGAAATCAATTTTGCGGTTGAACCCGTAGAAACAATTTCGACGCCTGATTTAGCTAAGGCTTTAGCAAGATCAACGATTCCGGTCTTGTCCGAGACCGAGAGCAGAGCGCGCTTTATGGCGATTTTGTCGCGAACTTTGTATTCAGATGCGTCTCTTTGACCCGCCATCAGCGTGCTCCCTTAGGAAGAAGAATTTCAGATTCAGCAATCTTGCGAATGACTTCGACGATGTGCTCATGCTCGATTGCCTTTATCTCTTCGGTCAACGACTGAACGCTAGAGCCTTGAGCTATCGCAATTCTTTTTTGAGAAAGCACCGGTCCGGTATCTACTCCGGCATCTACCACGTGAACTGTGCTACCGGTCTCTGTCACTGCAGCAGCCAGCGCATCCGCCACCGCGTGAGCTCCAGGAAATGCGGGGAGCAACGAGGGGTGGAGGTTAATGATGCGGCCTCCAAACTCATTGACGAAACTCTCCGGAAGAATTCTCATGAATCCTGCCAGGACTACAAGATCAGGTTTTAGGTAATTAGTAGATCGCAGCAAAGCCTGCGCCCAGTCCTCTTTACTTGCAAAAAACTTGGGTTCAACCACGAAGGTAGGAACCGAAAACTCTTCAGCGTGAGATAGCCCTGGCGCCGGGCGATCGGCACCCACGGCCAGAACTTTTGCCGGGAAAAGCGGGTTGTCTGCGGCTTCAAGAATGGCCCTCAGGTTTGAACCTGAGCCGGAAATGAGAACCACGATCGAGAGCATGGCGTCAGTTTATCCTCGGCGCGCGGAGGCGTCGGTGTAGGGCTTTATCACTATTAGGCCAGCGATAAAGCTTGGAATGAGAACCTCTAAGAAAAGCGCTAAAGCAAAGAGCCAAAGGTTTACACCGACTTCACCCAGACGACCCGGCCCAAATCCACCAGAGGCCCACCCTGCCAACCAAGTTCCAGCAATCGTTGCAATAGCTGCTGTTGTAAGCGAATAAGAAATTGCAGCTGAAAATCTCGTCGCATACTCCCAGCGCATTTCATCAAGGTGAGAGCGCACAAAATAAGTGGCCAGGAAAGCCGCAATCATCGGAACCAACACGAATACCAGCGCCTGTTCAAAACTGCCGGTCGGGATAGCGGCGAACATAGGTATCGCAGGCATGGGACCGAGCTCGGTACCCAATGGGGAAACCAGGGACCCAGCACCTATGAAGAATCCAACCCCTGTTAGCCAGGCCATTCCGTAAATGACCAAGTTCGGCAATAAAGCTAGCTGCCCGATTGTGAGCATTACCCCACCTAGAACACTTACCCGCATGCCCTCGTAGAGTCGCACGACTTCAACCCAACCAAAAGCCAAAGCCAGCCCAATCACTAAAGAGCTAAGCAGCAAGAGCAGAACTACAACTGCCAAACCAGCGCGCGCAGCAGGCGCGAGCGCAGTTCCGATTGTCCAGTGGAGGCGATCCTTCAGCCCAAAAACAAACTCTCGAATTGCGGTTCGTTCGTTTGCTTCCGGTCCATTAGCGCCATCAAAAAGTTCAAATCTTTTTCCAAAGACCGAGAAGCAAATCACAACTGCTGTGAAAAGAGTTGCTGGAATGAACAGCGGTTGCCACTGTTCGAAAGCTACAAACTCATTGGTTGCTGCCTCTGCAAGCAAAAAAGAGCTCGCAGAAAAAGTAATTGCCACACCCAACCACGCAGGCCACAGCGAACTCGCTGATGAAAGTCTGTGGCCAATACGCGCGCCCCAAACTAGCAACAGAGCTGTTAAACCAAGTGGCATTGAGTCCAGCACAAAATACGGATAATCAATTCCAATTATCTGTCCCGGAGGAAACTCAAGATCAACTCCGCAGGCGAGTAGGAATGCGAATACCGCGACTCGCAAAACTACAATCCACTCAACGGATCCGTCACCTTCGAAGAGCCAAGCGATAGTGAGAGGTGCAATCACTATTCCGAGGGCGACGGCGAGAACAACCAGCGACTGTAGCGACGCTACAAGAAAGCTGAGCCCTCGGTTCACCGTTTATAGGCCAGCGATAATCTCGCGCATAAGTGCGGCAGTCTCGGATGGAGTTTTGCCAACCTTCACGCCCACTGCCTCGAATGCTTCCTTCTTTGCCTGAGCAGTACCGGCAGAACCGGAAACAATTGCACCTGCGTGCCCCATGGTCTTACCCTCGGGTGCGGTAAAGCCTGCAACATAAGCGACCACTGGCTTTGTCACATTTGCCTTGATGTAGGCGGCAGCTTTTTCTTCGGAGTCGCCACCGATTTCACCAATCAGAACAATTGCCTTGGTCTCAGGGTCCGCCTGGAAGGCTGCGAGCGCATCAATGTGAGTTGTTCCAATTACAGGATCTCCACCAATACCAATCGCGGTTGAGAAACCAATATCGCGAAGTTCGAACATCATTTGGTAGGTCAAAGTTCCTGACTTGGAGACCAAACCGATTGGCCCCGGGCCGGTGATGTCAGAAGGGGTAATTCCAGCGTTTGATTGTCCGGGGCTGATGATTCCCGGGCAGTTTGGGCCAATCAATCGAGTCTTTTGACCCTTCTCAACGTTGTATGCCCAAGCACTTGCTGAGTCATGAACTGGAATTCCCTCGGTAATTGCGACGGCCAGCGGAATCTCGGCATCGATAGCCTCGACGATTGCTGCTTTGGCAAAGGCCGGCGGAACAAAAATCACCGAGACATTGGCGCCGGTCTTTTCCATGGCTTCGCTAACGCTTCCAAAAACCGGAAGCGACTTGCCCTCAACCTCTACGCTCTCGCCAGCTTTTCTTGGGTTAACGCCGCCAACGATGTTTGACCCCCCGCGCAGCATGCGAGTGGTGTGCTTCATTCCTTCAGCACCGGTCATTCCCTGAACGATGATTCGGGAGTTCTTATCTAGATAAATTGCCATTTCTTTACTCCCTACTTGTTCGCCAACTCAGCGGCTTTGTCTGCTCCACCATCCATTGTCTCTGCGAGGGAAACTAATGGGTGGTTGTATTCCGCGAGAATTCTTCGGCCCTCAGCGACATTGTTTCCGTCGAGTCGAACAACCAGTGGTTTGGATGCGGACGAACCAAGTTTCTCAAGCGCTCCCACGATTCCATTTGCAACCGCGTCACACGCTGTGATTCCACCAAACACGTTAACGAAAACGCTTCTGACCTGTGGGTCATTAAGAATGACATCTAGACCAGCAGCCATAACCTCAGCGGAAGCGCCGCCACCGATGTCCAAGAAGTTTGCGGGTCTGACCTTGCCGTGCTTTTCGCCTGCGTAGGCAACAACATCGAGCGTAGACATCACGAGGCCCGCACCGTTTCCGATGATTCCGACTTCGCCGTCCAGCTTCACGTAGTTCAGGTCCATGGCCTTCGCCTTGGCTTCTAGAGGGTCTAGCTGGTCGCGCTCCATTTCCGCGCGTTCGTGACGGAACTCTGCGTTGTCATCAAAAGTGACCTTGCCATCAAGCGCAAGGATCTTTCCGTCCTTGGTTAAAACCAGCGGGTTCACCTCGACGAGGGTTGCATCTTCTTTTTCAAATACTTCATAGAGCTTTACGAACACATCTGAAACCGCTTCGATCAGTTCGGGCGGGAACTTGGCGGCTGTTGCGATTTCGACTGCCTTGGCCTTGTCGATCCCGCGAACTGCAGAGACCGGAATTCTTGCGAGAGCCTCTGGGCGCTCAACAGCTAATTGCTCAATTTCCATTCCACCCTCTACCGAGCAAAGCGATAAGAAGGTGCGGTTCGAACGATCCAGCAGAACTGAGAAGTAGAACTCCTTGTCGATTGCAGCACCCTGGGCAATCATGACTCGCTTCACGACGTGACCCTTGATGTCTAGGCCAAGGATCTTGCTCGCCGCCTCTTTAGCTTCGGCTGGTGAGTGGACTACCTTTACGCCGCCAGCCTTGCCGCGACCTCCGGTCTTGACTTGTGCCTTCACGACCACGGTTCCGCCAATGGCGGCTGCGGCAGCTTCGGCCTGTTCAGGGGTGTCTGCGATGCGTCCTTGCAAAACTGGAACGTTATAGCGTTCAAAAAGGTCGCGTGCTTGATACTCGTATAGATCCAAGGTGGTTTCCGATCGATTCCAAAGGGCGGATAACCAGCCCAGTCTAGCGTTTTGAAATAGGGCTAAATCTTCTCAATCGGGGCCATTTTAACAAGGAGGCGCTTGGTCATTCCGGTCTCGAACCTCACTTCGGCCGTCTGACGTGGCGGGGTTCCGGACACCGCAATAACTGACCCCTGACCAAAGGTGTCGTGTTTTATTCGATCCCCAACTTCGAGCTCCAATTCCTTGTTGTCCCGGACCGCGGCAACAGTTTTGATGGCTCCAGCCCACTGCGTAGTTGGCTTCTGGTAGCTGGTGGTCACAGCCCTTCGTTCAGCACCTGAGACATCCAATAGATCGGAGGGAATGTCGCTCAAGAACGAGGAAGGAACAAAGCTTTGGGTTGAGCCAAACAGAGTCCGCTGCAGTGCGTTTGAGAGCAGCAATTGTTCGCGTGCTCTGGTCATGCCCACGTACATAAGCCTGCGTTCTTCAGCCAAGCCCCCTGGTTCATCGAAGGCCCTCACATGGGGAAGCGTGCCCTGCTCGAGACCGATTATGAACACAATCTTGTATTCCAGGCCTTTGGCGGTGTGCAGCGTCATCAACGACAGAGTTCCCGACTCATCTTGGATTTCATCTGCTGCCGCTGCGAGTGTGACTTCGGCAAGGTAGTCGGCAAGCGTACCCTCCGGATTCTGAGCTTCCCACTGAAACAGCTGGCCGAGTAGCGCATCTAAGTTGTCCAGTCTGGCCTCGTCTTGGGGGTCTCGACTGGCTTCCAATTCGGCACGGTATCCAGAACGTTGCAGCGTCTGCTTTAAAACTTCGCCTGGCCCCTCGGCATATGTCATCGCTTCAAGCTCATTCAGTAGGTCACCAAACTCTTGAATTGCTAAAGAGAGTTTTGGTCCAAGTCCTAAAGCAGCAGACTGGGTGAGAGCCTGTCTGAAACTAAGGTTATTGTCTCGGGCAAACTGCGAAATTTTGAGTTCAGTTTTTTCACCGATTCCTCGCCCGGGGATATTAATTACACGTCTGACTGCTTCGTCATTCTGAGCATTCGATATCGCAGAGAGATAGGCCAGCGCGTCTTTAATTTCTTTTCGCTCAAAGAATTTCAAGCCGCCGATTACCGCATAGGGGACCCTTTGGCTCTTGAGTTCTGCTTCTAAAGAAGGTGTTAGTGCATTCGTGCGATAGAGCACAGCCATTTCTTTATATCCAATTCCAAACTCATGAAGTTCCTGGATTCGGTCCACCACAAACGCCGCCTCATTGCGTTCGTCGTAGCCAGTGAATAACTTGATTCGCTCTCCGGCGCCTGAGTCGGTCCAAAGGTTCTTTGCTGGCCGGTAAGGGTTCTGTGAAATGACCGCATTTGCGGCCGAGAGGATGTTCTGAGTAGATCTGTAGTTCTGCTCCAGAAGAATTGTCTCGGCGCCGGGAAAGTCTCTTTCAAATTCAGTGATGTTTCTAATGTCTGCACCGCGGAATGCATAGATGGACTGATCTGAATCTCCAACGACAGTCAGCTCGGCTGGTGCTAACTGCTCTCCGGTTCGTTCATCAAAATTCGCATATTCATCTGGCAGAGGCCTCGTGAACTCTCGAATCAGTGCATATTGCGCATGGTTGGTGTCTTGGTATTCGTCGACCAAAACGTGTCTGAATTTCTTTTGGTAACGAGCTCGAACCTCTGGGAATGCTCGAAGTAGCGAAACCGTTTCTGAAATTAGGTCGTCGAAGTCAAACGCGTTGTTTCGCTTTAGTTCATGGGTATATGCCTGATAGACCTCGGAGATTATTCGCTCTTTAGGATTCGACCGATCGGCATTCCTTGCGTAATCTTCCGCATCTTTTAGCTCATTCTTTGCGTTAGAAATAATCGCTGCAGCCTGCTGTGGTTTGATATCGCTATCCTCTGCACCGGCCTCTCGAAGAAGCCGACGTAGTAAAGCCCTAGTGTCGGCAGAGTCATAGACGGTGAAGTTGCTGTTGTGCCCTAATCGATCCGCTTCACGTCGAAGGATTTGTAGACAAGCGGAGTGAAAGGTCTTTATCCACATTCCCTCCGCCGAAGCTCCAACCAGGTGCTCCACGCGCTCGCGCATCTCGGCTGCGGCTTTGTTGGTGAAGGTAATTGCGAGAATTTGGCTTGGCCAAAGTTCCTTGTTTGCCAGGAAGTGAGCAATGCGGTGAGTCAAGACTCGGGTCTTTCCTGAACCTGCACCCGCAACAATGAGAAGGGCTCTGCCGCGATATTCGACAGCCTTCCGCTGCTGCGGGTTTAGCCCAGCCAATAGGTTCGCTGAGGCTGACTGGTCCAGGGGTTCTAATTGCACGGAGGTAGCCTAGGGTCTGGTCCGGACCGCTTGAATCATTAGGTCTGGCTGATCGGCGAATATGCCCTGAACTCCGCTGTTTGCAAGCTTTTGAAACCAAGACTGGTATTCCCCTTGGGCGGTTTCCACTCTTGCCGTGTAGCAGTACAACGGCAATTCGCGCGCTTTTGCCAAACTAACAACGTCTGAGTCAAAGAGCATGGGAATTGCAATCGACAGACCGTCAAATTCAAGTGAAATCTCATCGATGAGTTCCGCAGTTAGCTTGGTGTGACCCTGCGGAAGTGTGTCGGGTGCGGATAAGAAGAAAAACTCAATTTGAGCATCGCTCAACGCCCTTTTGAATTCACTCAAGATAGAAAAATCAAAAGACTCGATAGTTAGACGCAAGCCTCGCGATTTCCAATTGGATTCCTCAATAACCCTCACGGTGTTACTGATTGGATCAAGACCTTTTGATTTTAGAAATGGTCCGTACTTTATTTCGATGATCAAATGTTTGCCAGCGAACTTTGGATTTTCTAGAACGTCCTGAAGCGTCGGAATTGAAAACTTGCCGTTAAATTCTCTCGACGTTTCTCGATGCGCGTATCTCTCGATTGCTCTAAGACTGCGAACTTCAGACCAAGGAATTTCATGAGCTAAAGCACTAGGAAGGCTTTTGCCCGCTATGTCTGTAGTTAGCGTCAAATCATCATCGTGACGAATGATTGGAACTTCGTCAGAGGTTAGAACTACGTCAAATTCAATTGCATCCGCGCCTTGTTCAAACGCGAGCTCAAAAGATTCCATGGTGTTTTCCGGAAGATATCCGCAAGCACCACGGTGACCAAAAACCAGCAAGGAGCTACTCCCACTCAATGGTGCCGGGTGGCTTCGAAGTCACATCGAGCACAACTCGGTTTACTCCTGCCACCTCATTGGTAATTCGGTTTGAAATTTTTGCGAGCAGTTCATAGGGAAGACGCGACCAGTCTGCAGTCATGGCGTCCTCAGAGGAAACTGGGCGAAGCACAATTGGATGCCCATAGCTTCTGCCATCTCCTTGCACTCCAACCGAACGTACGTCGGCAAGTAGCACAACCGGACACTGCCAGATCTCAAGGTCTTGGCCAGCCTTGGTGAGCTCCTCCCGAACGATCGCGTCTGCCTCGCGAAGTAGATCAAGACGTTCCTTTGTTACTTCCCCAACAATTCTTATTCCCAGTCCCGGTCCCGGGAATGGCTGACGCTGAACAATCTCTGCTGGAAGTCCCAGTTCCTTGCCGATGGCTCGAACTTCATCCTTGAAAAGTGTGCGGAGCGGCTCAACAAGTTGGAACTGAAGGTCATCGGGCAGGCCACCAACGTTGTGATGAGACTTGATTCCGGCTGTTACTCCCCCTCCGGATTCAACTACGTCTGGATAGAGGGTTCCCTGCACCAAGAATTTGATAGGTCTGTTATCCGCCTTAGCCTCTTCCACCAATTTCTTTTCGGCTTCTTCGAAGGTGCGAATAAATTCTCTGCCAATAATCTTGCGCTTGGTTTCAGGATCACTGACTCCTTTGAGGGCATCCAAGAACTTCTGCTCTGCATTCACGGTAACCAAACGAATCCCAGTCGCGGCCACATAGTCGCGCTCAACTTGCTCGGCCTCACCCTTGCGCAAAAGTCCGTGGTCCACAAAAACTGCGGTTAGTTGATCTCCAACCGCTTTGTGAACTAGTGCGGCGGCAACCGCAGAATCAACTCCACCGGATAGACCACAAATCACTCGGGCGTCTCCCACCTGTGCCCGAATCTTTTCCACCTGTTCCGCAATGACGTTGCCGGAATTCCAAGTTGGGGAAATACCAGCACCCCTATAGAGGAAGTTCTCTAGTACGCGCTGTCCTTGTTGAGAGTGCTTCACCTCCGGATGCCACTGCACGCCAAAAATTTTTCGCTCGGTTGATTCAAAGGCTGCTACCGGAGTGGTTTCGGTCGAGGCAAGCACCGCGAATCCGGCAGGTGCTTTGACAACCTGGTCGCCGTGGCTCATCCAACAAACCTGCAAGTTCGGTTGGCCCGCAAGCAACGTTCCGCCGTTTGCTAGTTTCAAATCCGTAGCGCCATACTCGCGCTTACCGGTTTTATCCACCTGTCCACCAAGGGCCTGAGCCAGAACTTGGAAGCCGTAGCAAATTCCTAAAACTGGTATTCCTAGTTCCAAAATCTTGGCATCAAGCTGTGGTGAACCAGCTTCATAAACCGATGCCGGTCCCCCAGAAAGAATGATGGCAGCCGGTTTTTTTGAGGCAATTTCAGCGGCGGAAATGTCATGAGCGACAATCTCAGAATAAACATTGGCTTCACGAACTCGTCGTGCGATTAGCTGCGCGTACTGAGCCCCAAAATCAACAACTAAAACCGTGCTCACTTAGAAGCCTCCAAGGCCTGTATTTCTTCATGGGCTCGCTTTGCGTAAATTCTCTCGGTGAAGAAACTCAGCAGTGGCACCACACCACCAAGCGCAATTACAAGGAATCTAAAAAATGACCAGCGCAAAAGTGTCCATAATCTAAAGTCCGCGAACAGGTAAACCACATAGAGCCAGCCGTGAACAATCAAAATGGCGTTAGTCAGGTTGAGACCTACAGTCGGAAGACCTTCTCCCTCAAACCCATAGCTCTCAAACGTCAATGGGCCGTTCGGACCAAAGGCCCAAAGGTCAAAACCCAAACCTGGGAGCCTGCGAATTCCCCAAGTGATCATGACCAGGATTAGGAAAATTCCGGTTACGTAAGAAGAAATCTTGTAAAAGCGCAGCGTCTTTTTGATCTGAGGAATTTGGCTGGGCTGGGCAGGCATGCCCAAAGTCTACCTAGAGGCTAGCCAGCTCGCTGAGGGCTGTTGCCTTGGCATCCTCGGCAGTCGGCTGCTTCAAAACCGCTTGCGCAATTGCCCTGGCCTGTTCCAAAGTAACTGAACTCAGGGCGGAGCGCACCGCTCCAACCTGACTTCTAGAACTTGAGACGGACTTGAACCCTAGCCCAGCCAGCACAACTGCGAATGCCGGGTCGGAGGCGCTCTCACCACAAACACCCGAAGACAAGCCCGCCGCATCTGACTCAGCTGCGATGTTGGCTAGCGTGCGGATGAGCGCGGGTTGCCAAGGGTTAAGCAAGGTGCCCAAAGCGGCATTCATACGATCTGCCGCAAACAAATACTGCGAGAGGTCATTAGTACCCACCGAGATGAAATCCAACTTTCCAGCAAGGTCACTTAGTACCGCTGCCACCGATGGAGTCTCGACCATCACACCAACTTTGAATCTCCCAAGTTTGCGGGCAAGCTCTGCGAACTCAATTGCCTCCGCGCTGGTTGAGATCATCGGTGCCATGACCCAGACTTCGCGACCAGTTTTTTCCCTTGCAATTTCCAAGGACTTAAGTTGGTCTTCGATGAAAGATCTGTGCTCTTGAATAAGTCGAAAACCTCGAACTCCGAGAGCAGGGTTTTCCTCGTGAGGCATGTCAAGAAAAGGAACCGGTTTGTCACTTCCCGCATCAATTGTTCGAACCACAAGCGGTCCCTCTGGTGATGCGGCAAGAATCTCTGCATAGCTCTGAGCTTGCGCCTCGAGTGAGGGTGCGGTGGTGGATGACAAATAAAGCAGTTCTGTCCTGAATAGGCCAACACCGTTGGCCGATGTTGTGGCTGCTGCGATTGCATCCTCTAGTGAGCCAATGTTTGCTCGCACCGGAATGATGGGGTCAGCGCTCTTTGCAACAAATTCAATTGACTGAGTTGCTAGAGACACATCTCCGCCAACCACAACTCGGTCACCCACCGGATCAACGAGAACTCGTTCACCACTTTGAAGGTCTTTTGCACCAGCGCACGAAACCACTGCGGGAATTGAGCGAGAGCGACAGATGATTGCGGTGTGGGAAGTAGGACCACCCTTGATTGTGACTACTCCGATTACCGCAGGAGTGAATTGTGCGGTGTCTGCTGGAGAGAAGTCATCCCCAACCAAGATGTACTTTCCGGTTTCGGGTATGTCGAGTCCCAGTTTGATGCCAAAGATTTCTGCGTGCACGCGCCTTGCTAAATCCCTAAGGTCTGCAATTCGCTCTTCGAAAGCGGCGTCGCCGGCGAGCAGTTCGGCGAAGGTCTCGACTGCAATTTCGAATGCACTGCCAGCATTCCAACCGCTTTCAATTTCCGCAGTGGCGGTTTCAAAAAGATCTTCGTCTTCCAGCAGCATCTTTAGTGCCTCGAAAATCTCGATCGAAGTCTGATCAACCTTGGTCATCAGGTGCTCAAGGTGCTGCGCTACCGAGGAGATTGCGGAGCGAAGGCTGGCTTTTTCTTTTTGCGCGTCCCCTGAGTGTTTAGCCCGAGCAGGCAAGGATGTGTGCGGGGCAACTTTGTAGACCTCACCAACAATTGGACTAAGTCCAACACCTAGACCTGAGAGAACGGCCCCCGCGGAGTGACCCACCGCTAGCCCTTCAAAAAGTCTTGAATCTGGGAGATGATGCTCTCGGCAAGGGCTTGGTCGTCGGTTTCGATCTCGACCGTGAGGGTCTCTCCGGTCTTGGCCTTCATGGCCATCATGCGCAGCGGGGAGTTAGCTTTCACCATCTCGCCACCCTCGGGACCGATGAGCACTTCGAGGCCACTCTCTTTGACCAACTTCACGATCTGGCCCGCTGGACGGGCATGCAGACCGATTGGGTCTTGAATAACTACATTGGCTCGAATGCTCATTTTGCCTCCCTAATAAAAGAGAGGATAGTCAGTTTTCGCTCTTCCAAACCGCCCAATTGCTAAAAAACTAAGGCTTAAGTTCATCCCTGCGACGAATTACTTCATCCATTACCACCCGCCACCAAACATAGAAGGCGGCTAGGGCAAAGAATGCCCACTCAAGGGCATAGAAAGCAGTCAGCCAGTTCACACTGAGCTGCTCTTGCTGGATTCGAATTCGAATAGGCTCCAAAGAATCCGCCGAAAAACCCTCGGTAACAATCAGGTATGCCGGAAGAGTCGCAAGTGGCTCTTCAGAATACAGATTTACAAGTTGCGCAAGCGAGAGAGATCCGAGCACGTCGGAAGCGAGAGATTCCTTTGGCGCCTCAGTTGGTTCAACGATTCCGGTTATGGGAAGAAAAGCCTGCGCCTGCATTGAACTAGCAAGTTCGCTCTTGAGAGTCCTCAGAGCTTCCAGGTCTTTCGAAAAACCAAGTGCCAATGTCAGAGAGTAAGTTTCATCCGCAATCAGAGCGCGTGAATTTGCTATCAGCCAAAAACCGGGCTCTGTGGTGTCGTTAGGTTTGAGCTGAAGTCGATTTCCAACGATATGCATATTGGTTAGATCCAGCATCACGTTGGCGGTTGCAAGTCGGTCAAAAACGGGTTCCCCTTCGGGAAGTTCATTTAGCAATAGTTCTTCAACTGGAATTGGTTCAGAGAAATTTGAACTTTGCCCAACGGTTTCAAATGTTCTGGACAGTTGCCACTGTCCCAATAGCGAAAAAACCACTGCGGTCAAAATCGCAAGCGCTAAACCAAAAAGATATTTGGGACGCTTGGCGGTTTGAAACCAAGTTGGTGTCATTTACTTTCCGTAAGGAGCAATAACCACGTCGACTTTTTGAAACTCTTTCAAATCTGAATAACCTGTGGTTGCCATTGAACGCTTTAGGGCGCCAATCAAGTTGCTGGTCCCGTCCGCTACGGCAGCAGGGCCTAGCAATACATTCTGCATTGGCGCGTGAGTTCCAACCCAGACTCGCTTTCCTCTCGGCAGCGATGGATTAACCGCCTCTTGACCCCAGTGCCAGCCCTTTCCGGGGGCTTCTGCGGACTTTGCCAATACCGAGCCGAGCATTACCGCATCCGCGCCGCAGGCAATCGCCTTCACAATGTCTCCGCTAGTTCCAAGACCACCGTCTGCAATCACGTGCACGTAGCGCCCACCGGACTCATCCATGTAGTCGCGCCTTGCAGCCGCTACGTCTGCAACCGCAGTTGCCATGGGTGCGTGAATTCCAAGAATGTTTCTAGTTGCCGAAGCAGCTCCGCCACCAAAGCCAACTAGCACGCCAGCGGCACCAGTTCTCATTAGGTGCAGCGCGGCGGTGTAGGTTGCGGCCCCGCCAACAATTACCGGAACGTCCAGCTTGTAAATGAACTCTTTTAGATTCAAAGGTTCCACAGTCTTCGAAACGTGTTCGGCTGAAACTGTGTTGCCACGAATCACAAAAAGATCTACCCCGGCCTTCAAGACTGTTTCTGAAAACTCCGCGGTTCGCTGTGGAGAGAGGGCGCCGGCAACAGTGACTCCTGCTGCGCGAATTTCACCCAAACGCTGTGCAATTAGTTCTGCCTTAATTGGTTCGGCATAGACCGACTGTAAAACTTCGGTTGCGTCTTCATCTTTAGCATTTGCAATTGCGGCTAATTGCCTCGTTGGATCTTCGTAACGAGTCCAAAGTCCCTCGAGGTCCAAAACTCCAAGACCGCCGAGCTTACCCATTGCAATTGCAGTTGCTGGCGACATAACTGAATCCATAGGAGCGGCAACAACTGGCAGATCAAACTTGAATGCGTCAATGCTCCAAGTGGTGGAAACATCTTGCGGGTCTCGAGTGCGCCTCGTTGGAACTATCGCGATGTCGTCGAAGGCATAGGAGCGCACAGCGCGTTTGGATTTTCCAATTTCTATTTCATTCATTTTGGACTCCTAGCGAGTGCCGTAGTTCGGTGCTTCGATTGTCATCTGAACATCGTGTGGGTGTGATTCGCGCAAACCTGCAGCGGTAATTCGCACAAACTTACCCTTGCTCTGAAGTTCTGCGATTGTGCCGGCTCCGACGTATCCCATAGAGGCACGAAGCCCTCCAACCAATTGGTGAACTACCGACGCCACTGTTCCGCGATATGGCACGCGCCCCTCGATGCCTTCCGGCACCAACTTGTCCTCACGCAAAACATCATCTTGGAAATAACGGTCCTTGGAATAAGACTTTGCTTGGCCACGGGACTGCATCGCTCCCAGAGAACCCATGCCGCGATAAGTCTTGAATTGCTTGCCATTTACAAATGTCACGTCCCCTGGAGCCTCATCGGTTCCAGCCAAGAGTGAACCGAGCATCACGGAAGAGGCCCCAGCCACCAAAGCCTTGGCGATATCGCCGGAATACTGCAATCCTCCGTCGGCAACCACCGGAACCCCCGCTGGTTTGGCAGCCAAGGAGGCCAGGTGGACGGCGGTGATCTGTGGAACTCCGACTCCGGCCACGACGCGGGTAGTGCAAATCGAGCCTGGACCCACTCCAACCTTTACGGCGTCCGCCCCAGCGTCAATGATCGCCTGAGCTCCCTCTCGGGTGGCCACGTTTCCACCCATAACGTCGGTGTGCTTGGCGAATGGCTCGAGCTTGAGCTTTCGAATCATGTCCAGAACCGCGGTGTTGTGGCCGTGGGCGGTGTCTACGACCAATAGGTCTACTCCGGCCTCAACCAAGGCCATCGCTCTCTCCCAGGCGTCCGGGCCAACGCCGACTGCCGCTCCAACCAGGAGTCTCCCCGAGGAGTCTTTGGATGCGTTTGGATACTTCTCGCTCTTGTCAAAGTCCTTCACGGTAATCAGCCCACGAAGCTTCCCCTGGTCGTCGACCAAAGGTAGTTTTTCGATTCTGTGCTGGGCTAGAAGAGCCATAGCCTCGTCAGGATTGGTGCCTACTTTGGCTGTAATCAGGGGCATTGAAGTCATTACGTCCTTCACCAGGGTGGTGGTGCGCTGGACATCCAAGACGAACCTCATGTCTCGGTTGGTCACGATTCCTACCAGCTTGCCGTCCTCATCTACCACTGGTAGCCCGGAAACTCGATATCTGCCGCAAAGGTCGTCCACCTCTTGAATGGTGGCGTATGGGGTTGTGGTGACGGGGTTGGAGACCATGCCGGCCTCACTCCTCTTTACTAGGTCAACCTGCGTAGCCTGGTCCTCCAAGGAGAGATTGCGGTGCAGGATGCCAATTCCGCCCTGCCTTGCCATTGCTATGGCCAACCTGGACTCGGTAACGGTGTCCATGGCCGAAGAAAGCAGTGGGATGTTGATCTCTAGGTTCTTGCTGAGTCTGGTCTTGGTGCCGACGGCGCTTGGGATTACGTCAGATTGGCCAGGCAGAAGCAGTACGTCATCGTAGGTGAGACCTACCAGGGAGAAAGGGTCCTGCTCCATAGATTTTCCTTATGTTTTGCGGTCCAAGGCCCATTAAGAGCTGAGGACAATCTTATCCCGCAGCACTGCTAATGTTTTTAAGTCCCCGACCAGGGGAAGACCATGGGCAACGCGGCCCCTGACTAAATGGAGGACTAGTGCTCCTTGCCAACGCCACCCTAACAAGGGTGACAAAAATCATCGCCGCCTTCGTCTTGGCCCTAATTTCAGTTACCGGCATCGGTTCCACCTCATTCGCGGACAGCGTTAATGAAGACATGGTATTTGCCATTTCTGGAAACGTCAAGAATGAAGGTCAACCTCTTTCCGGAGTGCGAATCGTTGTGACTGGAGCCGGCTACGAAGCCGAGACAGTTACCGACGCAGAGGGAAGATGGCTAATTGGAGTTCCCGCTCAGGACACCTACAAGGTATTCCTTGACGAAACCACGTTGCCCGAGGGCATCGCAGTTTTGGAAGGTGGCGCGGAACAAGAAGTAGAAATTGGTCAAGGTGGTCGAGTCACTAAAAACTTCTTTATCGGTGAAGGAGCGCGCCAAGCCGTTAACTTCACAGATCAGCTGATTCAAAGATTGTTCTTGGGAGTCAACTTTGGTTTGATGCTCGCACTGGCAGCAATCGGACTCTCGTTGGTCTTTGGAACTACTGGTCTTTCAAACTTTGCGCATTCAGAGATGGTTACCTTCGGAGCGCTCGGTGCTTTGCTTTTTGCAAATCTTGGTCTTCCGATGTTCGTGGCGATTATTTTGGCGATCGTTGCTAGCGCGGCACTTGGCTACGGGCTCGATGCGGGATTATGGAAACCGCTGAGAAAGCGTGGTCTTGGACTAGTTCAGTTGATGATTGTGTCAATTGGATTGGCGCTAACCGGACGCTACATCTTCCAGTTCTTTGTTGGCGGTGGAACCATTCAGCTTCCTGGATATGACACCTCGATTATTCAACTTGGACCAGTAGCTGTTAGTCCGACCGATCTTGTGTCAATGGCATTATCAGTGGTGGTGCTATTGGGATTTGCTTACTGGTTGCTTTTCACCAGAATCGGTAAAGCAACCAGAGCAATTTCGGACAACATCGATCTTGCTGCGGCGTCGGGAATTGACGTTGACCGAGTCATTCGAATTGTGTGGATCATGGCATCAGCGCTTGCCGGTCTCGCAGGAATTCTCTGGGCTTACTTCCGCCCTGGAATTAAGTGGGACATGGGAGCTCAGATTCTGCTTCTGATCTTTGCCGCCGTTACCTTGGGTGGCCTCGGAACCGCTTTCGGTGCGCTGGTAGGTGCGCTGGTAGTTGGTTTGCTAGTTGAAACATCCAGCCTTTTCATTCCTGCGGACCTCAAGTACGTAGGTGCACTGGTTGTGCTAATTGCAATTCTGCTGTTCAGACCGCAAGGAATTCTGGGCAAGAAGGGACGCATAGGTTAACGAAATGGACTGGGGATCAATTCTCAACAACACGCTCGCTTCACTTCTCGCTCCAACCACGATTGCGTGGGCTTTGGCTGCGATGGGTCTTGCGATGCACTTCGGTTTCACCGGACTTCTGAACTTCGGTATCGCGGGATTCATGTCCGTGGGTGCCTACGGTTACGCAATCGCAATTCTCACCTTCGGTTTGCCCTGGTGGCTAGCGATGGTAATTGGAATGCTTGCGGCAGTTGTTCTTGCACTCATCATGGGTATTCCAACTCTGCGCTTGCGTGGCGACTACCTAGCGATTGTGACAATCGCGGTAGCTGAAATTCTGCGCTTGCTGTTCCTAACCACCGCGTTCGAGGAATACACCGGTAGTGCCGACGGTCTCAGTGGTTACAACAATGGTTTCCGTGATGCCAACCCATTCCCTCCAGGGGATTATGGCTTTGGTCCATTCACCTACTCGGCCCAAGCACTGTGGGTAGTTCTGTTTGGAACCATCCTGTTGGTTGTTGTCGTGCTGTTCTTGTGGGCATTGATGCGCTCCCCTTGGGGTCGCGTCATCAAGGGAATTCGCGAGGATGAAGATGCCATCAGGGCTCTTGGTAAGAATGTCTTCTCTTACAAGATGCAATCACTAGTGATCGGTGGTGTTTTCGGAGCACTGGGTGGAATCGTTTATGCACTGAGTGCAAACGTGAACTCCGGTGTCTACGTGACCTCGCTGACATTCTTTGTTTGGACAGCACTTCTTCTCGGTGGCGCTGCAACAATTTTTGGACCGGTACTTGGTTCGGTGATCTTCTGGGTGCTCCAGGCGTTCCTCACCAACTTCTTGCCTGCCCTAACAGAAGTAGGAGTCTTGCCTGGAATTAGCTCTCAGCAAGCCGCTACCCTCCGATACATCTTGGTGGGTATTGGTTTGATGCTGATTGTTATTTACCGCCCGCAAGGAATCCTCGGAGACAAGAGGGAGCTGACCTTTGTCAAGTAACGAAATCCCAACCCCAAAAAAGACCACCGGCCTGCACGTCGGTGACCCGAAGCCTGGGGTCAAGAAAAAAGATCCGATTCTGGTGGCAGACGGGGTCAAGCGAACCTTCGGTGGTCTAACCGCCGTTGACGTTGATCACCTCGAAATCCCTCGCGGAGCAATTACCGCCCTGATTGGACCAAACGGCGCTGGCAAGACCACGCTGTTTAACCTCCTCACCGGATTCGACAAGCCTGACCAGGGAACCTGGTCTTTCGATGGCAACTCGCTCTCCGGTGTTCCCTCCTTCAAGGTTGCGCAGCAGGGACAGGTCCGCACCTTCCAGCTGACCAAGGCCTTGAGCCTGCTTACGGTTTTGGAGAACATGAAGCTTGGTGCCAAAAACCAAGCGGGTGAGTCAATCTTCAAGGCCCTGATTCCTTCTATCTGGCGTAAGCAAGATCAGGAAATAGAAACCAAGGCTCTGGAGCTTCTAAAGCGCTTCAAGCTCGACAGCAAGAAGGACGATTTCGCCGCATCTCTCTCGGGTGGACAGCGAAAGCTTCTGGAAATGGCGAGGGCGCTAATGACTGACCCCGTGCTAGTGATGCTCGATGAGCCAATGGCGGGTGTGAACCCGGCGCTAACTCAGTCACTTTTGGAACACGTTCTTGACTTGAAGAAGCAGGGCATGACAGTGCTGTTCGTTGAGCACGACATGCACATGGTTCGACACATCGCCGACTGGGTTGTCGTGATGGCCGAGGGCAAGGTTGTTGCCGAAGGTCCAGCAGACACCGTTATGAAGGAACAAGCGGTAATAGATGCCTACCTTGGCTCACACCAGGACACCGACTTGGGTGTGGTCACCGGACGAATCGACGTAATTGACGGGAAGAAGAAATGACACCAGTAGTTGAAGTCAAGGATCTAATTGCCGGCTACCTTCCCGGAGTAAACATTCTCAATGGGGCAAACCTCTATGCAAACCAGGGTGAGCTAATTGGAATCATCGGACCTAACGGTGCCGGAAAATCAACTCTGCTAAAGGCAATCTTTGGACTGGTAAAAATTCGTGGTGGTGGCATCCTGCTAAACGGCGAAGAAATCACCGGACTGAAGGCGAACAAGTTGGTTTCAAAGGGTGTTGGTTTCATTCCACAGAACAACAATGTGTTCCCGTCGCTAACCATCGAAGAGAATCTTCAGATGGGTATCTTCCAGAACCCAGGCAATTACAACCAGCGTCTGGAGTTTGTAACCTCGATTTTTTCTGAGTTGGGTAAGCGCCTAAAGCAGCGTGCTGGATCGCTATCCGGTGGTGAGCGACAGATGGTTGCCATGGGAAGAGCTTTGATGATGGAACCAAAGGTTCTGCTTTTGGATGAGCCGTCAGCGGGTCTTTCACCGGTTCGTCAAGACGAGGCATTCCTCAGAGTCTCGGAGATCAACAAGGCAGGTGTTACCTGCATCATGGTTGAGCAGAACGCTCGCCGCTGCCTACAGATCTCAGACCGCGGTTACGTTCTTGATCAGGGCAAGGATGCAATCACCGGCAGTGGCCGAGAGCTACTGAATGACCCACAGGTCATCGGCCTCTACCTAGGAACACTCGGCGCATAGCTTAGAAAAAGTAGAAAGGACCAGGGAATCCCTGGTCCTTTTCTTTTGCATCTCTATCGAGCCTTGCCTACTTTTGTTGCCTCTGGAATCTCAATCAGCGAACCAGTCTTCACGTCATAGATATAACCGAAAATTGCAATATTCCCTGGAACCAATGGGTGATTACGAATTCGCGCTACGTCTTCCGTAATACTTTGTGCCTGGTTTGAAATTGTTAGCCAGTCGATGTACTTGGCCTCGGCCGAACCCGGTCCGCTACCCACATCGTAGAAACCGTTTTCCCCAAGGGCTGCGGTTTCCAAACTGTTTGCGAGCAATCCACGAATCACCTCGTCGGTGAAGAATTCCATTCCGCAGTCAGTGTGGTGTATCACGAACCACTCTTTAGTTCCAAGCAACTTGTATGAAATTACGAGTGAGCGAATCGCATCGTCAGATGCGCGACCTCCGGCATTGCGGATTACGTGTGCATCTCCCTCCGAAAGGCCTGCATACTTTGCTGGATCGAGTCGAGCGTCCATGCAGGTGAGAATTGCAAACTGCCGAGCAGGTGGCAGTGCCAGTGAGCCACGTTCTCCGAATTCACTCACATACTTGGCATTTGCTGCGAGTACTTCACTTAGTACAGACATGTTCATCTCCTAATAGTTGGGGGTGCGACAAGGGTAAGTTGCGGAATCAAATCAGAAGAAAATGTGAAGATAAGTTACGCAAAAGAAAACCCCCGAGGAAATCCTCGGGGGTTTTGCTTTGTAGCTAATTAGCCACGGATAGTGCTTGGAACGTTGTTGTCGTCGAACTGCTGGATCAAAATGTTTCCATCAGTTGGGTCTCCAACGTCGTTCAAGGTGATTGGACCTGAAGGACCGTCGTAGTCCGCAGTTCCACCGCCGTTGATGATGTCAGCACACTCTGCGAAGGAAGAACACTTGGTTCCGCCACCAGTGCCACCTGATACCTCAGATAGCTTCACAGACATGTTGGCACCCTCGGTTGAGCGAGCCTCTAGCGCAGCAAGAGCTAGAAGAACAACTGCGTCGTATGACTCAGGACCGTAAGCAGCTAGCTTTAGCTCTTCGTTTCCACGAGCAACCCAGTTGTCGTTCATCTTCTTTAGGAAGTCACCAATCTTGCTCTCGTTAACGCCTGGGTAGGTACCCTTTGCGCCCTTTAGAGTGCCAGCTGGGAAGTCCGCGCTGTAGTCAGTTAGGTTACCGTCAACGAAGTAGAGCTTGTCCGCTGGGAACTGGGAAACCAGCTCAGGGATGATGGTCTTTACTTCATCGAAGGTGATTAGAACGATTGCGTCTGGGTCTCCAGCTAGCGCCTCAGAAATCTGAGATGAGAAGTTGGTGTCACCAGTGTTGTAGGTAGGTGCAGCTAGAACCTCGCCACCAGCAGCAGTGAATGCTGTGGTTACGTATTCTGCTAGACCAGTTCCGTAGGAGTCGTTCAGAACGATCATCGAGATCTTCTGGTGTCCGTCCTCAGCAATGAGGTTTCCTAGAACTTCACCCTGTAGTACGTCCGAAGGAGCGGTACGGAAGTACAGACCCTTGTCTTCGTAGGTGGTGAATGCAGCTGAAGTGTTAGCTGGTGAGAACTGAATCACACACTGGTCGATAACACGGTCAATGAACTGCAGTGAAGTACCGGAGGATGCGGCACCAAGAATCGCCTCAACACCTTCGTTTAGAAGACGTGGGATTTCAGTGTCGTATGCCTTGTTGTCGGTGTCACCTGAGTCTCCCCATACAACATCGATGTTGATTCCCTTGCCAGCTGCGTTGATCTCGTCGATCGCTAGAGCGGCACCTGCTTCTTCAGGTGGGCCGAGGAACGCTAGGTTACCGGTCTGTGGTAGTGCGGTTCCGAGCTTTAGAACGAGGTCACCGTCGACGGTTGGACCTAGTTCACAGCCTCCCGCTGTGGTCGAGCTGCAACCAGTCAGAACAGCAGCACCCAGTGCGAACACTGCGGTTGCTGAAACTGCCTTGGTGAAGCGTGACCTGGAGATTTTGTTGGTCATATTTATTGCTCCTTGCAATTGCAATTGTGATGTGGGCCAAAGGCCTACAAGACCCAAGTTTATTCAGGCAAAGGGCATTTATGGGACTACTGGGAGGCCCCTTTGTAACAATTAGATTTCGGCGGGAACTTCCCTCTGGGGCCTATTTTTCAAGGCATCAAAGGTCAAAATGGCCAATCCGGTCCAAACCAGAACGAATCCAAGGAGCCGAACAGGCGGCATTTCCTCCCCAAAAACCGTGATTCCCAGGATAAATACGGCCGTTGGGGTCAAATACTGGATAAACCCGATCATGGCTAACGGAATCCTGGATGCGGCCGCCCCGAACAGAATCAGAGGGATAGCGGTCATGATGCCAAAGGCCACCAGCACCATGCTTGGCCAGAAACCGGCAGTTCCAAATTGGATTTGGGTATAGGACGCGACAATCAAGAACTGAACTAGGGCGACCGGAAGAAGAAGCCCGGATTCAATTGTGAAGCTGTGCAGGGCATTTACTCTGCCCCCGATTTTGTTTTTGGCCAGGCTGTAGGTGGCAAAGCTAAATGCCAGGAAAAATGCAATCCAGGGTGGACGGCCATAATCAACCGTCAGGACAATTACCGCCAGAAGCGCCACGGCGAGCGCCGCCCACTGCAACTTGCGAAGTTTTTCCTTCAGGAAAATCACGGCGACCAAAATGGTGAGCAGCGGATTTATGAAGTAACCCAGAGAGCTCTCAATCACGTGACCGGTTGCAATCGCAACGACATAAACGGTCCAGTTAGTGAAGATAAACACCGAAGCAATCCCCAGCCAACCTAGCTTCTTCGGGTTTCTGACAATCTCCCAAAGTTGCCTAAAACTTCTGGTGAAGGCAATCAAAACTATGGCAAACAGAAAACCGAAAACTAACCGCCAGACCACAACCTCAAACGGATCGGCAAAAGACGCGGCCGCAACAATCAGCGGGAAAGTTCCCCAGAGTAAATATGCGCTCACTGCATACAGATAGCCAATACCTTGGCGACTCAGTTTGGCCACAGACAAAGCCTAGACCTAGGAAATGCAAAAGCCCCTGGGGCAACCAGGGGCTTTTGATTGGAACCTGTTTAGCGCTCGATGATAGCGAGCACGTCGCGAGCAGAGAGAACTAGGTACTCCTTGCCGTCGTACTTAAGCTCAGTGCCGCCGTACTTCGAAAAGATGACTCGATCGCCGACCTTCACGTCTAGTGGAACTCGAGCGTCTCCGTCTTCGTTGAAGCGACCTGGGCCAACGGCAATAACCTCAGCCTCCTGTGGCTTCTCTTTTGCTGTGTCTGGAATAACCAGACCAGATGCGGTTACCTGCTCGGCATCAACCGGGCGAACAACAATGCGATCTTCAAGTGGCTTGATAGAAACCGACACTTTGACCTCTTCTTATCTCTAAAGATTTATTTAGCAGACCCACTTTGTGAGTGCTAAGAAAACTTTAGAGGCAAGTTAGCACTCAGTCAAGGCGAGTGCTAGGGATTTCGCCAGTAGCGTTAGAGGGTGGAACGCGCAGAACTTGAGCTCCTTCTCCAGCCTGGAACGCTGGCCCTGATTGACCGGGCCATGGCTATGGACTCGGCGCAGGACGCAATGGCCCAGGTAGTAAAGCTCCGTGCCGAGGGACACTCCCCCGACCTGGTGGCCGCAGTGCTGAACCAGGTGAAACTCAGACGCAGGGCCAGCCAGAAGTTCTCCGAATTCGCCGACCGCATGCTATTCAGCGAAGAAGGCCTAGAACAAGCAACCAGGCTCCAAATTTCCGCGCTGCACGCCCATCGATTCAGGGCCGCAGGGATAAAGGCTGTCGCAGATCTGGGTTGCGGCATTGGAAGCGATTCGATGGCATTCGCATCGCTGGGTCTTCAAGTTTCAGCTTTCGATGTCTCTGAGGTATCCGCCGCATTGGCGAGCTACAACCTTGCCGTCTTTCCAGAGGCGAAGGTTTCGGTGGCGGACATCACCAAACTAGATCTAGAAACTTTCGATGCACTCTGGTTTGACCCAGCCAGAAGGGACTTGCAGGGTCCGAAGAAACTAAGTCACAAGCGAGTGGAGCCCAAGGACTTTAGCCCCGTTCTAGATTTTGTCTTTGAGTGGGCCGCGAAGAAACCCACAGGAGTGAAACTGGGCCCGGGTGTGGATCACGAGTTAATTCCCGAAGGCGCCGAGGCGCAGTGGGTGTCGCACAACGGAGACCTGGTGGAGCTTACTCTCTGGTTTGGTTCGCTTCGACGAACCGCATCTCGATCTGCGCTCATGGTCGCTTCTGGCAAGCAGCACGTCTTCGATGGTGAAGTTGTTCAGGCGCAAGTTTCAGAACTAAAGAGATACGTCTACGAACCCGACTCTTCCTTGATTCGGTCTCACCTGCTAGGTGACTTCGCAAATCAACATGGCCTCGCATTGGTATCGAAGGACATTGCGTATCTCACTTCAGATGAGCTAATCGATAGTCCATGGCTCAAGGCATTTGAAGTTATTGACGTTTTGTCGCTGGATGAAAAACAGATCCGCAAATACCTTGCGGAAAAACAAATCGGAATTGTTGAAATAAAAAAACGCGGAGTTGATGTGACTCCAGAAGAGCTTCGCAAAAAACTGCGCTTAAAGGGGACGGGCGCCGCCACCTTGATTCTCACCAAGCTGGGCGACGCCCGCAAAACACTTGTAGTCAAGCCAATCCGCTAGATGGCTCTCCTATCGGAGTGGCTAGTGATCTCCACGGGGTCCGTCGAAATCCATATACCCTGGGCCCATTGGCTGGAGTCCGTCGAGCTCAGGGAATACAAGTGCCTTTATGACAACTCCGAGTAGCCCCAAAATAATCCAGCCGAATAGATAGAAATATCCAAGTCCAAGACCCACCTGAGCCAGGCGCTTGCCGTTCTCGCCCGAGGTCTTCAGTTGGGCTAGTGCGATGTGGCCGGTGATTACACCAACCAGGGCGCCCACCCATGAAATTGAGGCGGCCAGTGACACCACTGCGAGGGTGTTCAGACTGGTCCAGTCAAATTTTTGTTTCTGCTCTTTCTCAGTCACCGGCTGAGCCATGTCGGACTTTTTGTCCTTTTCTGCCATCTTTTCCTCCTTAGGAACCTGCTCAGTCTTGTCCCTTGGGCTGGGAGTATTTTGGGATAAGTCTGGGAGTCAGGTGGGAATTAGAAACTTTGAACTTGAGTGACTTCCAAGGTGGAGTCAGCTCCAAAGCTCATTCCGGATGGTTCTCTCCCAGCCATGATCAATTGAGCGCCAAGCGCTGCAATCATGGCGCCGTTGTCGGTGCAAAGCGCGAACCTCGGAATTCGAAGTTCCACACCAGCCTTGTCACAGCGTCTCTTTGCTTCCTCGCGAAGCCTGGCATTTGCGACCACGCCACCACCCAGAACCAGTCTCGGCACCTGGAATTCTTCAGCTGCGGCTAAAGCCTTAGTCAGTAGCACGTCAACCACCGCTTCTCTAAAACTTGCAGCGACATCGGCGATAGAGAATTCCTCATTCGCATCTTGATGTTTTTCTACGTGACGAGCCACCGCAGTTTTCAGTCCAGAGAAAGAGAAATCGTAACGATGCTTTTCCATATCTTTTGGAAGCGTAAGGCCGCGCGGAAAACGAATCGCGTTTGGGTTTCCGTTTATCGCAGCTTTATCAATCTGAGGACCACCCGGATACGGCAGTCCCAAGACGCGAGCGACTTTGTCGAATGCTTCGCCTGCGGCATCATCGATTGTCTCACCTAACAACACAACATCGTTTAGCAGATCTCTGACTAGCAGCAAGGATGTGTGGCCACCGGAAACCAAAAGCGCAATGGTTGGTAGCTGCACAGCACCGCGCTCCAAAACATCTGCTCCGACATGCGCGACTAAGTGGTTCACAGCGTAAATTGGCTTGTCATTAGCGATTGCTATTCCCTTGGCAGCTCCAATTCCAACCATAACCGCGCCTGCTAGACCAGGGCCATTTGCAACCGCAATCGCATCTACCTGATCTATGGTGAGGTTTGCCTCGGCTAGTGCCTTACGAAGAGTCGGCTGGATTGCTTCCAGGTGTGCTCTCGCAGCGACTTCTGGAACCACTCCGCCGTACTTGGCATGCTCGTCCATAGAAGAATGAAGAGCATTTGCCAAGAGCCGATTTCCCTTTACTATTCCAACTCCAGTTTCATCGCACGTGCTTTCGATTCCTAACACCACGGGCTGCTGAATTTCGAGACGCATGACCAGTGCGTCAATATCTCCCGGTTGGTAGTAGCGCTTGCGCAAATCAATCTGTTCAAAACCAAGACTTCTATACAGCTTGATTGCGGCCGGGTTGTCTGCCCGCACCTCCAGCATTACCTGCTCGGCACCGACACTTTTGCTCCAGATAAGAAGCTCCTGCATAAGTCTTCGCCCGTAGCCATGACCTCTCTCATCGCTGGCGATAGCGATGGTCTGGATATCCGCCGAGAAAGATCCGGGTGCGCTTGCTGCTCCCGCATAGCCAATCAGTCGCTGGGATTTCCAAAGTCCTAAGTAATGGGTGTTTGGGGAATCCAATTCCGCTGCCATAGAGTCTTCCGACCAGGCATGTTCTGAGAAAGTTTGATTCTCTAAAGCCATCACCTGAGCCAGGTCAGTCGCTCTAAGTCTGGAAGTTGAGATCATCCCGTCACCCGCTTACCAGCAGATGGTGAGACGTCTGGGCTTCGAAGATAGAGCGCACCGGTGTCAGAAAGATCTATTCCCTCTCGCATTGCGGCAAATGCGTAGTGGCCGACCTCCTTTGCGCTACAGGGAGTCTGAAAAACTTCAAGGCCTGGAAATCTCTCTGAAATTTCGGCTGGTTCAAAAACTTCGGGGGCACTAGTTGGGGTGGGGATGACTTCTGGGCCTACAGAGCGATAAGACCTAGCAAATAGTTGTCTTCGCTTCGCATCCGAAACAACTACAAACTCTTTTTGGTTGGCATAAACCATCGAAACGGCGTCGAGCGCCACGACACCAAAGGTTGGAACCTTTAGTGTCTCTGCCATAGCAAGACCCGTTGCCATGCCAACCCGAAGTCCGGTGTAAGGCGCGGGTCCTCTTCCGATAGCGATTGCCGAAATTTTCGAATGAGAAACTTTCGCTTCACCTAGAGCCTGAGCAATCACATTGCCAATGTTCTCTGCATGTCCAAATGGGTCTTCGATCGAGACAAAGCTCAGTAGCTCATCATCAACAAAAACGGCCGCCGAGGAGCCAGCGGAAGTATCAATTGCCAGCAGCAATCTTCACCCCTTGCCATCTCTCGCCGTGACCCACAATCACCACTGATCTAGTTTCGGATTCCGCTTCTCTAGAAATCTCGACGCTGAGCCAATTTTCGCTGAGCCCTGATACATAGTCTCTAGCCCACTCGACCACGACAATTGAATTTTCAAAATCTATGTCAAGATCATCTAGTTCAATTGCAGAACCCAAACGGTAGGCATCGACATGAACAAGCTTTGGTCCCAATTTGGTTTTGTGTGTTCTAGCCAAAACAAATGTTGGAGACTGCACCGTTCCACTGGCTCCCAGGCCCTCACCGATACCTCTGGTTAGCGTTGTCTTTCCAGCGCCCAATGGTCCATTGAGTAGCACTAGGTCACCAGCTCGCAGGTGTCTTGAAATTTCTAATCCGAGCTGGTGCATTGCTTCCGCATCGGAAATCAAAATCAAAGATTTCCTCCGGTCCACTTGCGATTTGCTCGGCCGCCAATACGTGTTACCACTTCGTAGTTAATCGTCTGCGCGCTAGCACCTAGGTCTTCTGCGGAAGGCTCGCCAAGTTTTGGATCTCCAAAAATCACGACCTCGGTTCCAGCATTGAAAGCTTGGTCTTTGGTGTCCACAACGAATTGATCCATGGCAATCTGGCCCGCAATCGGATACAGCTGACCGTCTATGAGAACCTTGTGGCCCATTGAGATTCTTGGCATTCCCTCCGCGTAACCAAATGGCACAAGCGCAAGGTTGGTTTCCGACGCGGTTCGGTATCGATAGTTATAGCTCACGCCCTGTCCGGCGGGAACTTGCTTACTGTTAACATTCT
>JACCED010064654.1_pt1 | contig 31308 bp, 24 predicted proteins | sample 7455021 | NCBI WGS metagenome assembly JACCED01 (sample SAMN15323456, study PRJNA562643) | freshwater metagenome | isolation source: river surface water | place: USA:Blue River Watershed | collected 2017-08-19 | reverse complement strand
GGCGGGAAAGTGGGAAAGCGGGAAAGTGGGAAAGCGGGAAAGTGGGAAGGGCGGAAGGAGATGGGGAAGATGGGGGCTTTGGGCTGTCGGCTCTTGGCGGGTTGGGGGTGGTGGAGAAATGAGTGGGGATGGCGGGGGGCGGCAAGGGTGGGCGTGAAAAAAGGCAGGTCCCGGGGGACCTGCCTTTTTCAGAGGGGACTGGGCGGGGCGATCAGGGGAGATCGGTGTAGCCCATCAGATAACGGTCGCACTCGCGGGCGGCGCCGCGGCCTTCGTTGATCGCCCAGACGACGAGGGACTGGCCGCGGCGGCAGTCGCCGGCGGCAAACACGCCTTTGAGGTTGGTCGTGTATTTCTCGTGCTCGGCTTTCACGTTGGAGCGCGGGTCGGTGTCGAGGGCGAGGTCCTTGAGGAGGGCCTGCTCTGGTCCGAGGAAGCCCATGGCGAGGAGGACGAGCTGCGCGGGGCGGGTCTTCTCGGTGCCGGGAATCTCCTTGGGCACGAAGGCGCCCTTCTCGTTTTTCTCCCACTTGATTTCGACGGTCACGAGTTCCTTCACGCGGCCGTGCTCGTCGCCGACGAACTTCTTCACGGTGGTGAGGTAGACGCGCGGGTCGGCGCCGAAGCGGGCGGCGGCTTCTTCCTGGCCGTAGTCGAGCTTGTAGGTCTTGGGCCACTCGGGCCAGGGGTTGTCGGCGGCGCGCTCGGTGGGCGGCTTGGGGAGGATTTCGATCTGGGTGATGCTTTTGCAGCCGTGGCGGACGGAGGTGCCGACGCAGTCGGTGCCGGTGTCGCCGCCGCCGATGACGATGACGTCTTTGCCCTTGGCGTTGATGGGGCAGTGATCGGCGCCGCCGTTGAGGACGGCTTTGGTGTTGGCGGTGAGGAACTCCATGGCGAAGTGCACGCCCTGGAGTTTGCGGCCCTCGATGGGGAGATCGCGCGGCTGGGTGGCGCCGGTGCAGATGACGGTGGCGTCGAATTCCTTGAGGAAGATCTGGGGCTCGACGTTATCGCTGTCGCCGGTGCCGACGGAGGCGTTGCAGATGAACTTAACGCCCTCCTGCTCGAGCAGCTTGATGCGGCGGAGGACGACCTCCTGTTTGTCGAGTTTCATGTTGGGGATGCCATACATGAGGAGGCCGCCGGGGCGGTCGGCGCGTTCGTAGACGGTGACGGTGTGGCCGGCCTTGTTGAGCTGGGCGGCGGCGCTGAGGCCGGCGGGGCCGGAGCCGATGACGGCGACTTTCTTGCCGGTGCGGGCCTTGGGGGGCTCGGCGGTGACCCAGCCTTCGTCCCAGCCCTTGTCGATGATCGAGGCCTCGATGTTCTTGATCGTGACGGGCGGGTTGTTGATGCCGAGGACGCAGGAGCCTTCGCAGGGGGCGGGGCAGACGCGGCCGGTGAACTCGGGGAAGTTGTTCGTCTTGTGGAGGCGATCGAGGGCTTCCTTCCAGAGGCCGCGGTAGACGAGGTCGTTGAACTCCGGGATGAGGTTGTTGATCGGGCAGCCGCTGGCCATGCCGGCGATCAGCTTGCCGGTGTGGCAGAACGGGATGCCGCAATCCATGCAGCGGGCGCCCTGCTGGCGGAGTTTCTTCTCCTCCATGTGGTGGTGAAACTCCTTCCAGTCTTTGACGCGCTCGGTGGGAGCGCGGTCGACGGGAAGCTCGCGGAGATACTCGATGAAGCCGGTAGGTTTGCCCATGGAAGCCGGGGATTTGAGATTTGAAATTTGAGATTTGAGATCGCGGCCGGGGCGGTCGCTCAGAGGCCGCCCACGCGGGAGGTGTCGCGGGCGTTTTCCTCGAAGGCGGACATGATGGCTTCGTCGCCGGTGAGGCCGGAGGCCTGGGCGCGCTCGATGCAGGCGAGCATGCGCTTGTAGTCCTTGGGCATGACCTTGACGAACTTGGGCACGAACTTGTCCCACGCGGCGAGGACGGCTTTGGCACGTTCGCTCTTCGTGTAGTCGAGGTGTTTCTGGATCATCGCGCGGAGGGTCGCGATTTCCTTGGCGTCCTCGAGTTTCTCGATGCCGACCATCTGGGGGTTCACGCGTTTCGGGAAGTCGCCGGCTTCGTCGAGGACGTAGGCGATGCCGCCGGACATGCCGGCGCCGAAGTTGCGGCCGGCGCGGCCGAGGACGACGACGTGGCCGCCGGTCATGTATTCGCAGCCGTTGTCGCCGACGCCTTCGACGACGACGGTGACGCCGGAGTTGCGGACGGCGAAGCGTTCGCCCGCGAGGCCGCGGATGTAGGCTTCGCCGGCGCTGGCGCCGTAGAAGGCGACGTTGCCGACGATCATGTTTTCCTCGGCCTTGAAGGTGGCTTTGGCGGACGGGTAGACGATGAGTTTGCCGCCGGAGAGGCCCTTGCCGAAGTAGTCGTTGGCGTCGCCCTCGATGGCGAGGGTCATGCCGCGGGTGACGAAGGCGCCGAAGCTCTGGCCGGCGGAGCCGGTGAACTTGAACTTGATGGTGTCTTCGGGGAGGCCCTTGGCGCCGTGTTTCCGGGTGACGAGGCCGGAGGTGATGGTGCCGACGACGCGGTTGACGTTGCGGATGGGGAGTTCGGCGACGACTTTCTCGCCGCGCTCGATGGCGGGTTTGGCGAGCTCGACGAGGGTGGTCATGTCGAGGGAGCGCTGGATGCCGTGATCCTGCTTCATCTGGCAGAAGCGGCCGATCTCGGGGCCGACGTCGGGCTGGTAGAGGATCTTGGAGAAATCCAGGCCCTTGGCCTTCCAGTGATCGACGGCTTTCCGGGCTTCGAGGCGATCGGTGCGGCCGATCATCTCCTCGATGGTGCGGAAGCCGAGCTGCGCCATGAGCTCGCGGATGTCCTCGGCGATGAAGCGCATGAAGTTGACGACGTGCTCGGGCTTGCCGGCGAACTTGGCGCGGAGCTGCGGGTCCTGCGTGGCGACACCGGCGGGGCAGGTGTTGAGGTGGCAGACGCGCATCATGATGCAGCCGGTGGCGACGAGCGGCGCGGTGGCGAAGCCGAACTCCTCGGCGCCGAGGAGGGCGGCGATGACGACATCGCGGCCGGTCTTGAGCTGGCCGTCGGTCTCGACGGCGATGCGGGAGCGGAGGTTGTTGAGGACGAGGGTCTGGTGGGTCTCGGCGAGGCCGAGTTCCCAGGGCAGGCCGGCGTGCTGGAGGGAGGTCTGCGGCGAGGCGCCGGTGCCGCCGTCGTAGCCGGAGATGAGGACGACATCGGCGTGGGCTTTGGCGACGCCGGCGGCGACCGTGCCGACGCCGACCTCGGACACGAGCTTCACGGAGATGCGCGCGTGGTGGTTGGCGTTCTTGAGGTCGTGGATGAGCTCGGCGAGGTCCTCGATGGAGTAGATGTCGTGGTGCGGCGGGGGCGAGATGAGGCCGACGCCGGCGGTGGTGCCGCGGGTCTTGGCGACCCAGGGGTAGACCTTGGTGCCGGGGAGCTGGCCGCCTTCGCCGGGCTTGGCGCCCTGGGCCATCTTGATCTGGATCTCGCGGGCGTTGACGAGGTATTCGCTCGTGACGCCGAAGCGGCCGGAGGCGACCTGCTTGATGGCGGAGTTCTTGGAGTCGCCCTGTTCGTTGGTCCAGGTGAAGCGCTCGGGGTCTTCGCCGCCTTCGCCGGTGTTGGATTTGCCGCCGATGCGGTTCATCGCGATGGCGAGGGTCTCGTGGGCTTCCTTGGAGATGGAGCCGTAGGACATGGCGCCGGTCTTGAAGCGCTTCATGATCGCTTCGGCGGACTCGACTTCGGCGAGCGGGAGGGGGGCATTGCCGCTCTTGAACTCGAGGAGCGAACGGAGGGTGCAGAGGTTGCGGCCCTGTTCGTTGATGAGTTTGGCGTAGGCCTGGTAGGCGGGCTTGGAGTTGGTGCGGACGGCCTTCTGCAGCGCGTGGATGGACTCCGGCGTGAAGAGGTGCGACTCGCCGGCGGAGCGCCACTGGTAGAGGCCGCCGACGGGGAGGACGTGGCTGTCGACGGTGCGCTCGGGGTAGGCGGCGCGGTGGCGCAGGAGGACTTCCTGGGCGATGACATCGAGGCCGATGCCGCCGACGCGCGAGGGCGTCCAGGTGAAGTAGTGGTCGACGACATCCTGGCGGAGGCCGAGGGCTTCGAAGACCTGGGCGCCGCGGTAGGACTGGATGGCGGAGATGCCCATTTTGGACATGACCTTGATGACGCCCTTGGAGGCGGCCTTCACGAAGTTGGCGCAGGCCTTCTTGTGGTCGATGCCCTGGAGGAGGCCCTCGCGGATCATGTCGTCGATCGTCTCGAAGGCGACGTAGGGGTTCACGGCGGAGACGCCGTAGCCGATGAGGAGGGCGAAGTGGTGGACCTCGCGGGCTTCGCCGGTCTCGAGGACGAGGGAGACGCGGGTGCGGAGGCCTTCGCGGATGAGGTAGTGGTGGAGGCCGGAGACGGCGAGGAGCGCGGGGATGGGCGCGTAGTCCTTGGTGACGCCGCGGTCGGAGAGGATGAGGACGTTGGCCTCATCTTCCTCGATCATGCGGCGGGCCATGATGGAGAGTTCCTCCATGGACTTGGCGAGGCCCTTCTCGCCGCGGGAGACGCGGAAGAGGATGGGGAGCACGCCGGTCTTGAGGCCGGGGAGGTTGGTGCGGCGGATCTTGGCGAATTCCTCGTTGGTGAGGACGGGCCACTTCAGCTCGACGCGGCGGCAGGCCGTGGGCTGGGGGTTGAGGAGGTTGCCCTCGGAGCCGAGGCGGGTCTCGGCGGAGGTGACGATCTCCTCGCGGATCGAGTCGATCGGCGGATTCGTGACCTGGGCGAAGAGCTGCTTGAAGTAATCGTAGAGGAGGCGCGGCTTGTTGGAGAGGACGGCGAGGGCGGCGTCGTTGCCCATGGAGCCGATGGCTTCGACGCCATCCTTGGCCATGGGGGTGATGACGACGCGCTCGTCCTCGAACGTGTAGCCGAAGGCGATCTGGCGCTGGAGGAGGGTGTCGTGGTCGGGGGGCTCGATTTTCGGCGCCTCGGGGAGGTCGTCGAGCTTGACCATGTATTGGTTGAGCCAGTCGCGGTAGGGCTGGGAGCGGCAGATGTCGCGCTTGATCTCCTCGTCCTCGATGATGCGGCCCTGCTCGGTGTCGATGAGGAGCATGCGGCCGGGTTGGAGGCGGCCTTTGCGGACGATCTGTTCGGCGGGGATATCGAGCACGCCGGCCTCGGAGGCCATGATGACGATGCCCTCCTGGGTGACGTAGTAGCGGGACGGGCGGAGGCCGTTGCGGTCGAGGATGGCGCCGATCTGCTTGCCGTCGGTGAAGCCCATGGAGGCGGGGCCGTCCCACGGCTCCATGAGGCAGGAGTGATACTGGTAGAAGGCGCGGCGTTCGTCGTCCATCGACTCGTGGTTGGACCACGGTTCGGGGATCATCATCATCATCGCGTGCGGCAGGGAGCGGCCGGAGAGGACGAGGAGCTCGAGGACGTTGTCGAACATCGACGAGTCGGAGCCGTTGGGGTTAACGATCGGCAGGATCTTCTTGATGTCGTCGCCGAAGAGCGGGCTGTCGAAGAGGGCCTGGCGGGCGTGCATCCAGTTGATGTTGCCGCGGAGGGTGTTGATTTCGCCGTTGTGCGCGAGGTAGCGATACGGGTGGGCGCGTTCCCAGCTGGGGAAGGTGTTGGTCGAGAAGCGCGAGTGCACGAGCGCGAGGGCGGACTCCATCGCGGGGTGCTGCAGGTCGGGGAAATACTGGTCGACCTGCTCGGTGGTGAGCATGCCCTTGTAGACGAGGGTGCGCATCGAGAGGGATGCGACATACCAGTATTCGGCGCCGGCGAGGGTGGAGGTGCGGATATCGGAGTAGGCGCGCTTGCGGATGACGTAGAGCTTGCGCTCGAAGGCGAGGTCTTCGGCGGCATCGATGCCGCGGCCGATGAAGGCCTGGCGCATGAACGGTTCGCAGGAGAGCGCGGTGTCGCCGAGGGAGGCGCTGTTGGTGGGGACGGTGCGCCAGCCGAGGAAGACCTGGCCTTCGGACTGCACGACGGCCTCGAACTTCTCCTCGAGTTTGCGGCGGACGGTGGGGTTGCGCGGGAGGAAGATCAGGCCGACGCCGTATTGGCCGGGCTCGGGGAGGACGATGCGGGTGCCCTTGCAGGCTTCGACGAAGAACTTGTGCGGCATCTGGATGAGGATGCCGGCGCCGTCACCGGTGTTCACTTCGGCGCCCGAGGCGCCGCGGTGGTCGAGATTGCGGAGGATCTGGAGGCCGTCGCTGACGATCTTATGCGACTTGTGGCCGTGCATGTTGGCGATGAAGCCGACGCCGCAGGCATCGTGTTCGAACCACGGATCGTAGAGGCCCTGTTTGACCGGCGCACCGGGGGAGCGGCGCGGCGTGGACGCCGGGCCCTGAGCGCTTTCGGGAGTGTGGTGCGGGTCGTTTGGCTGATTCATGTCGGTGTCGGAAAGAGGGAGAAAGCGGGGGTGCCGGGCGGCAGGAGGAAGCGTTAATCGGGCCAGCGGCGGCGGAAAAGGCGTCGGGAGGTGGGCGTAAAAAAGGGCCGGCTCGTTTTTGCGAGAGCGGCCCGTGATCGTGTTATTGGCGGAGAGCTCTCAGCGAGGGGTTCAGAAGAAGCGGATCGTTTTGGTGGCCATTTTGGCGTGCTCCTCGTCCGAGCAACCCGCGTTGGTGGGGACGTCCGTGCGGACGTCGGTCGGTTTCACGAGGTCGTTGCTGAGGAGGTAATTCTCGACTTCCTCGCCGGAGATATCGGCGAGCATGACGCCGTCGATCTCGACGCAGGGCGAGAGGGGCTGGCCGGACTTCTGGACCATCTCCGCGTAGTTGGCGCGGTTGTTGATGATGTCGATGTCCTCGAACGGAAGGTTGTGTTTCCGCAAAATGGCGCGGACGCCATTGGACCAACCACAGTGCGGCTTGAGGTAGGCTTTGATCTTCATGCGGTGAAGGTGTGCGGGGACAAAATCGGCGCAAGGTAAAGGTCCGGCGATTTTCCGATCAAGCGCCGTTTTCGAAAAATTTCAGCGGAATCTTGTCATAGCGTGCGGGCGCACCGGGTGGTTACTCGCCGCCGGCGCGCGCGGGGTGCGCGGCGGCGGCGGAAATTTTCCCGAGCGGCAGGCGGCGCACGCGCGCGGAGCTGAGCGTGAGGCCGGTGACATCGCCGGCGGAGTTGCGCACGAAACGCATGAGGCCGAGCCGGCCGGTGAACAGGTCCCGCGCGAGTGGCGTGAGCGTGAGCGCTTCGCCCCGCGGGGGGACGCACTCGAGCGTGCCGGTGGGGCCGACCGCGATGCGGAAGCGGGCGCCGAGAAGTTCGTCCGAGGTGAATTCGCCGGTGAGGGCGGACAGTTCGTCGCGCGAGGGAGCATGGGGGGCGAGGCGTCGCAGGATCGTGGTGCCGAGGGTGGGCGACAGGAGGTGGAGCTCGGGGGCGGGAGCCGCGGCGCCGGCGGCGCCCGGGCGCGAGGCGAGCGCGGGGAGCGCGACCTGCGTGTCCGAGGTCCCGAAGCGGAATCTCCCCTCCCCGATCGGCACCAGCGGATCGCTGTCGGCGGAGGTGCCGAGTTGGCCGCGGCGCACGCTGAGTTGGACCAGCTGATCGGTGTCGGGGTGCAGGTAGGCGCCGGCGGCGCGCTGCAGTTCGGTTTCGGGCAGCGTGACCGCGGGAGGCAGCGGCGTGAAGGCGTCGCCGAGGAGGATCTCGGCGACCTGGCGGCTGAGGACCGAGGGGCGCAGCGTGCTGAGATTGCAGAACACGGCGATGGCCAGACCGTGCTCCGGGAAGTGGACGAGATCGGTCCGGTAGCCGGCATCGGCGCCGCTGTGGCCGGTCTCGAGGACGCCGCGGACGCGGCCCGAGCGGACGCCGAGTCCGTAGCCGGTGGCGGCGCCGCGGTTCAGCTTGCCGGAGGCGAGCAGGGTCGAGCCGAAGGCGGGGCCGCCGGGGCGCGGGGTGACCAGGTGCTGCTGCCATTTGAGCAGATCGCCGACGGTGGTGAACAGACTGGTGGCGCCGTAGGTATCGAAAACGGGGATACTGATCCGGTAGCCGCCGCCCGCGCGCGGCTGGTAAGCGGAGGTGCGGCCGCGCACGATCTCGGTGTGGTCGTTGTGAAAGTGCGTCGCGGTCATGCCGAGGGGGGCGAAGATCCGGGCGGCGGCGAAGTCGCGGAGGGACCGGCCGGAGACGCGTTGCACGACGATGGCGAGGAGCGTGTAGCCGGTGTTGCTGTAGACGTATTCCTCGCCGGGGGCGAAGTTCAGGGCCTGCTGTCGCGTGGCGAGGTTGAGCACGTCGGCCTCGGTGATGAGGTCGTCCTCGCGCCAGCCGGCGAGGCGCAGGAGGGTCCACTGGTCGCGCAGGCCGCTGGTGTGATGGGCGAGGTGCGCGAGCGTGATGGGCCGGCCGTAGTCGGGCAGCTCGGGCACGTGGCGGCGGATGTCGTCGGTCCAGGCGAGTTTCCCGTCCTCGGCGAGGAGCTGCACGGCCGCGGTGGTGAACTGCTTCGAGATCGAGGCGACGTGGAAGATCGAATCGGGCGTGAGGGGAATGTCGTGCTGCAGATCCGACATGCCGTAGCCGCGGGCGAAGATCAGCTGCCCGTGGCGGCTGACGGCGATGACGGCGCCGGGGGAGCGGGTGTTGTCCCACGGGGCGAAGACGGCATCTATCCGTTGGATGACGTCGGGGGCGAGCGGAGCTTCGGGGCCGGAGGAGGCGCCGAGGAGGTGGGACGAGACGAAGGCGAGCGCGAGCGCTGCGCCCGCGGCAAAGCGAGCCCGGAAAATTTTCATGGTGAGCGTGGCTGGAGGAACGCTGAGGGGGAGCGTGCAGTGTGCGGGGGCGGGCGGGCTTGGCGAGGCGCTTTCCCGGGACGCGGCCGCGCGAAAAAAACCTCGGTCACTTTGACCGTTTCCGGTCATACTTGAGTGAGTGAATCCGCCATTGCCGACCGAGGGGCCCGAGGGACGCCACGAAGAGTTCGTGATGCTCCTGACGGCGGCGCACGACCGGCTCCTCGGCTACCTGCTCGCGTTGCTGGGCCGCTGGCATGATGCGCAGGATGTGCTGCAGCGGGCGTCGATCCTGATGTGGCGGAAGTTCGACTCGTTCGAGCGCGGCACGGATTTCGCCGCGTGGGCGAGCACGATCTGTTTCTACGAGGCGAAGTCTTTCCAGCGCACGGCGTCGCGCTCGGCGGCGCATTTCGACGAGGCGTTGCTGGCGCTGCTGGCGGCGGAGCGGGCCGAGGATCTGCGGCGGCACGAGGGGCGCCGGGCGGCGCTTGAGGCGTGCCTCGCGACGCTGTGCGAGGATGATATCCGGCTGCTGCGCGCTTCGTGTGCGGAACACGGCGACATCGTGGCGCTGGCGGAGCGCATGGACCGCGCCCCGCGCACGCTCTACAACAAGCTCGCGCGGCTGCGCCGCCAGTTGGCGGAGTGCGTGCTGCGCCGGACGCAGGAGGAAACCCGATGACGCCCGATCGCGAGAAACGGTGGTTCGAACTCTTCGCCGCGCACGCGGCGGATACGCTCACGCCGGCGGAGCACGCGGAGCTGCAGGAGGCGCTGCGGCACGATCCGCAGGCCCGGCGGCTGTGGTTCGTGCATCAGGATATCGAGCTGGGGCTGCGGGCGGAGCGGGCCGGGGCGACGGCCGTGCCCGACGCCGCGGTGCCGGCGCCGCCGCGCCGCCGCTGGCGACAATGGCGACCGCTCACGGCGGCGGCGGCGGGAGTGGCGCTCGGGATTTTTGGCGCGTCGGCGGTCTTCGGCTGGGGGGCGCCGCGCGGGGGGGAGAAGCGAACGCCCGTGGCGGTGTTTGCGCCCGGGTTCGAAGCCGCGGGGTTGGCACTGGCGCACGGTTTCCCCGCCGGAGCCGGACACTGGGGCGGCGACCCGGCGCAGGTCGTGGGGGGCGAGCGAGGGGTGGCGCCGCGGGAAGGCCGGTTCATGCTGCGGCTGGAGCCGGCTGCGCGGGGAGCGCCGCGAATTTTTCAGGTGTTGGATCCGGCGGCGTGGCCCACGGGCGCGGCGGGCGAGTCGTGGGAGGTCGAGATCACGGCGGCGTTTGCGTCGGCCGATTCCGAGGCGGCGCTGCGCTACATGATCCGCGCGTTTGCCGTCACCGAGGCGCCGGAGAATCTCACGGCGGCGTGGTTCGAGCGGCGCGACGAAGCCATCGCGTCGGCGGCGCGCGGGCTGGACGTCGCGCCCGGAACGCAAGGCTGGCGGACGTTGAGCGTGAGCCTGCAGGTGCCGCGCACCGCGCGCAGCCTCGTGCTTTTCCTCGGCGTGCGCACGCCGGAGAAGTCGGCGCGGACCGCGCCGCACTATCTGGATGACGTGCGGGTGTCGCTGGTGACGCCGGCGGCGCCGTGAGGCCGGCCGGATGCGGATTCCGCCGGCACTCCCCCACCCTTTTATGAAAATCCTTCGTCGCCGGTGGTTCGCCGGGTTTGGAACAACCGCCCTGCTCGGGTGGTGCGGCCTCGGTCTGTCGGCCCCGGTCCATGCGTTGCCTCCCGCGAGCGCCTACGGCGTCTGGGACCGGGGTGAGGCGCAGGATCCGCGGGAGTATCCGTTTCTCCGCGGCACCGCGGCCGATGCGCCGTGGGACATCGTCGAGCCGAAGCCGGGCGTCTACGACTGGAGCGTGATGGACGCCGCGATCGAGCAGGCCCACCGGAACCAGGTCGCGCTGTATTTTTCCTTTGAAGCCGGTCCGCGGACGCCGGGTTGGGTGTATGAGCAGGGCGTGCCGAAGGTCGTGACGGACAACGAGCGGCACGCGGACAAGTTTCCGCACTATCCCTACTACCTCTCGCCGATCTACAAAACCTACTACCATCGCTTCCTCACGGCAGTCGCGCGGCACATCCGCAGTTATCCGCGGGAATGGCAGGAGCGGATTGCCTTCATCCAGGTGAAGACGGGCTGCACCGGTGACGAGACGGCCTACAAGGGGCGGGCGCTCAACCCCGACTATGCGCTGGAGAAGAGCTCCGCGGCGTGGCGTGCCTTCCGGCTGGAGACGTTTGCGCTGTATGCGCGACTTTTCGATCAGGGCCCGGAGCCGGGGATCAGCCTGCTGTTTGGCAGCATCAACGGCGAGGGGGAGAATGAGGGTGAGGGCCGAAACGCGGAGGAGTGGAAATGGGTGACCACGCACATCCGCGGGAGCTTCGGCGCCAAGATCGGTGCGTTGTCGCGCGGGCATCATCTGAGCGGCGAGCGGACGGTGGTGAACCTGTGGCACCGGTATCTGGTCGATCCCCAGGGGCCCCGGGCCTTTGCGCGGTCGGAAATGGACCAGACGTGGACGCGGCCGTGGTATCAGCGCAACGTCCCGCTCGGTTTCTACTGGGGGGCGATCAACGCCCTGAATGCCGGCCAGAGCATCTGGGATATCAGCAAGGTCGCGCTGCAGGTGAGCAAGGAGCAGGGCTTCGACTACGCCTTTCGTTTCTTCAACCGGTATGCCGGGCAGATTTTCCCGGCGACGGCGACGGATGCGTTCTGCGCGCTGCACAAGGGGCTGGATGCGGCCGACACCACGGCGTATCCGGAGGCGGTCTTCGGCGAGGCGCGGCCGGGCAACGTGGAGCGGATGGAGAAGATCGTGGCCGCGTATGCGAAGTATGGTGCGGCGATCGACGACCGGAAGGCGCTGACCTACGGACAGGTCCAGCAACGGGGCGATCAGGCCGGTTTCAACGACGTGGGCTGGGACATCTGGCCCGACAACTACTCCCGGCTGCTCGAGCAGATCGACGCCGACGCCACCTCCGTCCCGCGGTGGCGCATCGGTGGTCCGATCACCGCGACGTCGCCGATCTACGCGCGGTTTGCGCGCGGGTTCGAACGCGCGTCGGGGAAGGACGCGATGTATTTCAGGCTGCGGGAGGGTTTCTCCGCCGATGCCGCGCCGAAGGTGATGTCGGTCACCGTCGTCTGGTATGATGCGCAGCCCGGTTCGACGTGGAGATTGGACTACGACGCCGGCGGCCCGACCATGAAGACCGCGCTGGCGGTCACGGGCCGAGGCGACGGGCAATGGCACCATGAAGTCGTGACCGTGCGGGACGCGGTCTTCCGCCACGGCGGCACGCGCGGCGCCGATCTGGCGCTGGTGAACACGGATGCGGCGGACGACGTTTTCAGTCTGATCGAAGTCCACCGGGGCGAGCCGGAAGTGCCGGCGCTGCGGCCGCCCACCGAGGTGCGGGCGTTTGCCGGCTACGCGAAGGGCACCAAGTATGGCGAAGCCGAGAAGGGCGGGAAGAAAGGCAGGACGGAGAAGGGCCGGAAGAACCAGACGAAGGGCGGCGCGGAAAAGAACTGAGCGGGTGGCGGCGGCGGCGCGGAAAAACTTTCCGCTTCCCGCGGCTGCGCGCGGCGGGTAGTCACGGCGCCGAATGAAAGTCCTCGTGACCGGCGCGGCCGGATTCATCGGCTCCCATGTCGCCCGCCGGCTCGCGGAAACGCGGAAGTGCGAGGTGCTGGGCGTGGACTGCCTGAGCGACTACTACGATGTGGCGTTGAAGCGCGCGCGGATGGCGGAGCTGGCGAAGGGTGCCGAGCGCGTGACGGCGCCGCCGCTGGAGGTGGCGGGCGGGCTCGGCGGGTCGCGCGGCGGACCGGCGCGGGAGTTCGAGACGTTTCGTTTCCTGCAGGCGGATTTCGCGGACGCGGAAAAGTTCGCGGGGCTGATGGCGCACTTCAAACCGGACTATGTCGTCCACCTCGGCGCGCAGCCGGGCGTGCGGTTCAGCATGGAGCAGCCGGCGGCGTATACGCGGAACAACCTCGAGGGTTTCGCGAGCGTGCTGGAGGCGTGCCGCCGGACGCCGCCGCGGCACCTCGTGTTTGCGTCGAGCAGCAGCGTGTATGGCGCGGGGGCGAAGTCGCCGTTCCGGGAGGACGACGACACGGACCAGCCGATCTCGTATTACGGGGCGACGAAGAAGGCCAACGAGCTGATGGCGCACAGCTACGCGCACAACCACGGGCTGCGCATCACGGGGCTGCGTTTCTTTACCGTGTATGGGCCGTGGGGCCGGCCGGACATGGCGCCGACGCTTTTCGCGCGGGCGATCAGCGAAGGGCGGCCGCTGAAGCTGTTCAACGGCGGGAAAAACCTGCGCGATTTCACGTATGTCGACGACATCGTGGACGGCGTGGTGAAGGTGCTGCTCTACCCGGCGGCGACGCCGTATGCCGACGAGCGGCCGGCGCCGGGGGCGGCGGAGACGCTGCGGATCTTCAACCTCGGGCATCACCGGCCGGTGGAGACGCTGTTGTTTGTGCAGATGCTGGAGCAGCTGCTGGGCAAGAAGGCGCAGCTGGAGCTGCTGCCGCCGCAGCCGGGCGACATGTTCGAGACGTGCGCGGATCTCACGCGGGTGAAGGCGGCGATCGGCTTCACGCCGAAGGTGCCGCTCGAGGAGGGGCTGCGGCGGTTTGTGGAGTGGTTCCGCGGCTACTACGGCGCCTGAGGGCGGCCGGCGGTGCCGCGGTGGAATCGCACGGACGTTTCAATGAAGACCCTGCTGCTGCTGTTTCTCTCCAATATCTTCATGACCGCCGCGTGGTATGGTCAGCTGAAGTGGAAGATCTTCGAGGGGAAGTCCCTCGCGGTGGTGATCCTGATGTCGTGGGGCATCGCGTTCTTCGAGTATTGCCTGATGGTGCCGGCGAACCGCATCGGCTACGCGAACGGCATGACCGGCTACCAGCTGAAGATCGCGCAGGAGGTGATCACGCTGGTGGTGTTCGTGGGCTTCGCGTGGTTGGTGCTGGGCGAGAAACTCACGTGGAACTACGCGGTGAGCTTCCTGTGCATCCTGCTGGCGGTGTATTTCGCGGTGGCTTTCAAGCCGGCGGCGACGGCGGCCGGTGGGGCGACGGGGCACTGAGCGGGCGCCCTCCCCTGCTCCGACGGCCGCGAAAATCCCCGCTCTCCGCTTGACGTGTTCACCTGAACACGTCATCGCTCTCCCTCACCTGCTCCATTCTTGCTTCGCCGTTGTCGTGCGTCGCAGGCTGGCGCCCTCAAACGAAATCACTGCCCTCAAACCCGTCATCCGCCATGTCCAAAGCTGCTCCCGCTCCGGCCAAGACCGACAAACCCGCCGCCAGCGGCTCCGCCCAGAACGCCGCGCTCGTCGCGGCCAACGCCGCCCGCGAGAAGAACGTCGAGCTCGCGATCTCCTCGATCACGAAGCAATTCGGCGAAGGCTCGATCATGCGGCTGGGCGACAACTCCAAGATGAAGGTGGAGACGCTCACGACCGGCTCGCTCGCGGTCGACCTGGCGCTCGGCGTGGGCGGCCTGCCGAAGGGCCGCATCATCGAGATCTACGGCCCGGAGTCTTCCGGCAAGACGACCTTCTGCTTGAGCGTGATCGCGGAGTCGCAGAAGCGCGGCGGGCTCGCGGCGTTCATCGACGTGGAGCATGCGCTCGATCCGAAATACGCCCGTGTCGTGGGCGTGAACCTCGACGACCTGCTCGTCTCGCAGCCCGACTCCGGTGAGGACGCGCTCAACATCATGGAGACGCTGATCCGCTCCAATTCGATCGACGTGATCGTGCTGGACTCGGTGGCGGCGCTCACGACGAAGGCCGAGCTCGACGGTCAGATGGGCGATCTCACGGTCGGCGCGCAGGCGCGGCTGATGAGCCAGGCGATGCGCCGGCTCACGGCGGTGGTGAGCAAGACGAACTGCGTGTGCATCTTCACGAACCAGATCCGCGAGAAGATCGGCGTGATGTTCGGCAACCCGGAGACAACCTCCGGCGGCCGGGCGCTGAAGTTCTTCGCCTCGGTGCGCATCGACATCCGCCGCAAGGACCAGATCAAGACGCCCGAGGGCAAGGTCGTGGGCAACCGCACCAAGATCAAGGTGGTGAAGAACAAGGTCGCGCCGCCGTTCACCGAGGTGGAGTTCGACATCATGTATGACGAGGGCATCTCGAAGATGGGCTCGCTCCTCGATCTCGGCCTCGAGCACAAGATTCTCGAAAAGAAGGGCGCGTGGATCGCCTACGAAGGCAATCTGGTCGGCCAGGGCCGCGATGCCGCGAAGCAGGCGTTGAAGGACAAGCCCGAGCTGGCGGAGAAGATCCAGAAGGCGATCATGGAAAAGGTGAACATCGTCGGCGGCGCGACCGTCACCAGCGGGCCGGCGGAAGAATAAGCGCGGAGCGACGGTGCCGGTGTTTCCCGTCGGCGAAGCGAAGCGGACGGGAAACGCGCGGGCGATCGTGGGGTTTGGCGGCCCGGATATCCGGGTGCCGTGCGGACGGGATGGAGCTGGATCGCTGGGTTGCGGGGAGGTGGGCAAAGCATCGGAAACTGCTTAGCGGCGGAGGGAAAGTCTGCGGTCGCGGCGGGCGAAAATGTGCCGATAACGGAAATTGTCTGCGCCGTGCGGAGGCCGCTCCGAGGATTCCGCGGCGTCGCGGATCACCCGCTGCGCACCCCATGAAGTCATCGCTCCCCTACCCCACCCTGGTCTCACTTCTCGGTTTGTTTGCTCTGCTTTTGGCCGGTTGCGGCACGACCGCGACGCCGGGAAATGAGGAGGCGTCGCGGCAGGAGATCCGCCGAAAGGTTGCCGCGATCCGGGAGGCCATCGTGGTCAAGAACGCCGCCGGCATCGTGCAGTCGGCGACGGAGGATTGGAGTTTCACCGGGCCGGACGGGGTGACATTTGACCGCCCGGGATTTCTGCGGCGGACCGAGGCGCTGTTTGCGCGGATCGTGACCATCGAGTCGCTCACGACGGACGTGGACGTGGTGGAATTCCCGGCGGCCGATCGGGCGCGCGTCGAGATCACGCAGACGATGACCCGCTCCGAGCGTGCCGCCGACACCGGGGTGGTGAGCCGGGTGTGGCTGCGCTACCGCGAGGAGCATACGTGGGTGCGGGTGGATGGGGCGTGGAAGGTGCGGCGCGTGGGGTTCATCGGGACGCCGGAGCGGCGCGTGTTGTCCCCGTGACGGGCCGCGGCGCGCGGTGACGGGCCGGGGAGAATCGGGTTGCGTGAACATCGTCGGCCGCGCGTGGTCTCACGGCGCAGGTCGGGCGGAGCGCCGCGCGACCGGTTCACCTCCCCTCTCCCATGGCGAAACGGAAGATCATGATGTGTGGCATGGCCTGCGTGGCGGGCCTCGGATTGCTCGGTGTGCTGTGCGCCGGTGCGCGTGCGGCCGAGGAGTCGCGGCCGGTGCTGATGTCGCGCACCGGTGGTGGCGCCTGGTCCAGCGTGAAGGAACTCGAGCAGGCGGCGGCCGGCGGGAACCCGCGGGCGCAGGCGCAGCTCGGCGAGATGCTGCTGCGTGGTGACGGCGGCGCGAAGGACGAGCGCCGGGCGGTGGAGCTGCTGGAGCGGGCGGCGCGCGCGGGGCAGGCCGGCGCGGCGTTTCGCATCGGGATGCTGCTGATGAGCGGCGAGAGCGGGGTGGCGAAGGACCCCGCGCGGGCGTTAAGTTATTTCCGTGCCGCCGCGGCGGGCGGGGAAAAGGAGGCGTTTTTCAACATCGGGGCGGCGTATGGCAGTGCGCGGGGCGTGAAACGCGATTACGGCGAGGCGCTCGGCTGGCTGATCGTGGCGGGGAAACGCGGCGCGGATCGGAGGGCGGAGCAGGATCTCCGGACGCGGATCGCGGCGCAGCGGAGCTGGATCGCGCGGGGGGAGCGGCGGGCGGCGGAGATCGAGCAGGAGTTTGCGGGCAAGGGCGTGCAGGAGTTGCTGCCGCCGGAGGCGTCGTTGGCGGTGCCCTATACCGAACCGGAGGTGCCGCTGACACCGCCCGCTCCGGTGGGCGAGGCGCGGAGATCGGCAGCCGGCGAATTCAGGCCGGCGCCGCCGGAAAAGGGGTCCGAGTCCTTGAAGCCGGCGCTGCCTCCGATCGCGCCCCCTGCCCTGCCGCGACCGTGAGTTCGGCCGCCGGGCGTGGCGGAGAGGGAGCGGTTTAATAGCGGGCTGAAGGCGGGGCGCTAAGTGGAGCTTGCCGGTTGCCGTGGGCGGCAAAACGGAGTTGGGTCTGCCGCCCACATGTCCTCCGCCGCTGATTCCACGCTTCAGCCGCGTCCGGCGCCCGCGCCGCGCGAGCTGCTGTATCATGTGCGCGACCTGGCGCGGGTCTATGGCGACGGCGAGGCGGCGGTGACGGCGCTGGCGGGCGTGGATCTCGATCTCTGCGCGAGCGAACTGATCGTGCTGCTCGGCGCGAGCGGGAGCGGGAAGTCCACGTTGTTGAATCAGCTGGGCGGTCTCGATACGCCGACGCATGGGACGCTGCATTATCGCGGGGCGGACATGGCGGCGTTTGACGAGGCGGAGCTGACGCGCTTCCGGCGGGACGCGGTGGGATTCGTTTTCCAGGCCTATAATCTGATCCCGAGCCTCACGGCGCGGGAAAACGTGGCCCTCATCACGGAGATCTGCCGCGACCCGATGCAGCCCGAGGAGGCGCTGGCGTTGGTGGATCTCGCGGACCGGCTCGATCACTTTCCGGCGCAGCTCTCCGGCGGCGAGCAGCAGCGGGTGGCGATCGCGCGGGCGATCGCGAAACGTCCGGAGGTGCTGCTGTGCGACGAACCCACGGGCGCGCTCGACGTGCGCACGGGCATCACGGTCCTCGAGGCGGTGGAGCGCATCAACCGGGAGCTGGGCACGCTGGCGATCATCATCACGCACAACGCGATCCTGGCGGACATGGCGGACCGGGTGTTTACCCTTTCGGACGGCCGCATCGTGAGCACGCGCGAGAACCGGGTGCGCGCGGCGGTGCGCACACTGGCGTGGTGAGGCGATGAGCCTGCTCGACCGCAAACTTCTCCGCGACCTGCGCGCGCTGCGGTCGCAGGCGATTGCCGTGGCGCTGGTGATGGCGTGCGGACTCGCGATGATGGTGATGACGCGGTCGCTGATCCTCTCGCTGACGTCGACGCGCGACCGGTATTACGAGGAGCACCGCTTCGCCGAGGTGTTTGCGCGGCTGAAGCGCGCGCCCAACGCGGTGAAGGACGAATTGGCGGCGATTCCCGGCGTGGCGGCGGTGCAGACGAGCATCGCGGTGCAGGTGACGCTCGATGTGCCGGGACTGCCCGAGCCGGCGGTCGGCTTGATCAATTCGCTGCCGGAGCGCGGCGAACTGGTGTTGAACCGGCTTTATCTGCGCAGCGGGAAGCTGCCGGCGGGCAAGACGACGCTCGGGGAGCTGGCGGTCGGCGAGGCGTTTGCCGATGCGCACACGTTGAAACCCGGGGCGGAAATCTCCGCGGTGCTGAATGGCGCGAAGGAGAAATTCCGGCTCTCGGGCATCGTGTTGTCGCCGGAGTTTGTCTTCGAGGCGCCGCCGAACTCGGCGTTGCCGGACAACAAGACGTATGGGGTTTTCTGGATGCCGTATAAGGAGCTCGCGACGGCCTTCCAGATGTATGGGGCGTTCAACGCGGTGGCGATCACGCTGGCGCCGGGAGCCTCGGAGCGGGCGGTGATCGCGGCGGTGGACCGTGTGCTGGCGCCCTACGGTGCGCGCGGCGCGTTCGGGCGGGGCGATCATCCGTCGGATCGCCGGGTGGACGACGAGATCCGGGTGCTGGAGGGGCTCTCGGTGGCGTTCCCGCTCGTGTTTCTGAGCGTGGCGGCGTTCATGACGAATTCGGTGATGAGCCGGCAGATCGCGCTGCAGCGGGAGCAGATCGCGATGCTGAAGGCGTGCGGGTTCAGCAACCGGCAGGTGGGCATGCACTATTTCAAATTCTCCTTCGCGATCGTGCTCGGGGGCGTGGTGCTCGGAGCGCTGGGCGGAATCATCCTCGGGGAGCGGCTCGTGGGGATGTATCATCTCTTTTTCCGCTTTCCGCGGCTGGAGTTCATGCTCGATACGCGCGTGCTGGTGACGGCGGCGGTGGTGAGTGCGCTGGCGGCGTTTGCGGGCGTGGCGGGCGCGGTGCGGCGGGCAGTGCGGCTGCCGCCGGCGGAGGCGATGCGTCCGGAGGCGCCGGCGAGTTTCAAGCCCTCGCTGGTGGAACGGATGGGGATTGCGCGGTGGTTCAGTGCGTCGCTGCGCATGGCGTTGCGCAATATACAGCGCCGTCCGGTGCGGAGCGGGCTCACGTGTGTGGCGCTGTCGCTGGCGACGGGAATATTGATCGTGCCGAATTCGTTTCGCGACGGGATCTCCTATGTCATCGATTTCCAGTGGGACATCGTGCAGCGGCAGACGGTGACGTTGTCGTTGGTGGAGCCGGCGCCGTCGCGGGCGATCGCGGATTTCCGCCATATGCCGGGAGTGGTCTGGGCGGAGCCGTTCCGCTATGTGCCGGTGGAGCTGCGGGCCGGGCCGATCGTGCGGCGGCTGGCGGTGCAGGGATTGCCGGAGTTGGGGACGCTGAGCCGCGTGATCGATGGCAAACCGAGCCAGTTGTCGCTGCCGGCGAGGGGCATCATCATGTCCTCGAAACTCGCGGAGGTGCTGCGGGTGCAGCCGGGCGAGGAGATCGTGGTGCGGGTGCTCGAGGGCCGGGAGCGGGAATTGACGGTGCCGATCGTCGGGCTGGCGGAGGATTTTGCCGGCGTCGCGGCCTATATGGAGATCCATGCGTTGAACCGGCTGTTGCTGGAGGGCGATCGGATCAGCGGGGCGCATGTGGTCGTCGACAAGGCGCGGTGGCATGAATTCCTGACGGCGGTGAAGGAGACGCCGCAGATCGCGGGCTGTGTGATCAAGGACTCGTTGCGCGAGGGGTTCCGCAAGACCACCGCGGAGAGCATCGGCCTGATCCAGAAAATATATCTGTTGTTCGCGACGATCGTGGCATTTGGCATCGTATATAACAGCGCGCGCATCTCGCTCTCCGAGCGCTCCCGGGAGCTGGCGACCCTGCGGGTGCTCGGTTTCAGCCGCCGCGAGGTGGGCGCGGTGCTGGTCAGCGAGCTTGTTCTGCTCACGCTGGTGGCGTTGCCGATCGGACTGGTGCTCGGTTCGGGTTTTGCGAAGGGCATCCTGACGGCGGTGAACACGGAGACCGTGCGGCTGCCGCTGGTGCTCACGCCGGCGAACTATGCGTTTGCCGTGCTGGTGGTGTCGCTGGCCTCGGCGGTTTCGGCGATTTTTGCCGCGCGAAAGGTGGCCGGCATCAACCTGGTAAGTGCGCTGAAGGCGCTCGACTGAACTTTCCGCAGATGAACCCAGCACCCGCACCCGCAGCGAAACCAACCATCACGGCCCGCAAGGCCAACGGCTCGTCATGGCGGCGGCGACTGCCGCTGCTGGGCGCGCTGCTCGTGGTGGGATTGATCGTGGTGGGCCTCTGGCCGCGCGCGGTGCCGGTGGAGTCGATGGTGGTGACGCGCGGGCCGCTCGTCGTCACGGTGGACGAGGAGGGAATGACACGGGTGAAGCACCGGCATGTGATCTCGATGCCGGTGGGCGGGCAGTTGCGGCGCATCGATTGGAAGGCGGGTGCACCGGTGGAGGCGGGGAAGACGGTGCTGGCGACGATCGAGATGAGCGGGTCGGATTTCCTCGATGCGCGCAGTCAGCTGCAGGCGGAGTCGCGCGTGAGTGCGGCCGAGGCGGCGCAGGAGGCGGCGCGGGCGCAGCAGGCGCGTGCGGCAGCGGCGGCGAAGCTTTATGCGACGGAGCTGATGCGCGCGAAGCGGCTGCGGAGCGAGAATGTGCTCTCCGCCCAGGAGCTGGATGTGGCGCAGATGCGGGCGGACACGGCGGTGCAGGACGCGCGCGGCGCGGAGTTTGCGCTGCGGGTGGCGGAGCACGAGTTGCAGCAGGCCCGGGCGTTGTTGTCGCGTGGGGAGTCGGCGTTGCGCGGGCAGCGGGTGGAACCGCTGGAGCTCACCTCGCCGGTGAGCGGCCGGATCCTGCGGGTGATGCAGGAAAGCGCGCGCGTGGCGCCGGCGGGTTTTGCGTTGATGGAGGTCGGCGATCCGACGGACCTGGAAGTGAGGATCGAGGTGCTTTCGCGCGACGGGGTGGCGATTCAGCCCGGCGCGCGGGTGTTGCTGGAGCAGTGGGGCGGTCCGGAGCCGCTCGCGGCGCGCATCCGGCTCGTGGAGCCGTCGGCGTTCACGAAGATTTCGGCGCTGGGGGTGGAGGAGCAGCGCGTGTATGCGGTCGCGGATTTCGTCGATCCGGTGGAGCGGCGTCCGACGCTGGGGGACAGCTATCGTGTGGAGGCGCGGATTGTGACGTGGGAGGCGCCGAGTGTGTTGCGGGCGCCGGCGGGAGCCTTGTTCCAGCGTGGCGGCGAGTGGCAGGCCTTTGTGGTGCAGGACGGGCGGGCGCAGTTGCGTCGGGTGAAGGTAGGGCGTTCCAACGGCGTGCTGACGGAGATCCTCGACGGATTATCCGAGGGGGCGCGTCTGGTCGTCTATCCCGGCGACAAGGTGGTCGATGGCACGCGGGTGAGTGCGCTGGAGGTCGGCAAGCGGTAGTGGTTGTGCGGGTGGCAACGGAGTGGTCCGCGGAGTGGCAGGGTGGGATTTGACTCCGGAACGGGCGGGCGGGAGCGTGCCGCGACGATGCAGATGCTTCAGGATACGATCGCGGCGCCGGCCACCCCGGCCGGGACGTCGGCGCTGGCGGTCATACGTATCAGTGGGCCGGATACAGCGGCGCTGGCGAAGGCGTTGGCGGGGCGCTCCCCTGCCCCGCGGCGCGCGGTGCACGTGGACTACCGCAATCGCGACGGCGTGCTGCTGGACGACGTGTTGCTGACGTTTTTCGCGGGGCCGGCGTCGTATACCGGTGAGGATGCGCTCGAGATTGCGACGCATGGGAATCCGTTCGTGGTGCAGAAGGTTTTGGAGGATCTGATGGCGCGGGGGTGCCGGGCGGCGGGGCCCGGGGAGTTCACCCAGCGGGCCTTTCTCAACGGCAAGATGGATCTGAGCCAGGCCGAGGCGGTGATGGATGTGATCCAAGCGCGCAGCGAACGGGCCCTGGCGGCAGCGCAGGAGCAGTTGCGTGGGGCATTGGGGCGTCGCGTGGAAGGCTTGGTGGAGCGACTGCTGGGCGTTCTGGCGCGGGTGGAGGCGTATATCGATTTCCCCGATGAGGACTTGCCAAAGGAAGATAAAAGGTTGGTAGAAAACGAGATACGGACCATTATGGAGTCGATCGCGGGGCTGACTGCGACGTCACGATATGGAGCGATTCTCCGCGACGGTTTGAAGACGGTGCTGATTGGGGCGCCGAACGTGGGAAAGAGCAGCTTGTTGAACGCACTGGTGGGCCATGATCGGGCGCTGGTCAGTCCCGAACCGGGCACAACGCGGGACTTCATCGAGGAGCGACTGATGGTCGGGCCCCATTGTCTGCGGTTGATCGATACAGCGGGGCTGAACCCCTCCCCTGCCCCGCTCGAAAAGCGCGGGATCGAGAAGACTCTGGCCCGGACGGAAGAGGCGGATCTTTTTCTGGTGGTGATTGATGGCAGCGAAGGGCGGCAGGAGTATGAGCCTTTGCCAAAGGAAGTCCTCGGGCGCCTCGCTCCCGGGAACACGATTGTTGTGCGGAACAAGATTGATCTCGCCGCGCCGGATGCCGCCCTCCCCTGCCCTGCAGAGCTGTGCGCGGTGGGTGTTGCGCAGTGGATCGATGTGTCGGCCTTGCGCGGCTCGGGTATCGAGGAGCTGCGCCAGGCTATCATTGGGCGAGCCGATGCCTTTTCTGGTCATGATGAGTCCGGTATTGCGGTAAGCTCCCGCCATGCTGTGGCCCTTGATCGGTCCAAAGCGGCCTTGCAGGAGGCGAAGGAGAAACTCGATTCAGGTGCTCCCGTGGAATTGATGTCTGCAGATCTCCGGGCGGCGTTGGATGCGTTGGCCGAGATCACGGGTCGGATCGATAACGAGCGGATGCTGGACTCGCTGTTTGCGACGTTTTGCATCGGCAAATAGTCGGCTTGCGCGAGGCGGATGAATCCGCGACATCTGCGGCTTTCGCGCCACCGATGTTTCACGACGGAAGAGTTTACGATGTCATCGTCTGCGGTGCCGGCCATGCCGGCGTCGAGGCGGCGTTGGCGGCGTCCCGCATGGGTGCCGCGACGCTCCTCCTGACCGGCAACATCGACACGATCGCGCAGATGAGCTGCAACCCTGCGATCGGCGGCCAAGCCAAGGGCCAGATGGTGCGGGAGATCGACGCGCTCGGTGGCGAGATGGCGATCAACACGGATGTTACGGGGATCCAATTTCGGCTGCTTAATGAATCCAAGGGCCCGGCCGTGCAGTCGCCCCGGGCGCAGTGCGACAAGAAGGCGTATCAGTTCCGGCTGAAACACACGCTGGAGCTGCAAGCCAATCTGGAAGTTTTCCAAGCGACCGTGACCGGGCTGATTTTCGAAGCCGGGCGGGTGGTGGGGTGTCGGACGAATCTGGATTTGGAGTTTCGCGGTCAGGCCGTCGTGGTGACCACGGGGACGTTCCTCCGAGGTTTGATGCACATCGGTCAGAACAAGAACGAAGGCGGTAGGCTGGGGGACTTCAGCGCGAAGACCCTCTCGTCCAGCTTCCTCGAAGCGGGCATCGAGTTGCGGCGCCTCAAGACCGGGACGCCACCCCGATTGCTCGGCCGGAGCATCAATTTTGCGGCAATGGAAGAGCAGCGGGGTGACGCCGAGCCCACGTTCTTTGCGTTCCACGACACGCGCGGGGACGATGAATTGTTCCACGTGGAACAAACCGGCGAACGCAGGGCAGGGTGGCGGCCGGGTTGTGAACAAGTCTCGTGCTGGATGACCTACACGACCGAGGAGACGGCCCGGATAGTCCGGGAGAACCTGCATAAGTCCGCGATGTATAGCGGCGAGATCGAGGGCGTGGGACCGAGGTATTGCCCTAGTATCGAAGATAAATTTGTCCGCTTCGCCGATAAGCCGCGACATCTCCTTTTTCTCGAGCCGGAGGGTAGGGCGACGAACGAGTTCTATGTGAATGGTCTGTCAACAAGTCTTCCGTTCGATGTCCAGCTGCGGATGGTCAGGAGCGTCCCTGGGCTTGAGCATGCCCAACTGCTCCGGCCCGCCTACGCGGTGGAGTATGATTTCGCGCCGCCAACGCAGCTCATGCCGTCGTTGGAATCCAAGAAGGTCGAAAATCTCTTTTTCGCGGGGCAAATCAACGGGACTTCCGGCTACGAGGAAGCGGCGGCCCAGGGCCTAGTAGCCGGGGTAAACGCTGCCAACAAGGTGAGGGGAGTGCCGCCGATGATCATCTCTCGTCAGGAGGCGTATATCGGGGTGCTGATCGATGACCTAGTCACCAAGGGCACGAACGAGCCCTATCGGATGTTTACCAGCCGCGCCGAGCACCGGCTCCTCTTCAACCACGGCAGTGCTGAGTTGCGGCTGCTGCACCATGCCCGGCAGCACGGCCTTGTTTCCTCCGCACGTTTGGCTCGGATCGAGGCAAAGCGGGCTTCTATTGAGGACTGGGTGCGACGCCTGGAGACCTCGCGGGCCGTGGGGCAGGGGAGCACATGCGGAGATGCCATTCGGCGGGGCATGTCTGCAGGCTCGGTGCTCCCATCGGAGGCGGCGCAGCTGGAGCGGTCGACTCGCGACGAAGTCCTCTACCGCGTCGCCTACCGCGGCTATCTCGAGCGGGAATATCGCCAGGTGGAAAAGCTCCGGCACGTGGAAAATGTCACCATTCCGAAATCACTTAACTATATGGAAGTTAAAGGCTTAAGACGTGAGAGTGCGCTGAAGCTCAGCGAGATACGGCCTTACACTTTGGGTCAGGCGTCACGGATCAGCGGCGTGAATCCAGCCGATATCAGCGTGCTGATGATTCAACTGGAAGCGTTTCGCCGCGGCGCGGAATCCGATGAATAGGCCGACTCCGGGGTCGCGGATAGCGCACGCTGCGGTGCTCGGCGAACGCCGCACGGTGGTGCAAGCGCAGTTGACCGAGATCCTGGCAGACGCGCGAAACCCTCTGGTGTGGGAGATTGGCTGCGGGCACGGACACTTCCTGACCGCTTATGCCGCCGCTCATCCGGGACACACCTGCATCGGTGTCGACCAGGAGAGCTCGCGGGTCGAACGCGCATTGCGCAAACGGGATCGGGCGCAGCTGCGAAACCTGCATTTTATCCGGGCCGAGGCGCGGCTTTTCCTGGAGGCGCTGCCCGTGGGATGTCGTTTCGACCATGTCTTTGTCCTTTTTCCGGATCCGTGGCCCAAATTGCGGCACCACAAACACCGCCTGCTCCAACCGGAATTCCTGCAGGCGCTCGCGGCGCATGCGGCCCCCGACAGTCGTCTTTGTTTCCGCACCGATCACGCCGAGTATTTCGCCGAAGTTCGCCGGGCCATCGGGGAAACGCAGGTATGGCGAGTCGCCGATGAACCGTGGCCGTTTGAGTTCACCACCGTCTTCCAGAGCCGCGCCGCCGCCTTCGAATCACTCGTCGCCCGTCGCACCTGAGCCTCCTCATTAGCTGCGCGGGACCGAATCGTGCCGACGCTAATTCCGGGCTACCCCGCCGCGGCGGACCCATTTCGGGCGTTGACGTGAGCTGCCACGCTGGCCTTTCCTCTCCGCTTCTCTTTTTCCACCTACGTCGCGCGCGCATGTCTCGGGTAACCAAACTCGTCACCTTTATCACCGCAGTTCTCTTCGGCGTTTCGCCGCTGGCCGCGGAAGGCGTCGCCCCGAGCGCTGCCAAGTTGGTGGACTTCGGCGGTGGCTGGGCGATCACCAACTCCATGATCACCGGTTGGACGGTGTCGGCGTTGCTGGTGCTCCTGATCCTCTGGCTGATCGGCAAGCCGTCCGTTTTGCCGTCCAAAGGCCAGGCCGTAGTCGAATCGCTTATCGAGGCGCTGCGGGGACTTTTCGAGCCGATCGTCGGCAAGGCGGCGTTCCCGCTGGCGTTCCCGCTGCTCGTCACATTTTTCATCTTCATCCTTTTCCATAACTGGATGGGCCTGATCCCCGGTGTGGGCACGGTAGGGTGGGGCGTCGAAGCCGACGGCCATTTCCACATCACCCGCCCGTTCATCCGCCCGCACAACGCCGACTTCAACGGCACCATTGCACTCGCGCTGGTTTCCTTCGGTGCCTGGGCGATCATCGTCTTCAAAATCGCAGGCCCGAAGACCATCGTCTGGGATCTTTTCGGCAACAAGGCCGACAAGAACGAGACGCCCGGTTGGCTCTATCCGGTCCTCGCGCTGGTCTTCATCGTGGTCGGCTTCATCGAGGTCTTCTCCATCATCATTCGGCCGTTCACTCTTTCGGTCCGACTCTTCGGCAACGTTTTCGGCGGCGAAAACCTCCTGCACGGCACGACGTTTTTCCCGATCTTCTATTTCATGGAGCTGCTCGTCGGCCTGATTCAGGCCTTGGTGTTCACGCTCCTGACCTCGGTTTACATCGGTCTCCTCTGTAACCACGAGGGTGGTGACCACGCGCATGGCGATCACGGCCACGGCGAGGAAGCACACGACGACACCCACGGCGCCAAAGCAGGAAGCAGCGCGCACCATTGAACCCTTTTCCGCCGGGAGCGTGCCCAGCGTGCGCACGGCGGAAGCAACAACCACGATAGCAACTCCTCCCATGATCGACATCATCGCCCAAGCCACCACCACCGTTGGCGTGACTGGCAGCATCACCAAAGGTCTCGGCCTCCTCGGCGCCGCGATCGGCGTAGGCCTCATCGGCTTCAAGGCCGCCGAAGCGGTCGGCCGCAATCCCGGCGCTTCCGGCAAGGTTCTCGTCCAGGCCATCATCGGCATGGCGCTCGCCGAAGGTCTCGGCATTCTCGCCCTCTTCCTGGGCTGATCACTCCCGGCAGCGCGACCCCAAAGTCGCGCTGCCACTTTCTGTTTCGTTCACGCTTAACCCGCCATGACGCTGTCGCTCTTCTTCGCCGCCGCCGCCGCTTCCGGTGATGCCAATCTCCTCGAAAAATTCGGGGTCGAGTGGAAATACGTCGTCTGGCAAATCGTCAGTTTCGTCATCGTCCTCGCCGTCCTCTACAAGTTCGGCATCAAACCCGTCGTCGCGACGATGGAGGAGCGCAATCGGAAGATCGAGACCGGTCTGAAGAACGCGGAGGAGATGCAGGCCAAGCTCGCCGCGGCGCAGCAGGAGAGCACCGCGATCGTCAAGAAGGCCAACGCCGACGCCACGAAAATCGTCGAGGAGGCACGCAAGACCGCGAAGGACTTCCTCGACAAGCAGACGCAGGAGGCCACGGCGAAGGCCGGTGAACTGCTCAACAAGGCCCAGCAGGCGATCGAGCTCGAGCACAAGAAAATGCTCGCCGATGCCCGCTCCGAGATCGCGCGCCTCGTTGTCACCACAACGGAGCGTGTGCTCGCCAAGAAGCTTACCGACGCCGATCGCGCCGCCTACAACGAATCGGCCAGCCGCGAGCTGACCAACGTCTGAGTCGCGCCTCCTTTCTGTTTCGCAGCACCCTTCGCCCGCTCCGATGGCCTCCGGCAAAAAGCAGATCCAGCAACTCTCCCGGCAGCTCTTCCAGCTCAGCCTCGCCCAAGGCGAACTGTCGGCCGAGCGCGTCGCGGGCGTGCTGCAGTATGTCGAGAAGCATCGCCCGGCCAACAGCCTCGCGGTGCTCCGCGCCTACCAGCGCCTGGTGGCCGCCGAAGTCGCCCGTGGTCAGGCCGTGGTCGAGCACGCCGGCACAGTCGGTGCAACCATCCTCGCCGACATCGCCGCCGCGATGTCGAAAAAATACAGCCGCAAGGTAACCAGCGTGGCCCGCCGCAACGATGCGCTCCTCGCCGGTCTGCGCGTGCGCGTCGGCGACGACGTCTACGAATCCTCGGTCGCCGGCCAGCTCGGCCAGCTCGCCGCCGCCGTCTGAGCGCTGTCTCCACTTTTCAAATACGAAGCCCCGTTCCCGCAATCCAGTCCATTTCCGATGAGCACCGTTCTCGAACAAATCGAACAACAGATCGCCAAGCTCTCGACCAAGGCGGTCAAGAAGAACACCGGCACCATCCGCACGGTCGCCGACGGCGTCGCGAAGATCGAAGGTCTCTCGGACGTGATGTATAACGAGATGGTGCAGTTCCCCGGCGGCGCCATCGGCATCGCGCTCAACCTCGAAGAGGATGAGGTCGGCTGCGTGGTCCTCGGCGATATCTCCAAGCTCAAAGAGGGCGACGAAGTCCAGACCACCGGCAAACTGCTGTCCGTTCCCGTCGGCAAGGCGCTGCTCGGCCGCGCGGTCGATGCGCTCGGCAATCCCGTCGACGGCAAGGGCCCGATCGCCGCGAAAGAGACCTATCCGGTCGAGAAGATCGCCCCCGGCATCATCGTCCGGAAGTCCGTTTCCCAGCCGCTCTTCACCGGCATCATGGCGATCGACTCCATGATCCCGATCGGCCGCGGCCAGCGCGAGCTGATCATCGGCGACCGCGGCACCGGCAAGACGACCATCGCGATCGATACGATCATCAACCAGGCGAAGATCAACAAGGTCGGCCTCGCGTCGGGCGATCCGAAGTTCCGCCCGGTCTATTCCATCTACGTCGCGGTCGGTCAGAAAAATTCCAACATCGTCCGCACCATCGGTGCCCTCGAGGCCGCCGGCGCGCTCGAGTATACGATCATCGTCGCCGCCCCCGCGGCCGACAACCCGGCCAACCAATACCTCGCCCCCTATTCCGGCGCCGCCATGGGCGAGTGGTTCATGGAAAACGGTATGGATGCACTGATCGTTTACGACGATCTCTCCAAGCACGCCGTCGCCTACCGCCAGATTTCGCTCATTCTGAAACGTCCCTCCGGCCGCGAAGCGTATCCGGGCGACGTATTCTACCTGCACAGCCGTCTGCTCGAGCGCTCCGCGCGCCTCGAGGGCAAGGGCTCGCTCACCGCGCTGCCCATCATCGAGACCCTCGCCGGCGACGTCTCGGCCTACATCCCGACGAACGTCATCTCGATCACCGACGGTCAGATCTTCCTCGAGACCGACCTGTTCAACCAGGGCATTCGTCCCGCCGTGTCCGTCGGTCTCTCCGTCTCGCGCGTCGGTTCCGCTGCGCAGATCAAGGCGACCAAGCAGGTCGGTGGTAAACTCAAGGGCGAGCTGGCTCAGTTCCGCGAACTCGCTGCCTTCGCGCAGTTCGGCTCCGACCTCGATGCCAAGACCAAGGCGCAGCTCGAGCGCGGCGCCCGCATCGTCGAACTCTTCAAGCAGCCCGCGTTCAACCCGAACCCCATCGAACTTCAGGTCGCCGTCCTGTTTGCGATGCAGAAGGGCTTCTTCGACGCCGTGGACGTCAAGAAGGTCGTCGCCGCCGCCCATTCCATGAAGGAGTTCTTCACCACCCGGAAGGACGCTCTTCTCACGGAAATCCGCACCAAGGCTGCCCTCGACAAGGACCTCGAAGCCAAGCTCCAGGCCGCGTGCGAAGAGTGGAAGGGCACCTTCACCGCCTGATCGAAGCCCCCGGAAGAAATCGCAGCGTAGCGCGCCACCCAGCGAACCGCCGCCGCTCCGTTTCCTTCGCCGCGCCAACCGTCACCCGCACCTCACCACCTTCGCGCAATGGCTAGCACCCGCGACATCCGCCGACGCATCAAGTCGGTCAAGAACACCCGCCAGATCACGAAGGCGATGGAGCTCGTGGCCGCTTCGAAGATGAAGAAGGCCCAGCAGGCGGCGCTGGCGGGCCGGCCCTACGCCGAGCTCATGGCCCGGATGCTTGCCGCCATTGCCGACCGCGTCGAGGAGGCCCAGCACCCGTTCCTCGTGAAGCGCGAGGTGAAGACCCGCGGCATCATTCTCGTCACCTCCGACAAGGGTCTCGCCGGTCCGCTCAACGCGAACCTCTTCAAGCTCGTCACCGAGATCAAGACGCCGGCCAAATACGTGGTCGTCGGCCGCAAGGGCGCGCAGTTCATCGCCCGCACCCACCGCAATCTGCTCGCCGACTTTTCGGTTTCCGACCGCGTCGCGTTCAGCGAGGTCAAGGTCGTCGCCGAGTTCATGGTGCAGCAGTTCCTCGAAGGCGTCGTGGACACCGTCGAGATCATCTGGCCGCGCTTCAGGAACACGCTCGTCCAGGTGCCGACGCTGCTCCCGCTGCTGCCGCTCACGAGCATCCGCGATGTCGTGGCCGACCTGCAGAAGGATGCCGGAAACACCGCCGCGAGCCGCGCCGGTGCCGCCGAACAGCAGATGATCTTCGAGCCGGACCCCGTTTCGGTGCTCGACGCGCTGCTGCCGCTCTACGTCAACCGCGAGATCCACCAGCAGGTCCTCGATGCCAAGGCATCCGAGCATTCCGCGCGCATGGTCGCGATGAAGACCGCCAAGGACAACGCGACCAAACTCCTCGGCGACCTCACCCTCGAATACAACAAGGCCCGCCAGGCCGCGATTACCCAGGAGATATTGGAGATCGCCGCCGCCTCCTTCAGCGAAAGCTGATCCCCCTCAAGCCCCGCATCACCCGTTTTTGGAAAAATGAACACCGGCAAAATCGTCCAAGTCATCGGCCCCGTCGTTGACGTGCAGTTCGCGGAAAACACCATCCCGCCGATCTATCAGGCCCTCACGGTCGAGTTCACGGCTTCGGGCCAGAAGCAGCTGCTCACGCTCGAGGTCCAGCAGCACCTCGGCGCCGGTGTCGCCCGCTCGATCGCCATGTCGTCCTCCGAGGGCCTCGTCCGCGGTATGACGGTTTTGGATACGGGAGCGCCGATTTCCGTGCCGGTCGGCGAGGGCGTGCTCGGCCGCATCTTCGACGTCACCGGTGCGACCGTGGACGGGAAGGGCCCGGTCAAATTCACCAAGAAGTATCCGATCCATCGCGCGGCCCCGTCGCTCGTCGATCAGAATACCAATGCCGAGATCCTCGAGACCGGCATCAAGGTCATCGACCTGATCGCGCCCTTCACCAAGGGCGGCAAGGTCGGCGCGTTCGGCGGCGCCGGCGTCGGCAAGACCGTGGTGATCATGGAACTCATCAACAACATTGCCAAGGCGCACGGCGGCTACTCCGTGTTTGCCGGCGTGGGTGAGCGCTCCCGCGAGGGCAACGACCTTTACCACGAAATGTCCGAGGCGGGCGTCATCGACCAGAAGGACCTCAGCAAGTCCAAGGTCGCGCTGGTCTACGGTCAGATGAACGAGCCGCCGGGCGCCCGTATGCGCGTCGCCCTCTCCGCGCTCGCGATGACGGAATACTTCCGCGACGAGAAGAACCAGGACGTGCTCCTCTTCGTCGACAACATCTTCCGCTTCTCGCAGGCCGGTTCCGAGGT
>JACCED010486626.1_pt1 | contig 31336 bp, 28 predicted proteins | sample 7455021 | NCBI WGS metagenome assembly JACCED01 (sample SAMN15323456, study PRJNA562643) | freshwater metagenome | isolation source: river surface water | place: USA:Blue River Watershed | collected 2017-08-19 | reverse complement strand
CGCAGAAGGGTTCTCAGGTGCTCGCGCAGTTATCGGAGAGTTTGGCGCACATTCAGACGCTGACGGGGGCGATTAACTCGCGGTTGCTGAGCGAGCAGAACTTGGCGTCTTGGGACAAGATGATGGTGAACTTGGGGGAGACTTCTGAGGACTTCCGGAAGTTGGCTTCGGAGCTCAGTTCCAAAGGGGTCGAAGACATTAACGCCGCGGCGGCGGATTTTCGCAGCATGGCGAAAAAAGCGAATGCGGCGGCGGATTCGTTGCAAAAACTGATGAAGGAGGCTGCGGAGGGGAAGGGTCCTTTGACAACGTTAATGAAAGACAAGGAAACGGCCGAAAATCTGAAAGCGTTGATTTTGAACCTGAGGCGCTCGGGTGTTTTGTTTTACAAGGACCGTCCGCTGGAGGCAGATGTTCCCAAGAAGAAGTAGATGACCGTCTTGGCCGCTTGATTTCGGGTTGCCCTCAGGAGGACGTGGGGGGAATGTGACGCCCAACTTGATGGACGATTTAGAGCGAAAGTTTGGTCGGTATGCGATTCCGCATTTATTGTTGTGGGTTGCGATTTTAAATGGGCTGACGTTTGTGCTTTGCACGTTCAATCCGGGGTTCCGTGATGCGGTGCGGTTGGACCCAGAAGCGTTGATGAACGGGCAGGTCTGGCGGATTGTGACTCAGGCATTTGTTCCGAGCGTCGGGGGGATTCTACCGGATTGGGTGGCGGTGATTTTTTACCTAATGTTTTTGACGTGGATTGGGGAGGGTTTGGAGCGCGCGATGGGGAGGGTGCGTTTGAATCTGTTTTACGGTTTGGGGCTACTAACTTCAGCGGCTGGTGCACTGATTTCGGGCCAGGGGGAGATGGGGTTTTTGCTAAATAACACGTTGATTTTTGCCTTCGCGTTCTTCTATCCGGACATGACGGTTTTGGCGTTCATGATCATCCCGGTTCGGATTGTTTGGCTGGCGGCGTTAGATGCGCTTTACGTGCTCATTTTGTTTTTTTCCGCTGGGTGGCGTGGGCGGTTTGGAATCTTGGTCGCCATGAGTCATTTCTTGGGGATGTTTGGTTTGGCGCTTTGGCGTGGATTTGTTGCGTGGAAGGGCAGGCGGTCGAGTGGGCGTGTTGGGGGTCGGGTGGAGATTGTTTTGGAGGCTTTTCACTGTTGTTCTCGTTGCGGAAGGACGGATCGAACAAATCCTGAGCTGGATTTTCGAGTGGCGGGCGATGGCGCTGAATACTGTGAGGATCACCTGCCTCGGCGCGTTGACGGGTCAGTTTCCTGAAAACCTTCTTGATTTCCCGCGCTGCTGCTTGATGATTCGAGGCTCACGAAACAAGACAAAGGAAGATTTATGGCACAGACACAGGAAGCGGTTGCGCTTCAGTTGCACGCGAAGGACACGGGGAGCGCTGACGTACAGGTTGCGTTGTTGACTGCTCGGATTAATCAGTTGACGGAACATCTCAGGACGCATGTGAAGGATCACGCTTCGCGTCGCGGCCTGTTAATCATGGTTTCTCGTCGTCGTCGGCTTTTGGATTACCTCAAGCGCACGGCGGCAGAGCGTTACAAGTCTGCCTTGGAGAAGTTGAATCTCCGTAAGTGAGTGTTTGTTTTGGGAGCGTTCCTTCTGCTCCTAGCCGATGGTGGCTGCGGAAGGAAGCGCTGAGGTTGAAGTAACGGATGAGTAGAATCCGATGAGTTTTGGAAGACGCACCTTGTTGAATCAAGTGTGCGTCTTCTTATTTTTGGGCGACTGAGAAGACAGCGAATCGCTGATACTTTAAGGCGTCCGAAAGTCCTTTCCACAAGAACGGTAGAAGAAGTTCACGGTTCAATGTTTGCGGTGAGTATCGCGATTTGAATTGGTTTTGCGGGCTGTGTGGTTCGCGGACTGCCTTTAGGGCAGGTGGTGGAAGGGGCGATATGCGGTGGACTGGTCGCCGGAGATTTTCCCTGGACGGAGCCCCGCGCATTCAGAGTGTCGCGCTAATCGTGTGCGTCTCAGAGTGTGCGGGGCTACGAGCCAGGAAAAACGGCGAGCAGTTGCCTCAGACAGAAGAAGAAAGAGAGAAAGAAAATGAGTACAGTGTATCAGGCAGCAGCGCAGGTTGGGACGACGACGGTCACGTTTGAGACTGGGCGTATGGCGAAGTTGGCAGACGGTGCGGTGACGGTTCAGTGTGGTGAAACAATCATCCTCGTCTCGGCGGTATCGGCGACGAAGGTGAAGGATGGGCAGGACTTCTTCCCTTTGACGGTGGATTATCGTGAGAAAGCGGCGGCGGTTGGGAAGTTTCCGGGTGGTTATTTCAAGCGGGAGGGGCGTCCCTCTGAGAAGGAGATTTTGACGGCGCGTATGACGGATCGTCCGTTGCGTCCGTTGTTTCCCAAAGGTTATCTCTATGACACGCAGGTAATTTCGGTCTTGTTGTCTGCAGATGGAGAGAATGATCCTGACATGCTCTCTATCAATGGCGCTTCTGCGGCATTGATGGTGTCCGACATCCCGTTTGCGGGACCGGTTGGCGCGGTTCGCGTTGGTCGGGTGGGGGGCCAATTCATTGCGAATCCAACGCACACGCAGCGTTTGGATAGCGACTTGGACTTGGTTTATGTTGGGACGCGCAATGAGGTAATCATGATTGAAGGGGCGGCGAACGAGATTCCTGAGGACGAGTTCATTCAGGCGTTGGCGTTTGCGCACCAGCACGCGGTCGCATTGATTGACGCGCAGGTTGCTTTGGCGAGCAAAGCGGGGAAGCCGAAGCGGCAGGCTGATTTGATGTTGGTGAAAGACGAGTTGCTCGAAATCGCGTATGGGGTTGCCGGAGACAGGATTGAGGCCGCGTTGTATCAGCCGAGCAAGGTTTTGCGAGGCAAGGCGGTTGATGCCTTGAAGAAGGAGGTTGAGGCGGCAGTAAAGGCGAAGTACCCAGAGGCGACTGGGTTTGAGGTGAGTCAGGCATTTGACTATCTGCAGAAGAAGGCGTTCCGGATTTCTATCTTGGACAAGCAGGTGCGTTGCGACGGTCGCAAACTTGACGAGTTGAGGCCGCTGGGCGCTGAGATTGGAATGCTTCCTCGGTCGCACGGGTCTGCCTTGTTTCAACGTGGCGAAACTCAAGCGGTAGCGCTTGCAACGCTGGCAACTGCGGGCGAGGCACAGGAGCTCGATGGCTACACGGGTGGAGAGAAGTTCAAGCGCTTCATTCTGCATTACAACTTCCCGCCGTTCTCGGTGGGTGAGACGGGTCGCACGGGCAGTCCTGGGCGCCGCGAAATTGGTCACGGGGCGTTGGCGGAGCGTTCGATTGCGCCGGTGATTCCCTCCGAAGAGGAGTTTCCGTATGCCATTCGGGTTTCCTCTGAGATTATGGAGTCGAATGGTTCCACCTCCATGGCCTCGGTTTGCGGTGGCGTTTTGGCGTTGATGGATGCAGGCGTCCCGCTGCGTCGCCCTGTGGCAGGAATCTCCGTGGGTTTAGTTACGGAGTTTGAGGGAGAGACGATGAAGCGTTATTCGCTGTTGTCCGACATCATTGGATCGGAAGACCACTTCGGCGACATGGATTGCAAAATCTGTGGCACGGATGCAGGGATTACGGGCTTCCAACTCGATTTGAAGCTTGCGGGCATCTCGCATGAATTGATGACCCAAGCGGTCCGTCAGGCGAAGGTTTTGCGCACGCAGATTCTCGGGTTTATGGCTGGGGTTTTGTCTTCGCCTCGCTCTGAGTTGTCTAAGTGGGCGCCTCGGATTGAGTCGCTGCGCATTCCAGTCGACAAGATTGGCCAGTTGATTGGCCCGGGAGGGAAGAACATCAAGGGGATTACGGCCGAAACAGGTTGCGAGATTAATATTGAGGACGACGGCCGCGTGAATGTGTACTCGAACAATCCTGATGGGATGGCGCGTGCGCTCCAGATTATCAAGTCGATGTTCGCTGAGATTGAGGTGGGTGAAACGTATCAGGGGCGTGTGGTCTCGATTAAGGAGTTCGGTGCGTTCGTGGAGGTCATGCCAGGAAAGGATGGATTGGTCCATGTCTCGGAGTTGGCTGACGTTCGGGTGCGCGCGGTTGAGGATGTGGTGAAGGTGGGCGATGTTATTTGGGTGAAATGCATCGGAATCGACGACAAGGGACGGGTGAAACTTTCCCGAAAGGCAGCGATGAAAGAGCGTGATGCAGCTGCGGCAGCTCCCGCTCAGGAGTAACTAGCGCGCTTGCGCACTCGGCTCTGCCGTCTCCCGACTCGAATCGGGAGACGGCTTTTTTTAGCGTCACTCCGGAGCTGGCGTTTTTCTTGACGATGTTGCCTGATCAAGTGGAGCATTTTTCTTGATAAGTAGCATTTTCTGTAGGTTGATTCTTTTTGGGAAAATGAAGAATAATCAGAAAGCAACGGTGGGGGAGATGCTTGAGAAGTGGGTGCCGGGGGCGAGTTTATTGCCGCCGCTCAGGATTACTCAGTCTGGGTTGGATGCTGCAACCGGGGTATTTGTGGCGACCGTACACTGGGGAGAGCGATCCTTTCGATTTTCGTGCGGATGCAAGAGTCGATCGACACCTCAAGCGGTGCACCTTGCGCGCGAAGAAGCGCGGCGAGGGGCTTCCAGAGGAGTTTGGCCTCTGGTTTATGTTCCCTATTTATCGCCAGAGCGGTTAGCGGAGTTTGAGCGTTCGGGTGAGTCGGCGGTTGATTTGTGCGGAAACGGAGTTGTTCAGATCCCTGAAAAGTTGTTCATTTTCCGAAACGGCGCCCCGAATCGATTTAGGGATTCTCGCCCGTTGAGCGACCCTTTCGCTGGAAAATCTGCTTTGGTTGGGCGTGCGTTTGCGACGCGCGGAGGATTTGAAGGGTTGAATTCACTGTACGCAGCGATTCGGCAAATGGGTGGACAGATTTCGCTTCCGCAAGTGTCAAAGGCGGTGAGTGCGTTGGTGGAGGAACTTTTGGTAGAGAAAAGTAAAAATGGGCTGCGAGTGGTGGATACAGGGGGCTTGATGAGACGCTTGGCCGAGGGGTGGCGTTTTGGGGACGCTCGTCGGTTGCGTGTTGCGATAGCGTCCGGCGTTGAATGGAGTGATGCACTTGGGGAGCGCAAGGGGCTGAAATGGGCTGTCAGCGGGATGTTCTCGCTTCGAAAGTACGCTCCGTTTGCGATTGCGGGTGTTCGGTCTGTTGTGGTCTCAGATTTGGAATCGGCAGTGAAGGCATTGCGGGGGCGACCGGTGGAGGATGGAGTGGAAGCTGATATCGAGTTGGTTGAGCATGCTTCGGATGAGGGTCTTTTTGATGTGCGCCCCGATGAAGGGGGAGTGGTTTGGTCGGGCCCCGTTCAGACGTGGATTGATTTACAGGGTGGACAGGGGCGCTACGTGGTCGCGGCGGAACGTGTCATGCAGTTCATCCTCGCCCATCAATCTGGGCTGAGCCGTGATTCGACGCGCGGGCAGGACGGAGTCTGATTTTCTGGCAGTGTCCGAAAAGCGGGCCTGTTTTTTAGGTAAATCGAATTTCGCCGAACCTTGAAGGGACGTGGAACTGTGCAAGTCCGGTGGGGCTCCATGCCGTCAACTCTCGCGGTCCGTCGGACGGGCGATCGATACGGGTGAAGTTTACTCGCCACGAGGAGGAATCGTTGGGGCAGGTTGGCAGGTCGGCAAACGGAATCTCGAACTCAGCGTTCCATCCAACCTCCGTTCTCTGCACAGCGGAAATGAATCCGGGCGACTCCCAGCGGAAATCTTTACGTGCGCCGTAGCGGGTTCGTCGAATGACTAAATCCAGCCTCGCGTTCAGGGGATTGACTTCAAACTCGTAGTAGACCGAGGCGTCGCCGAACGGGTCGATAAATATCTCTGCTACGTCTTCTTGGTAGAGGGGCTGTTTGTGTCCAGTCAGCGTCGCTCGGGGGAGTGGGGTGACGAGTTCGAAGAGCGCCCGAAATGCCGTTTCGGTGCGCGCAACTCGGACGGTTCCAGGGTTGCGGGGGGGGACTCGAGTGCAGTTTTCGACGAGATGAAGCGTCGGAGCAGTTTGCCAAAGTGTATCGAAACTGCGGGCGGTCAGAGGGCCGAGATGAATGAGCGGACAACTTGCGACAGGGTGTCCCTCGAGATCGGAAATCATAGACTGCCTGAACGAAGCAACTTTTGAACTGCCATCGCTCTGTGGCTAAGGGTGTTCTTCATCTCTGGAGCGAGCTCAGCAAACGACTCTGAACAACCTGAAGGAACGAAAAGGGGGTCGTAGCCGAAGCCACCCATTCCGGATTCGGTTAGGGCGATGCTCCCTCGGATTTCCCCTCGAAAAAGTTTCGCAGGGTGCCCAGGCTTAATGAGGGCAAGGACACAGACAAAACGAGCATTTCGATTGGGTTGGCCGCTTAGTGAAGCGATGAGTTTTTCGCGATTTTGTCGGTCAGTTGCGTTGATTCCCGCGAATCGAGCGGTGTGGATTCCGGGCGCACCGGAAAGCGCGTCCACCTCGAGTCCGGAGTCATCCGCGATAACGGGACCGCTGGCATGGGCAGCTGCTGCCACTGCCTTAATCAGAGCATTAGCCTCAAAGGTATCCCCGTTCTCTTCGGGCGGCTGAAACCCATCCCTGCTTGAGAGGTCGCTTACGATAAAGTTTTCCCCAAGAAGCGCTTGTATTTCTGCTGTCTTATGGCGGTTGCTGGATGCGAACAGGATACTAGTGCGGGTCGAGTCACTCATCACTGCCAAGAGATGATATCGTCAGAGTTCAAGAATGCTCCTTCTTTGGAGCCAAGTTTGCCGTCGGGACCGAAGGAAAAGACCCCCACTCCGGTGCGAGGCGCTTTTTGGTCGACGAAATCTGTGTAAAAGCCGTCGGTTCCGATGGAGTCGAGCGCGTTGCTATAATCGGTATCGAGCGCGATTCCGAACGCCATACCCCAAGGATCGAGAAGTTTGCCAGTTTCGATATCGATTCCACCCCGAGCGCTGGAGCCCGTTCCCGTAGCGTTCTTTCCCTCGTAATACACGGTCTTGCGCGGGTTGAGTAGCGCGGTCGATCCGCCGCCCGCAGAGGAGCTGCCTGTTGATCCGGTAGTCCCAGAGGTTCCTCCACCCGCGACTTCCTGGGCTCGGAGCGCACGGATAATCATCGAGTTGTCTTCGCTCGGTCGGATGAGAGTGTCTTTACCGGCGCTCGTCTGACCGGAAACAGGGTAGCGTGAGTAGTCTGTGTAATAGTTGCGGATAGAGTTCGAGATATCAGCGGATGTGAGCTTGGTTTGCGCCGTCCGCGTTTGGTTTTTGATGGCGGTTCCGACGGGGAAAGTGAGTCCCATGAGGATAGTGATGATGGCGATGACGACCAAGAGTTCGACGAGCGTGAATCCGGCGCGGGAGGGGGAGAGGCGACGCATGAAGACTTCTTAGAGCATTTCGGATTCTATGCACAGGCAAACTGGCTGCATTTTAAACGGGGAGCTAGGGAGTACTTGTCGGTTTGGTTTCTCGGTGCAGATTTCTAGGGTTGGGGTTTTGATGAATCTTATGAAAATGCGAGTGATTGCGGTGTTGGCGGGCCTTGCAGTGTTTTGCGGCATTTCTGGCACTTATGTTGTCGAACCTGGCTTTCGAGGGGTGCTCGTGGTTCTCGGAAGGGTTCAGCCCAGCTTTCGTCCCGAGGGGTTTGGTGTGAAGCCTCCGTTCATTTCGACATTAGTCCCAGTGTCTGTTCGCCAGCAAACGGCAGAGGAAAAAGCGGATTGTTATTCCTCAGATCTGCAGCAAGTACATGTCCGGTTGCGTGTTTTGTACCGAATCCCCGAGTCTGGGGTGGTCTCGCTGTATCGAGGCTTCCACGGGCAGCCCTTCGAAAGTTTGGTGGCACCTCGGGTTCATGAGGCCTTGAAGGTGGTGACCGCGATGCAAAGTGCGGAGCAAATCGTGAAGACGCGAGAGCAGATCAAAACGAAAGCGCTGGATTTGGCCCGCTCGAAAGTGGGAACGATGGTGATTTTGGAGGATTTGGTAATCGAAGACATTTCGTTATCAAAAGAGCTGGGTCACGCGATTGAGGCGAAGATGGTGCAGGAGCAAGAGGCGTCGAAGTCGAAGTTCTTGCAACAGCGGGCCCAAATCGAAGCGGATACTGCGGTGATTCAGGCCAAAGGGGAGGCCGAGTCGATTCGTATCCGAGGCGAAGCATTACGCAATAATCCAGCGGCGATGGAGTTGCGAGTGGTGGATAAGTGGGATGGGGTGATGCCTCTGGTGGTGGGCTCTGCGGAAAATATTTTAATCAACCCTCAGGATGGACCTCGGGTTCAACGCACGGGCACCGGTTCAAAACCGGCTCAAACCAAGTAGCTTCAGTTCACCTAACGCTAGATTATGAATGGATCATCTCTTTCTGCGGGCAAGGCGGCCCTCGCACTTTTGACGGGCGTTGCGTTACTCTTCGGAACTTCCTGTTTTTTTGTGGTTCAACCCGGTTATCGGGGTATTCGAGTTACGCTCGGAAAAGCATCGGAAAAACCTGTGCCTGAAGGGTTTGGAGTGAAGTTTCCGGTGTTGACGTCGGTCATTCCTGTTTCAATCAAGCAGCGGACCACAACGGTTCGTGCAGATTGTTTTTCATCTGATTTACAGCAGGTGGTGGTGGATCTTCGTGTGATGTACCGTGTTCCGGAGGCGTCGGTGGTGGAGGTGTATCGTCAGTTCGCTGGGGATCCGTTTGACGGCTTGATTGCCCCGAGGGTTCAAGAGGCGCTGAAAGAGGTGACAGCTTTATACACTGCGGAGCAGATTGTTAAGCAGCGAGGAGAGATTAAGGACAAGGCGCTTTCGGCGGCTCGGTTGAAAGTGGGAGATTCCCTTCACATTGAGGACGTCGTATTGAAAAATATTGTGCTCTCGAACGAGTTAGAGCGAGCGATTGAGGCGAAAATGGTCGCGGAACAGCAGGCGGAGCAGGCGCGCTTCACTCAGGTTCAGACGCAGGTTGAGGCAGAGACGGCGATTATCCGTGCGCGCGGCGAGGCGGAGGCGATCAAAGCGCGCGGGGAGGCGTTGAGGTTGAATCCGGGGTTTGTCACGCTCCAGATTGTGGAGCGGTGGAATGGAAAAAGTCCGATGGTGGTTCCCCACGCTGTAGACGGTGGGTCGACTTCGCTCATTTTGCCAACTGGGTCTTCCGTTTCTGGGGCGAAGCCTCAATGAGGCTTCCTTCGACTATTTCCACTAAGTTTCTTTAGCGGAAAAAGCGTTGAATCTGACTGTATAGATTTGCAGCTTCCTCGCGCAGGTAGATTAGAGATAACGCACCTGCGGTTAGCAGGACGATTTGAACCGCAAAAAGAATTGTTTGCTTCCGAGATCGGAATCTTGGCGGTTCGATGAGGGGGGACCCGCACTCGGGACAAGTCAGGTTGCCTTGGGAAAGAGGGGCGAAATCGACGTTGCGGTAAGCGGTGAGACACCGCTCTCGGTTTTCGCAACGAAGAGAGCGCACGGCTAGAAGAGGTTTAGGAGTGCGTCCGGTTCACAATGACTGGCATTTGTGCCAAGAAGTTCTCTGCGGTCAGCGTCAGCTAGGGCCGACCACCACGCACGGGCTTCCTGCTCTGAGTACGCTATGACTTCGAAGTCTACGCCGTCCCAGGTCATCGGAAGGCGAATCGAGTCTACTTCGTCGGCTCGGCAACGAATCCAAGGGGGCCGAATGGTTTTCATGGGCTGAAGCAGGGGTCAGCGGTTGCGAATGGCTTCTTTCTTCTCCTCACCGTCCTCACGGATTCTTCGGAGTTCCCGTTGGAGTTGGTCCTGGAGTTGTTTGACTGATTCGAAATCGTTTGTGGCCGATGCTTTTGCAATTTGGTCTCTGAGGAAGAGGTCTTTCTCTGCAAGTTTCGCTTGGGTCAGGGATTCCACTTCTGCAATCTCCGCGATTTGCTCGGCTGAGAGCTTGCGGGTGGGGGACTCGGCTTCCAACCGTTCCATGGCGAGTTCGTAAGCACTCTTCATACGGCTAGGCTAGCAAGAGAGAGGGGGAGGGGGAAAGGGGCTTGGTCGGAAAAATCGCGACACTCTGGAGATGACGAGTTCGTTTTACAGTGGCATGGTGCTCATGGATTAAGCACCTTTTCTCCTATAAAGGTTTAGGTAATTTGGTGTTTGTGTTGACGAACCTATGTTGATCTCGAAAAAGGGGGAGTACGCATTGAGAGCGCTGGTCTGCATGATGGCAGAGCCGCGCTGGTGGATGGTGCACGAGATTAGTGGCCGCGCGAACATTCCACAAAAGTTCCTTGAGCAGGTGTTGTTGGCACTGAGAAAGGCAGAGGTTTTGGTCAGCAAACGTGGGGTGAACGGGGGATACTTGCTTCAGCGTTCACCCGCATCCATCGATGTATTGTCCATCCTCGAGGCGGTGGATGGTCCGTTTCGGTTTGCGAGTTGCGGGGGCGTGACGGGAGAGGTGTCCTGCACGTGCCCTGACACTTCGTCATGCCCCGTTCGAGGTCTGAGTGGGCGACTCAATGAAGAGATTCGCACGACGTTATCGTCCAAGACCTTAGAGGATTTGGCTCGATCGGGCTCTCGGAGTCACTTGGCTTTTGACATCTAGTCAAATCGCGCAGTGCGAGTCGGGGTTTGAAGCACCAGCTGAGCGTTGGTTTTCGTTGCTTGGATTGGACTGGAGAGCTTGCTCCAATGCTCGCCAAGCCAACATGGCGCATTTAACTCGTTGGGGAAACTTACGAACGCCCGCGAACAGCTGAAGATCTCCTAGGGTGGGGGACGGTTCATTGACTCCCGCTGTGACAACGTCGGTGAACGCATGGAGAAGGGCGTCCGATTCACTGCGGGACTTGCCCTTCAGTTTGAGGGTCATCAGAGAAGCGGAAGCCTGACTGATTGCACAACCTTGCCCGGTGAACTTGAGGTCTTTGATATGCCCATCCGCCTCAAGTTCGAGCTCGAGATGGATTTCATCTCCGCAGGAGGGGTTGTCCCCGTCGACTGCAACGGTCGGTTGGTTGAGTTTTCCGTAGTTCCTTGGGCGTTTGGAATGGTCGAGGATTACTTGCTGATACAGTTCTTCGAACTCGGCATTCATAAAAGCGGGGAAATCTGAGCAGACGTTAGGCGAAAAACCGCACGGCCTTCTCGAGCGTATCGATGAGGATATCGACTTCCTCTGGCGTGTTGTAGAGCTGAAAACTAGCCCGTGTCGTCGCCGGAAGTCCTAGCTTTCGCATCAGGGGCTGATTGCAGTGATGGCCTCCACGCAACGCCACTCCTCTCTGGTCCGCAAAGCTGGTTAAATCGTGCGGATGAATCTCGGGGTGAGTGAAGCTTACCAAGGCTCCTCTCTCTCCCGACGGACCGAGTGTCGAGAATCCAGAGACTTGCTCGATGCGTCGTTTAGCCTCGGTCGCGAGGAAGCATGTGTGTTGGTGGATGCGCTCAAGCCCGATGGTTTCAAGGTAATCGATGGCCCTGTGGAGAGCGAAAGCTCCCTCAATATTTGGGGTTCCGGCCTCGAAGCGCGCCGGTGAATCCTTGTATGTGGCAGAGTCGTACTTTACGGACAAAATCATCTCTCCGCCGCCGTGCCACGGGGGTAACTGAGCCAGGAGATGTGGCTTGCCGATGAGGGCTCCAATTCCAGTTGGAGCGCACATTTTGTGTCCAGAAAACACAAGGAAATCCACGTCCAACGCCATGAAGTCGACCGGCATGTGGCCGACGCTCTGAGCGGCATCAAGGATGGCGAGGGATCCGTGGCGATGCGCTAATTCAGCTAGCTCTTTTGCAGGGTTAATCGTTCCGAGCGCGTTCGAAACGTGACTAAAACTCATAATTCTGATGCGCCCATCCTCCTCATTAAAGATGGATTCAGCGGCGGAGATGTCTAGCCGACCATCTGAAGTCAGGGGGATGAATCTCAGTCTCGCGCCCTTCCTTTGGGCTGCGAGTTGCCACGGAATGAGGTTCGCGTGGTGTTCCATCTCCGTAAGAAGAATCACATCACCCGGTTTGAGGACCAAGTCGCTCAGCGAGTACGCCAACAGGTTAATCGCTTCGGTCGTGCCTCTGGTAAACACGGAGCCTTCAGGCGCCGCATTCAAGAAATCTGCTACTCGCGTCCGAGCAGCTTCATATCCCTCCGTGGCTCGCGCACTTAAGGTGTGGACCGCCCGATGAACATTCGCATTCGACCGCCGATAATAGTCGAGAATGGTTTCGAGGACACATTCAGGTTTTTGCGAAGTCGCGGCACTATCGAGATAGACGAGCGGAAGCCCATTCACCGACTCTTTCAAGGCGGCAAAATCTGAGCGGATTCTGGAAAGTTCGGACGCAGGGAAGGCTGTCATCCCAGTCTATGTTGCGTCGGGATTTGATTCTTCCGTGGGCGTGCCAGCGGGAGCGGCTTCCGCTGTTGATTCCGTCACAGCGAACGTCATTTTCGAGTCCACACAACTCACCAGCACTTTATCGCCACCTTTTATCGTGCCCTTGAGGAGTTCTTCGGCCATTGGATCCTCTAAATGACGTTCCACCGCTCGACGCATCGGGCGCGCACCATAGGCGGGGTCGTAGCCTTTTTCGATGAGAAGGTCTTTTGCTTTTTCATCCAACTCGATTGCGATATTTCTGGAGTGGAGGCGTTTAACGACTTTTGAAATCTCAAGGTCAACAATCCGAACCAAGTCAGGTTTGGCCAAGGTATGGAAGACAATCAAATCATCCAACCGGTTGACGAACTCTGGTTTAAGAACGCGTTTGGCTTCCTCGAGAATTTTTTCCCTCATCACGTCGTACTTCGTTTCGTCGCGTTGGGTTGCGCCGAATCCCATCACACTTTGTTTCTTGATAAGTTCCGCGCCGATGTTGGAGGTGAGGATAATAATGGTGTTCCGAAAATCGATTTTCCGTCCCAAGGAGTCTGTCACTTTGCCTTCTTCAAGAATCTGCAAGAGAAGATGAAGAACATCTGGATGTGCTTTCTCGATTTCGTCGAATAAGACCACCGAGTAAGGTCTGCGGCGAACCGCCTCTGAGAGTTGACCGCCCTCCTCGTGTCCAACGTATCCCGGAGGCGAACCGATCAGACGGGAGGACGCGAACTTTTCCATGTACTCAGACATGTCGATTTGAATGAGCGCTTCGCGGTCTCCGAACATGAACTCTGCCAGACATTGGGCGAGAAAGGTTTTACCGACCCCAGTGGGCCCGAGGAAAATGAATGAGCCAATAGGGCGACGTGGATCTTTTAGGTCGGCCCGTGAGCGACGCAACGCTTTGGAGATGGCGACGACGGCTTCATCCTGACCGATGACCTTCCCCTTGAGCTCGTTTTCCATCTGGAGAAGTTTCTGAGTTTCGGCCTGCTCCATGCGATTGAGCGGCACGCCAGTCCATTTCGAGACAACGTGCATGATGTCATCGTCGGTAACCGGCACAACCTTCTCTTCCCGATGGGATTTCCATTCCTCCAGAATGCCATCAAGCTTCTCTTTCGCCTGTTTTTCCGAATCACGGAGAGCCGCAGCACGCTCAAAATCTTGGTCTTTGATTGCGGACTCTTTGTCGGTCCGAATCCGTTCAATCTCCTTCTCTAGATCTTTGACGTTCGGTGGACGAGTCATGGCAGCGATCCGCGCACGGGATCCCGCCTCGTCCATCACGTCGATTGCTTTATCCGGCAGGAATCGTCCGGTCAGGTACCGATCAGAAAGCTTCGCGGCGGATTCCAACGCGGAATCGCTGTAAGCTGCTTTATGGTGGGCTTCGTACTTTGGTCTGAGTCCGTGCAAGATTTGAATGGTCTGCTCAACCGAAGGAGCCTCGACTTTTACTTGCTGGAACCGACGCTCGAGCGCGGCGTCCTTCTCAATGTGTTTACGATACTCGTTGAGCGTGGTGGCGCCAACGCACTGCATCTCCCCACGGCTCAGAGCCGGTTTAATGATGTTGGACGCGTCCATGGCGCCCTCGGCGGATCCTGCACCAACGATGGTGTGAAGCTCATCGATGAACAGAATGACATTTTTCGCGCGTCGGATTTCGTCCATCACGGCCTTAATCCGTTCTTCAAACTGTCCGCGGTATTTGGTGCCTGCAACCATGAGGGCTAAGTCAAGGGTGATGACTTTCTTGTCTCGGAGAATTTCCGGGACATTTCCTGCCGAAATCTCCTGCGCGAGGCCCTCTACGACCGCGGTTTTTCCAACACCTGCCTCCCCGATGAGGACTGGATTGTTTTTGGATCGTCGGCAGAGCACTTGGATCACGCGCTCGATTTCATTCTCTCGGCCGATGACGGGGTCCATCTCACCTTTTCGAGCGAGTTCGGTCAGGTCTCGTCCGAACGCTTTCAGCGCTGGGGTTTTTGCGTCCCGCCGGCTCGAGCCTGCCGATGCGGCTTCTTGAGAGGGAGAGGATTCCTCGGACTCAGATTCGTTTTCTTGAGGGGTGAAGTTGGGGTCGAGCTCTTTCAGGATTTCGTTTCGCGTTCGTTCGATGTCGACCTCGAGATTTTTGAGAACACGAGCGGCAACGCCTTCACCTTCTCGCAGGAGTCCGAGGAGAATGTGCTCTGTTCCGACGTAGGAGTGGGTCAGGGATTTCGCTTCTTTTCCCGCCAGAGCTAGAACCTTTTTTACTCTGGGCGTGTAGGGAATGTTTCCGACCATCTTGGTCTCGGGTCCCGAGCCGACCTGTTTTTCCACTTCAGTGCGAACCGTTTCAAGGTCGAGTCCCATTTTCTGGAGGACATTGACCGCTACACCTTGCCCCAGCTTGATAAGCCCTAGGAGCAGATGCTCGGTACCGACATAGTTGTGGTTGAATCGGTCGGCTTCCTTGCGGGCGAGAGCCAGGACTTGTTGGGCGCGCGGCGTGAAGTTGTTCATCATGGTGTCGGTTGGGAGTGGATGCGGACCGGTTCTACGGTGAGCCCGATTTCCGAGGGTGGCATCTTTTGCGGGCACTCCTTGGCGGTGGTGCCGACATCAGTTGCCGTTTTGCGCTGAATTTGTCTGTTGTTGCGGTGCGGCGCAAGGCCGCGAGGCATTTTTTCGAGTCAAACCCAACGATTCTCTGAGGAATGAGGTTCATTGAAACAAATGCCATTATTTGGGTTGGTCCGCTGTTATTCGTCAGGGCCTCGGGTCAGCGGAGCGGATTGCCCACCGGAGTCGTGCTGGGCCTGAGCGCAAGTTGGCGTTCCGCTCCGAAGCAGACGGGCGCAAGGGTGTCGGACTCAGCGCGCGGTAGGTTCCCGCCGCAAGGCCTGCCTCAAATGCAGACTTCACGCGGCGATCTTCGCCCGAATGGAAGCTCAAGATGGCAATCCTCGCATCTGGCGCTGTGCATAGCGGAATCTGGCGGAGAAGGTTGTCGAGCGCTCCAAACTCATCGTTGATTGCGATTCGAACTGCTTGGAAAACTCTACGCAGAGTGAGGTCGATTTCGTTCTTGGCAGCGCTTTGGAAGGACGATCGCAACTCAGATGCGAGATGCTGTGTGGATCTGAATGATTTGCCAGCGATTCGCACTGCAATCTCCTCAGCACGAGGTTCGTCTGCGTTATCTCTGAGCAGTCTCGCAAGCTCAGTTGACGACAGACGCTCGATGAGTCTTGCGGCTGGCTCTCCTTTGCTCGGATTCATCCGCATGTCGAGAGGACCGTCGCTTTTCGTTGAGAAACCGCGCTGGGGGTCATCCAGTTGCATGGAAGACACCCCTAAATCCGCGAGCAGCAAGTTCGCCGCTGGGAGGCCACTTTCTGAATGCGTTTTGTGGAGGGAGGCAAAGTTGGTTCGCACCAGCACGGTTGATTCGGACGGGAATCCTAGTTTCGCAATGCGGTCTCCCGTTTTCATAAACTCGATGGGATCCGCGTCGAGACCGAGCAGTTTTCCGCCCGGTTGGATGCGTGTGAGAAACTCAATCGCATGGCCCCCATGGCCTAACGTGCAATCAATCGCGATATCACTCGGGGACGGATTCAAAACCTCCAAAATTTCCCCCACCATGATGGGGCGATGGGTTCCCGCTGGGGTCTTTCCGCTCGCGAGAACTTTTGCGAGCGTTTGCGCATCCTGCCCGTGCTCTTTGTATTTTTGATCGAAACGACGGGGATTTCTTCCGCTGTAGCGCGGTCGGCGTTTATGGGGCAGCGGGGTGGGTTGCTCGGAAGATGTCACAACTCGTTGTACTTGAGGTTTGATCCGCGCGCTTTCTCAACGGGGTAGCGAAGGTTGTTGCGCGACAGTTTCGCGAGCACCAGCTCGCCGAGGTTCAGTCTCATTCGATCACTCAACTCAAGGAGAAGAATAGCCACGTCAGCGATTTCATCCCCGATGGCGTCCCGTCGGTCATTCGCACGCCCGGGGACCTGCTCGGGGGTCTGCCAGACGAAATGTTGGAGGAGTTCCCCAGCCTCAACCGATAGCGCCAGAGCGAGTTCCTTGGGTGAATGAAACTGTTCCCAGTCACGCGCTTGGCAAAACGCGCGAATCTGAGCGGTCAGATGTGATATCGAATCGTTCATTCTCCGAGAATGATGGAGCAAGAAGATCAATCAAGTGAACGGCCCTGAGCCATGGGCCCGTCCGTGGGTGATCACTCGTGGCAGCACGCCTCATTCGTAAAGCATCTGCGCAGTCGCGTTGACAGAGGTGTCGCTCGTGAAACGCACCCAGTACGCGTTAAATCCCTCTGGGAAGGCGTGGCGCAAAGGCGTACTGGTGACCGTAAACTTTCGATAGGGAATCCACACTCCCGTCCCATCTACATCCACCTCAACCGTTATTGTGGCCTCGCCATTTCCTGAATGAACAAGGGTCAGCGTTTTGCGGTCGTAGCCAGTCATGAGATACGGATCAGAAGGGACCCCGGCGCGTGTAGCGGTCTCTTGCCAAGGTCCGCCAACGCCTCTTGGCTTGCCGAGTTTCCATAAATCGTCAATCACTCCTGCCCAGAGGGTTGCGGAATGATCGGGCAACACAAATAGGCGACCATTGGTGAGTGGAGTTCTCAGATCCGATGAGGAAGGCGATGCACTCGCGATGAAGGTGAGGCCGAACTGTGACGCGAAATCATCAATCTCGAGCAAGTGCGTTGCAATCGGACGCATCTTGGCGATTCCCTGAGCATTGCGTGCGGGTAGTTCGTAGAAAGTGCCCCCGACGTTGAGGAGGTCGCGCTCGGTTGCGACCTCGCGACAGACGCGTCCTCCGGATTGTGCTGGGAATCCAGCGGCACCCCTTGGGATACGAAATCGTTTTTCATCCTCCTCAAGAATGATGGATGAGGAATCTTCTCGAATTGAGGTTGGCGCAAAGGAGGCGGCTTTTTTGAGCGAAGCTCGAATCGTTTCGTCGGGCTTGGACTCGAACGCGAGTTGAGTGTCGAGCGAGTAAACCGCTCCTGCCGGCGATAAAATCCCGAGTTGGTCGGGACTTAGGCTTCGAATGACCGTGCGTTTTTCAGGGACCGTGCCGATTTGTGCCGGCGGGATTCCTGCGAAATCGGCGTGATTTGAGGACGGGCGCCGATCGCTCCGCGCGAGGTGAAACTGCGCCACCACATTCAGGGCCGCAGCATTGGTGTGCAAGCGGACCCAAGAGGGCAACTTTGTGCCGGGTAGTGCGGTTGAGAGTGAGCCGTGAGGCTCCAACGTGAATGCGCTGAGTGGCTTCCACTCCCCATTGCCAGCGGCATCCGCTTCAACCGTGAAGGTGATGGGCGCATCAGTATCGTGCGCAAGATGAAGGGTTGCCGTATCGAATCCGTTCGTGAGGAAGGGGTCCGACGGAGAACCGGCGGGGACGGGTTCACGCAACCAAACGGATCCACGACCGATGGCGGGCCCAAACGAGCTGAGTGCATCGGGTTTCACAAACCAAAGATTCGAATTAGATTGGGGCGGAGTGGCGTGCTCGTTTTTGAACGAGCGCTTGTTGAGGAACTCGTTTTTTGCGGAATCGTCACACCCCATGACGATTCGCCCCTGCCACTCAGCAAAGTCACCAATGACGCGGAGATAGTTTGAAAGCGGCATAATCCCGTCCGTCTTTTTTGCCGAGAATGTTGCGGGAAAACTCCAAAAAGTGCCATGCATGGTCATCAGCAGACTGGACTGACCGATATCGCGAATGCGCGGCCATTCAGTGTTCCATCCGTGGGCTCCGTCGTAGGAATGACTGCCCTTCGGGAGTCTGAAGGAGTGCCATGTTCCTTCATCTAAAACCATCAGAATCAGTGATTTTGGATCCCATCCGATAGACCAAACGGATTCGGAATCAGGATGGGCCGCGCCGAGAATCCCGCTTGGGCCCGTCACTTCAGTGAACTGGTTCCGTCGAACGGGTTTCCAGTCGCCAACTCCTGACCACGTGCCGAGAGCTCCGGAGGGCACTGTGGGGTCTTTGACAACTCGCGCGTCTCGATCTCCGTTATTCGCGTAGATGACTCTTCCTTGAGCGGTATACAGCCCCTTCCCGTGGTATCCTGGGAGTTGGCTGTTAAGACCTTCGAAATGATGCGCTTCAACCTTCGCTCGGTCAGACTCTTTGAGGTTTCCATCGCGAATGAGGCACCTGACGGAAAGTGAAGAAGGGTCAACTTCGTAAAGTCCTTCCTCCATAGTGGCGTAGTAAACTTTACTCGGATCAGAAAGATGCCGAGCGGTACCGGTGAGGCGGCCAAACATTTTCGATGGTGGGATGACCCTCACGTTGCGATTTGCGTCGATGACGTAGGGGCCAATCAGCAGTTGATTGGATTCTCGGTGAATCATTCGGTTTGCGGGCGTGCCGCCAACACTCTCCGGACGAATGATTTGTTTTAGGTCTGGCGTGATTTCGTAGAGCTTGTCGGAAGACCCGAAAGGAAGGTGGGGACCGTAGGTGATGACCCACAGGCGATCTGCCCAAGGCACGACGGCTCCTGTTCCGCATTCACCTTCTTTGTTTGAGGTTCGGAGGTGTGGGTAGACGCCCGAGATTTCCCGAGGAGCGGAGTGAACGGCGGAAAGCGTCAAGAGCGCGAGGGCGGGGACAAGGGGAGATTTTGAGAGGAGTTTCATTTGTTGGTAGGGTTTCATTCAAAGGTGCGCATGCAACCTTGGGGCGGAACATTTTGGAACGGGCATGACCAGTCGCTCACTTAAATCGCAACTAGGGCGAGGAGCGCGCCTCGTTACGAGGGAATCCAGCGACCCTCTACCTTGGCCCCGGCCGATTTTCGAGATGGGCGTTGGTTTGTTTGCCTGGCCACGAACCGCGGGAGGGGGGTCCTTTATGGAAGGGCTTTCCTGTCGAACGATCATAGCCATCCGGGGTTAAGTCACTGGGGACGTCATCAGATGTCTCGCTCATCCAAGTATCCAGCAGTTTGGAAAGCTGTTCTCGCAAAGTTGAATACTCAGGCGTCGAGGCGAGATTGTTTAGCTGAAGGGGGTCAGATTTCGTGTGGTACAGTTCCTCCACGGGGCGCGGGCTCAAAAAGACATCGGCTTGTGCAGGTGTTAGCTTTTGTAAGTTTCTGAGGGCCAGTAGCGATTGATGGGAAGGGGATGCAACGGAATCGGCGGGCCCTTGCCAGGGCTGATTAATCCGGTGGTTACGGATGTACAGAAAACCGTCAGACCTCACCGACCGAGCATGTGCTTCGTAGTCGTGCCAGTTATGCTCCGAGAAGGCATGCTTCCGGATAATGGCGTCTGGGTTTGAGATAGTCGGCATGAGGCTCACCCCTTGCATCGTCGGCTGGATTCCAATTCCAGCGGCTTCGAGCAGGGTAGGGGCGATGTCGATGCTGCTAACGAGGCTCTCGCAGGCAACGCCAGGACGCGTCAGTCGAGTCGGCCAGTGAGCGATGAGCGCAGTCTTCATCCCAGAGTCATGCAGTCGCGTTTTTGCGCGTGGAAAGGGGCTTCCATTGTCAGCGAGAATGAGCACCAGCGTGTTTTCTAACAGATTTTCAGACGCCAATGCGCCCATCATCTGGCCGACAAAGTAATCGAAGCGGGTGATTTCGTTGTAGTACGACGCGAGGTCTTTGCGTGTGGGGGCGTCGTCAGCGAGGTACGGCGGCACAGCAACGTCTTCCGGTCGATGTTTAGGGCCGTACAACGACTCGTTCCACTGCAAGTCACCATCCCATCCGCGGTGAGCGTCTGCCGCAGCCAACCAGAAAAAGAAGGGTCGATCCTTTGGACGGTTGCGAAGTGTGTCACCCCACGTTGATTCGAGACCGCTGTTTTCAGGAACTCGACCTTGATCCACCAAATCCCACCGTTTCGGGAAGGGGGGCTTACCCGCGGCAAAATCTACCGACATGTGGTTCTTTCCAATCAATGCCGTGTAGTACCCACGGTCTCTGAGCACTGTGGATACCCATGGGATGTTGGGAGATACCGATAGATGAAGTTCTGCTGCGGGGCCGAGGTTGTGAGGGTAGCGCCCCGTAATGATGCTGGAACGGCTTGGACTACAGCTGCTTGCCGTCAAGAAAGCTTGAGTGTAGCGGCGGCCCTTCCTGGCAATCGCATCGATATTCGGCGTCCTTGCCGCTGCGTTACCGTAACACCCGTAATCATCCCACCCAATGTCGTCCGCGATAAACACAACCAAGTTCGGCCGCTCAGAAGGAGGCTCTGCAGCTTTCAAAGAACCGAGTGATATCATCAATGCTGACAAGATCTTAATGAGCGTGAGGGCGTTGCATTTCATATGACTTTTCTTGTTTCCCCAGGGTGGCGCCGAGTCTGAACATCAAGGAGAGGGTGGCGAGCACCGCCTCTCATCCCAAACGCCGAATCTTACCCTACTGATTTGATACGACTTACAGGCCTGCGATGCGATTTGTTTGGGTTTTTCTTGATGAATCAATGAACCGGATGCACCATATCAACCTACGAACGCGGGGTGGAGCAGCCTGGTAGCTCGTCAGGCTCATAACCTGAAGGTCGTCGGTTCAAATCCGGCCCCCGCAACCAACTTCCAACGGAAGGTTTGGACTCGGCCTTCGGTTTTATTCCGATCCGCTTTGACTCAGTTGTCTCGTTCATCACTTTTGATGCGTATGACCTAACGAAGAGCCCCGCCTCAGCGCTGTTCCGAGGGCGGCTTGATAAACGACTGAGAGTCTCCCACTTCCTTCCGTTCGAACATCCGAGCCGTGACCGGAACCTCATACGTCTTGCCCGTACTTTCGACCCAGACCTGAAACCGGTGCCCAGAGTCAACCTCCTCTGATCGCAGCCCACGACGTCCGACCTGCACTTCTCTGACCACCTCATCCAACTTGTACTTTTCGACCACCATTCCGGTCAGTTGATTCGTTCGAGGTTTGTGGCGGTACACCGCATAAGTACCACCAACAAGAAACGCGAGAAAAGCGAGGCACAACGCGACGGCTGTTAACAAACTCCGGCGCCTTTCTTGAGCGACATCGATTTTTGTTCGGTCCATCGAAACGGCGAGGTGTCAGCGCTCGTTTTTCATTTCCTTCAACACGCTTTCCTCAACGGCGTGAACACTCGGAAGAATCCGCCGCTCCCAGACGTATCGCTTCAGGATGACCTTCAGCGTGGCAGTCATCGGCACCGCCAGAAGTGCTCCGAGCAGGCCGCCCATCAACAGGCTCCATGCGAAGAGCGAAACGATGACGGTGAGGGGATGCAACCCCACGGAGTTCGACACGACCTTCGGCGTAATGAACAGGCTGTCCACCTTCTGGACAACCGCAAAGATACAGGTCACAACGAGTGGAAAAATCCACCATTCGTCAGTCGGAATCCATGTTCCGCCCGTCTGGACAAGAGCAATCACGAGAGCTGGCACCCAGCACATGAACATTCCGAGATACGGAATGAGCCCAAGAAACCCAAGCAGTAGACCGATGAGAAGCCCGAAATCCAATCCAACGACGACCAGTCCGAGTCCCACCGCGGCCCCGTCTATCAGGCTGACAATCAACTGCCCACGAAAGAAGGCGATGAGGTATCCATTGATCTCGTTGAGGGTAGAAACCACCTCGTCCTTGAAGGCCGAGTTTCTGAGAGGGAGGTAGTCCTGCCAAGTTCTAGCAATGGTAGGTGCCTCAATAAGAAAATAGTACAGATAAATAGGGATGATAACCAAAGAGATTAGAAAGCCGAAGACCCCCAGGAAACCTCCAACGCTCGATTTAAGGATTGAACCCAGTTTGTTCAGCACAGTTGGCAACCGACTTGCCATCCAATCGCCCTGCAGGAGAGCTCGAAAATCTAAGTTTCCATCTTCGGTCAGGAGAAGATCGAGAATGGAGGTGGATTCAGCGTTATGAGCAGAGCCATTCGGATGTGAAACCGCCGATGCGGGTGCCTTTTGTGTGCCCTCATTGGCTTCGGGCGAGTCCAGTGTTTCGAGCGCAGGAATGGGGATATTTGTCTTGGCCTTGAACTCGGTCGCTAGTTTTTTGAGCCGCTTGGTTGCGGATGCTTTATAGGCCGGAATGCGTTCCGCGAGGTTGTGCGTTTGGTGGGCTATTTCGGGGATAATCCAAAACAAAATTCCGACAAACCCCGCCGTCAACGCGCCAAAGACGGACACTACCGCGATCCGTCGTGAGAACCTCCGAGCAACAAGAAATCGCACAACGGGTTCCATCAGGTATGCGATTACCGCTGCAGCCGCGAATGGAACCAAGATGGGCTGAACAACCTTTAAGACGAAGGAGACGATCCATAACCAACTGACCCCGATGGAGAGAATCACCGAGATGGCGAGGGCGCTGATAGCGCTCCAAAGGACTTTTCGCTGCCAGAGGGTTGGGTAATCAGGTCCGGGAGACATGGCTTGTTTGGGTTAATGGTGCCGAATGCTTCTGCTCAAAGCGAGCCTCCGCCACCGCGATTGTTAACGCAATACAATGCACGTCATGGATACTTGAGATATGATAGACCAAACGTATGGTGTTCAGCGATTTGACGAACTCAGGGCCTCTCCAAAGTCCGAGACTCACCTATGTCAATGCAGCCGTTTCTAGGTGCCATCCCGCCGATTGCTCGTACGCATGAGCCACGCGAAGAAGCTCGTCCTCTCCAAAGGGTTTTCCCAGAAACTGCAGCCCAATCGGTAGACGGATTCCATCGGATTCCGCAAACCCGCACGGAACGCTAATTCCGGGGTTTCCAGCCAGATTCGCTGCGATGGTGAAAATATCTGCCAAATACATCCGGAGCGGATCATCGGACCTCTCTCCCAACTTAAACGCAGGCTCTGGCGACGTCGGGCTCACAATAACGTCCACCTTTTCAAACGCCTTCTCAAAATCTTGGCGAATCAGCGTCCTGACCTTTTGCGCTCTTAGGTAGTAGGCATCGTAATACCCACTCGAAAGCACGTAGGTTCCCAAAATAATCCGCCGCTTCACTTCAGGCCCAAACCCTTCGGCGCGGGTCTTTCCGTAGTGTTCTAACAGACCAGCGGTCCCCTCGGCCCGGTGTCCGTACCTCACTCCATCGAATCGCGCCAAGTTCGCCGAAGCCTCTGCGGTTGCTAAAATGTAGTAAACCGCGACCGCATACTCTGTGTGGGGTAACGAACTCTCAATCACCTCTGCACCAAGCGACTCGCACTCACCAACGGCTTTATGAACGGCTTCAGACACCTTCGGATCGGTGCCCTCAATAAAATACTCTTTCGGTAAGCCGATTTTCACCCCTTTTAAATCCTGTCCGAGCAGTCGAGTGAAATCCGGCACGGCTTCATCCGTGCTCGTCGAATCACGTTTGTCCTTCCCCGAAATCACGTTCAATAACAACGCGCTGTCTTTCACATTCCTCGAGAATGGCCCAATTTGGTCCAGAGAAGACGCAAATGCGACAAGTCCGTAGCGCGATACCCGACCGTAGGTGGGTTTGAGTCCGACGCATCCGCACAGAGCTGCGGGTTGACGAATCGAACCTCCCGTGTCCGACCCCAAGGAAACGACAGCCTCCCGCGCCGCCACAACAGCAGCCGATCCTCCGCTCGACCCGCCGGGTGTTCGATCGGTGGCCCACGGATTTCCTGTGGTTTGGAAGGCAGAGTTTTCCGTCGAAGAGCCCATGGCAAACTCGTCCATGTTTGTGCGGCCGAATGGAATTGCCCCCGCTTCGCGCAGTTTTCGAATCACCGTTGCATCATAGGGTGAAACGTATCCTTCCAGCATTCGGGACGCGCAGTGGCATGGGTCCCCTTTCACGTTAATGACATCTTTGATGGCAACAGGGATTCCTCCGAGAGGCAGATTGATGTCGGCCTTCCTCGCCGCCTCGCGCAGCGAGTCGACGTCGTACGAAAGAAATCCCCTCACCCTAGGTTCAACCGATTGGATTCTGGCCTCCATGGCATCTGCGAAATCCACGGGGGTGAAGGAACCTGAACGGTATCCGTCCAGCAACTGGGTGATTGAGAGGGAGGTAAGGTCCATGAGAGCGGTCACTCGATAACTTTTGTTACAATGAAGAGGTTACTGGCTTGGCGGGGAGCATTTTGGAGTGCCTCTCTCTGTGTCAGTGCGTTTTGCTCCGCATCAGATCGCAGAACATTGAATACATGAGCTGTATGATGCATTGGGGCAACGCCTTCCACGTTCACCTCTTTTAACTTTTCAACGTATCCCAGGATTCCTTGTAGCTGGCGTTGGAATGTTTCCGCCTCTGCTGTTGAGAGTTCCATCCTCGCGAGCCGCGCAGTGTATTGAATGTCAAGTTCCGTGCTCATAATCTGATTTAACTCAAGCCGTTTAACAACAGTGCGATAGTGCATTCAATCGGGCGAGGTCATCATGAACCTCTTCGAGAAATACGTTAAGATAGGGGTCCTTATCCCATTCTGAAACAGGTGTTTCAATGCGAGCGCTCCAGTTTGAGTCAGCAACAGCACCTGGGACGTTAAACCTCTGTGAAGTGCCAAAAAGATCGGTGACCATGAAAATAACGACTCGGCATGGCAATCGAAGGAGCGCCTTAACGAGGAGCAAATGCACATCCTCAAACGGTTTGATACAAGGCACTTCAAAGCCAGCCCAATCCGCGAGTCGACGAACTTCCCACCATGCTCTATCACGCGCTTCAGCGTCCGCGCGAGTCCCACTCTCTCCCCTGGCAATGGTCGTCATCCAGCGATCCCACAGTACCCGTAATGGGTCATGGTCGTGGGTCGCATAAGTGGCGATGGCGCACTCGTCGTAAGCATCCATCGGCGTCAATCGAGTGTCCCACTCAAGTTCCCAATACGGGATTCGAAAACCCGGAACCTCGTGTAACAAAAGACTGGGCCGAACGTAATCTGGGACCGTTCCTAGGTCCTCGCCAACCAAACCACCCTCTCCCGACTCCTCCAGCAGAATCCTGAGAAATCGCTCCCCATGTTCCCGATTCATACGCTTCTCAGAGTCCGTGTTGTCCGGACGTGGATGAAACCGTGGTAACCGTCCACCACACTCTGACTCAACGGCTTCGACAGGAACCGATGCGAAGTGCGCGTTCATTTCTGGGCGCCACGGAAATCCGTAAATCCGGTAGATGCCCAAAATGTGATCCATTCGGAAGGAGTGAAAAATCTCGCGGTTCTTGCGAACCCGCCTCCGCCACCACACAAAATCCTCACGCTCTTGAAACCCTTCATCGTACAAAGGAACGCCCCAGTTTTGGCCCCATCGCTGCACGAATAAGTCGTCTTGAAACGCCGGTTCAGGGGGGGCTCCCCCACTCCAGGTGAGATCAAACCGCGACGGACACTCGAATACATCCGCGCTGAAATAGTTGACCCCAAATGGGATATCGCCCATCAGAGACACCCCCTTCCGTTCTGCATAAGCCCGAACGCTCGCCCACTGCCGGTAGGCGACCCATTGAACCCAGCTCAAAAACTCCCACTCAGCGACCCATCCCCGCTTCGCTTCATCCGTGAGTTCTTCAAAGTATGCGTCAAAAGCTTCATTCGTTCGAAACTCTGCTGGCCAGAGCGACCATCGTTCATCCCCTTTTGCCGTATCCATGATCGCCCGAAAGCGCACATAAGCCGTAAGCCAGTCCGACTCACTCGACATCCACTGTTTAAACTCCGCCCGTGCCCCATCGTCCGGCGTGCGTGTTTTGAAGCGGGTGAAAGCACGGCGCAGCACCGCCCGCTTAAAAGGCTTCACGAGGTCGTAAGCCACGCGATTAACCTTCCTGAAGGGCCACCCAAAATGACGCTGCTCTTCGGCAATATCCGATTCGGTTAGCCCCGGAACTTCGCTCTCATCGAGCGCAATGGTTAGTGGTTCCAGAGCAACTGAGGAAATCGCGTTGTAGGGAGAGTGGTCTGATCCCGTCTCGTTGATGGGAAGTAACTGGATGAGGCCCACATTGTGCGATGCGCTCCAATCAATCAGATTTCTCATCGCGGCAGTGTCTCCCACCCCAAAGTCCCGGGTCCCGCGCAACGCAAACAGCGGCACAAGAATGCCGCTCACTTTTTTGCTAGAGGATTCGGGTTTCATGACAGCATTCCGACAATCAACCCTCGCGGTGGGCTGCTGCCACGAGCGGGCTCACAAACTCGCCGATACGCTGCGCGAGATTGGGGTCGGATCCCTGCTCCGCAATCCTGCGGACGATTGCGCTGCCAACGACCACCGCATCCGCACAACTCGCGACCTGAGCGACTTGCGCCGGTGTTGAAATACCGAAACCTACGGCAATCGGCAGAGCAGTTTTCTCACGAATCATCGAAACGCGATCCGGCATTGTGTCAGCTATGTCTGAGCGCTCCCCTGTAACACCCTCACGAGAAACGTAATAAATGAAGCCACTTGCGTTTTTCACCAAACGGGAAATCCGAGGCTCCGGCGTGGTCGGCGCAATCAGGCGAATCCGACGCATCCCGCTGGTCACTTGAAGATCTGGATTGTTCTCATCCTCGTCGGGCGGCAAATCCAGAATCAACAATCCGTCCACGCCTGCGGCCTCTGCATCCTCTACAAACTTGGCGAAACCGTACCGATATATCGGGTTCATGTAAGTGTAGAGGACAATCGGAATCTGCGCTCTCTGACGAATCTGGCGCACCGCCTCGAGCACCCCCGCTGTCGTCGCTCCTGATGCCAACGCACGTGCCGCTGCGAGCTGATTCACAATCCCGTCAGCTAACGGATCCGAGAACGGTAACCCTAGCTCGAGAACGTCCACCCCAATACGGTCAAACTCCACCGCGATGTCCACCGTCGCTTGAAGGTGGGGATCACCGGCCCCGATATAAGTTACCAACCCCGCTTTCCCTGCTCCGCGCAGTGCATTGAAACGCTCATCGATACGGTTTGCCATAACACTTTGATTTTAAGCTTTTTTCTCGGCCATCACACGTGAATGGCCGGAGTGCCGTACACGCTAAATCCAGAAGAACGCTCGATTTGAACAGGAAAGATTTGTCCGATGAGACGCTCTCCTCCCTCAAAAATGACAATCTTGTTGTCGGGGCTTCTCCCGCTCAACCGAGACTCGTTTGTTTTGCTCGGTCCCTCACACAGCACGTCCACCTGAGAACCCACCATGGCCTCGCCCTTCGCTCTCGCCAAGCCATCAATCACCCTCAACAAATCTTGGTTTCGCTCCTCCTTTACAGAGTCCGGCAACTGATTTTCCATCTCAGCAGCGGGCGTGTCCTTGCGGGGAGAGTATCTGAATATAAATGCGTTATCGAAGCCGATGCGCTCCACAAGTGCGCGCGTCTCGAGATACTCGTCGTCGGTCTCACCAGGGAAGCCGACGATGATATCCGTTGTCAGAGAAAGGCCCGGACGCGCCGCCTTTAACCGCTCAGTCAGAGCCACATACTTTTCGACGGTATAGGCTCGGCGCATAAGCTTTAAGATGCGATCGGAACCGGACTGCATCGGAAGGTGAACATGGGGCATCAGCTTCGGGAGTCTGGAGAATGCATCCACCAAATCTGAACGGAAACCGATGGGATGGGGCGAGGTAAACCGCAGACGATCCAACCCTTCCACTGCATGAACGGCTTCCAAAAGCTGCACGAAAGGGCTACGACCGTCCTCGCTACGCGTGAACTCATGCCGACCGTAGAGGTTCACGATTTGTCCGAGAAGCGTGACCTCGCGGATGCCCTCGGAAACCAGTTTTTCAACTTCGGATACAATCTCCGATATCGGGCGGGAGCGTTCCGATCCGCGAGTGCTCGGAACAATGCAGAAAGCGCAGTGCATGTTGCACCCCTGCATAATGGAAACAAAAGCAGTGCACTGTTTTGGCTCCAACACATGGTCGCGAATGGTCCCTTGCGAACCCTCCTCCTCGTCAGTATCGACGATAGAAAAGCGGACATCGTCCATCAACCGCTCCTTCAACGAGCGCTTTCGGGCAACGAGTTGGTCAACGTATTCAGCTACGCGGTGGAACTTCTGTGTGCCAACAACGAGGTCCACGTGCCCCATCTCCTTCACCAGTTCTTCACCTCGGCTCTGAGCCATGCAGCCCAGAAAACCAAAGACCATTTCCGGCTTATTCGCACGAAGTCTTCCCAGCATGCCCATCTTGCCCAACGCCTTTTGCTCCGCCATGTCCCTCACACTGCAGGTGTTTAAAAGGACAACATCTGCATCCGCCTCTTTCTCGGTCATGACGTAACCACGGTCCATGAGGTCCTTAGCGACTTGATCCGAGTCGCGCTCGTTCATCTGGCAACCGTACGTCTTGATGAAAACCTTGGGCATGGTGATTTGGCGCGGCTTCTGGGTACGTTTCCAGTCGGCAACGTACCCAATGGAAACACCCAGTTAGGCCGGAATCAGTTCTTTGACCAACTCACGCTCCTGAGACAGCTCTTCCACCGTTTGGTCTATTTTCTCTCTGGAAAACTGATTAACCGAGACTCCCTTAACGATTTCCCACGCATTTCCGTCGGTGCGAATCGGGAACGATGAAATGAGGCCTGAGGCAACGTCGTAGTCCCCTGGAGAGCAAACAGCGACGCTGAACCAGTCGCCATCGGGAGTCGGGTTCGTCAGGCAACGAACAGTGTCCACCACCGCATTGGCCGCAGAGGCCGCTGACGATGCGCCCCGCGCTTTGATGATTGCCGCGCCCCGTTGCTGAACGGTGGAGATGAAATCCGTTTCCAGCCACGCGTGGTCTAAAATCACTTCCGGCGCAGGCCTCCCAGAGATGCGCGCGTTGTAGAAGTCAGGATACTGGGTCGCGGAATGGTTGCCCCAAATCGCGAGGTTGCTCACAGCAGACACCTCGACACCCGCCTTCGATGCGAGTTGCGATTTCGCGCGGTTTTCGTCGAGCTTCGTCATTGCAAACCAACGATTCGCAGGAATGTCGCGCGCGTTGTTCATCGCAATTAAGCAGTTGGTGTTGCATGGATTGCCCACAACGAGAGTTCTGATGTCCGGCGCAGCATTCGCTTGAATTGCTTGCCCCTGGGAAATGAAAATTTTGCCGTTAATTCCTAGCAAGTCCTTGCGCTCCATTCCCTGCTTGCGAGGTACTGACCCCACCAAAAGAGCCCAGTTTACTCCGCGAAACCCCTCCGCTAGGTCGGCGGTTGCCACCACTTTTTTGAGCAAAGGAAAAGCACAGTCATCAAGCTCCATCACAACCCCCTCGAGCGCACCGAGTGCAGCGGGAATCTCGATCAAGCTCAGTTCCACGGGTTGGTGTGGTCCAAACATTGCGCCTGAGGCAATTCTGAAGAGAAGGGAGTACCCGATTTGTCCGGCGGCGCCGGTCACTGCAACGCGAATAGGTGTGTTCATGTCAGGGAGTGGATTTAAAGAACCCATAATTTAAGCATCCCAGACCAGACGGTCGAGAGTTGAGTGCCTCCTGCGATGTACACCGAGAGGAGTTCACTTTGCCGCTGGCGGCGGCAAACGCAGCGCTGTCATCAAGTCCGTTAATCGTTTTTGGTCTGTTTGGTTTTCCGGAAGCGAGCCAGACCCGAGGGCCGGCAAGAGCTTCTCCCACACTAAATCCAGCTCCCCCTGCATCTGGCTCGTCTGCGCTGTGATGGCGATGACCACATCCTGATCCGGCATCACCAAACAAATCTGACCGTCACGACCATCGCCTCGGTATGCATTATTCCGGCATCGCCAGAACTGAAAACCGTATCCCTGACGCCACTCTGGATTCTTCCCGCTTGGCGCACGGTCGTTTTCCACCTGCTTACTGGTCGCCGCATCCACCCAACTCTCAGGAATCAGCTGCTTGCCCTCCCATCTGCCTCGCTGCAGGTACAACTGACCAAACTTTGCGATGTCTTCTGTTCGCGCGTACAGTCCGTACCCTCCCAGACTGTACCCCTCGGCACTCACATCCCATCGCGGAGATTCAATCCCTAATGGCTCAAATAGGCGTGGCTTGAGAAACTCCAACACAGTGAGCCCGGTCACTTTGCTCACAATCGCCGAGCACATGTAAGTACTCGGCGTATTGTAACGAAACCACGTGCCCGGCGCATGTGTAACTGGATGAGCGAGAAACTCTCTCACGGAAGGCCCTTTTTCGATGCTGAACTTGGGTTCCGTTTCATGTCCGCCGCTCATCGAGAGAAGGTGCCTAACCCGCATCGCTTTCAAATGCTCGGACGGTTCGGGTGGCGCGCATTCGGGGAAAAACTTGAGCACAGGGTCGTCCAACCCGAGTTTCCCATCCGCCACCGCCAACCCCACCGCTGTTGCGGCGAAACTTTTACTCAACGACCACAGCACATGGGGCTTCTCCGCAGATTCCGGCTTCCACCAACCTTCCGCAATCACCTTGCCGTGCCGCACCATCATAAAGCTGTGGAGCGTCTTAATGCTTGTATTTGCCGCCTCCACAAACGCACAAATCGCCGACGACGAAACGCCCTGCGCCTCGGGCGTGCTGCGAGGTAATGGTTTTTCTACGGCGAAAACCGATTCCACATAAACGGTAAACGCAAACAGGAAGAACAATCGGAATGTCATGAACTTCGCATGAGCTGGAAAGATTCCCAACCGACGGATCACCCAAAAAAAGTTTTGTGCGATGCGCCAATCCGAGTCCCACGCAGTCATGAATCAAACTGACAACATCCGCTCGCCATAGCACGTTTTCGCGGTGCTCATTTTTGATGTTTTCACCCAAGTCCTTCTTCCGATTCTTCTGATGTTCGGAGCGGGCTGGCTCTTGGACCGACGCTGGAATCTGGATCTCTCAACGGTCGTCAAACTCAATATCAACTGCTTCGTTCCCGCCTTCATCTTTTATGAACTCGCCACCAAGGAGGTCGGCGGTGTCATGGCGTGGAAGACCGT